>Ga0115013_10001546_pt1 | contig 13254 bp, 10 predicted proteins | sample SouAtlMetagenome_2_FD_88686 | JGI IMG/M metagenome (GOLD analysis project Ga0115013, IMG submission 88686) | Marine eukaryotic phytoplankton communities from Atlantic Ocean - South Atlantic ANT15 Metagenome | ecosystem: Environmental > Aquatic > Marine > Oceanic | place: South Atlantic Ocean...
CTGGCCACCTTTGCGCTGCAATGGGGGTGAGCTATGCCTGCTCCCAGGTCTGTGTGGCACTCCAACTTTTTGAGCAAAGCTCTCCCCTTCGCAATCTTGGCTGGTGCAGTTGCTGCAACTAGCCCCACCAGTGCCAGCAAGGGATCCCCCCCCCCCCTGCTGGCCCATGCAAGCTGCAATTTGCCAGAGTGGCTGTGGGGGGGCACCCAGCCCCTAGGGGCAGCCAGCACGGCCCCCAGCTGTGGGTGCGTGCCCCGCACCCCTATGCCAGGGACTGATCCGGGAGTGGTGGTGCGGCCAATCTCACTCCAGCAAACTGCTGCCCAAAGGGCACCGCCTCCTGGGGGAGCAGGGCACCCATGGCATGGGTTGCAAAAACGACCTGCGTTCCCGCGCAAAATCAAGGCGTTTTGGCCGAAGCGACGAGGACTCACGACATCATATTTTCCATGAAACATGAACCGAGGACTACCCCAAGCACCCAATAACTATCGAAATGACAAACAAAGAGGTTTTCGATTTACAAGATTTTCATTCTTACTCTATTTCGTGACCATCACACTATTGGGTTTGTGCTTGCCAGTAGCTAGAATCCAAACAATCCCGTATTTCGAATTTGACGAAAGATCCGATCCCTCGAAGTTACCAGCTTCCCGTGATAATTCTGGGGCTTTTGGCGATGTAATTCCCAATGACTGGCGCCGGTGGCTGGCAAAATACAGCAATGATACATCCACAGAAATAACCGTCAGTCACGTCGAACCTACTTCGCTTCACACAGATTGGGGATGCGGAATTTCCATGCGGCTCCTTTTTTATAGAAGAAGAACAGAATCCGAAATTATCCCCTCCACAACTAAGGCATTTTTCAAGGCTTCGTATGCGGACATGTCCCATTACGATGCAGAATCGCATTTACGAGAAATCAAGGCGTATTATTTGGATAGAATATTGCAAACCCACGTGGTTATGCCGTGTGTTGGTTATTATCTTGACCTTCAACATGTCCTTGATAATGATGAAGATCGGGCCGTTGTTCGTGAAAACGTTGAGTGTGTCAAGGAAAAATCAAGCCAAACCAAATCGGCGAAAGAAACAGTGGAAGGTTCCATGATGCTCTGGATGCACAATCTGCATCAGGTGGAAAAAGAAGAAATTGTCGAAAGTGCTCGCCTATCACCTGCCAACAAGCATGATATCGAGAAATCGTCTGCTTCTCGAGAGGAACAAGAGAGCGCATTGAATTATGCCATTTTTCATTATTTAGGTGCATGTATGAAGTCAGAGCACAATCACTTTTCGTACCGGAAGAAAAGCGGGAGTAATTCTGCCACGGATGGCGTCTTTCATCGAAATTATGTTGCAATTGACAATGATCGTTGCATGACTCCCAAGGCAGTTTTTTCCAACAGAGAAATTGTTCCTGATTTGCACTTCAATCGGATCAAACTGTGGGAAAATCTGGTGTATGAAAGAATATGTAAGGTGTCACATAAAAAATTGCCAGTATTGCGGATCGTAAAAGACGCGGCATCCAGAAAAGATAACGCGACGAAGAATGGTAGGATATCTAGCCTTCTTTTGAAAGCTTTGGAAGAGGATTTATTATCCAACGAGCTTATTAAGTCGCAGCCCGAGGCGTTTTTGGAAATTGATGAACGGGTCAACAAGCTTGAAGAGTATATTCGCAAAAACTGTCCACAAGAAGTAACGTGACATTACGAATCTGCTTGAGCTGCAAAAGTGTATGGTCTTTTTTTGTCTACACTATTTGCCTGTATTAAAATGTTGCATTTGTAAGAAAACGTTATGTTTTGAATCATTTGCTCACTCGTCCATTTGAATGGGAAAGATTCTGAGCGCACCGTATCTATTTTAATGATAAAGCAAAGCCTAAACACATCGTTAAAGTACCAAAATTGCCCAGGAAAATAGGTTGCCAACCTTTTAATATTAGATAGTTTCTGCCATTCGTTAAGGTGCGAATGATTAGAAAGACTACAACACAATATTCATCATTTGAATTCGATATTTTCCTTGATTTTGACACCATCTGCCCCGTATCGTTCGGTCAGAGAATCCACGGCATCTTGTGCACCCTTGCACACAGTGACCTTGCTTTTGCATCGAATAACTCCAAATACCACATCCGCATCCGCTTTCATGCATGCCTCTATCACAGAACGTATTACATCGCTCCGACTGGAACCTTTGCTGGTTGAGCAAATGCTGTCAACCCATTCCAATTGCTCTGTTGCTAATTCGATGCTAAGTTCTTGATGATTTGCTTGTTGATCGACAGTCACATAATGAATTTCTTTGCTCATTTCCACATCACCGGTTGCAACACAGTTAACGCAACACCGTACGGCTTTCTTTACCGATGGTAAAGATTGAGATTTCATTGAAGAATCAAGCCAATTTACCATTTCGGTAGGTAGGTCTATGGACAGCGTATGCTTTTTGCTGCTACTCATGGTATCTTTAGATTGATGGCTCTTTGGATAAGATTATGGAACAATATGACTAAGATGATCTTTTGAACCGGCGTTTCACAAGATCGTTTCGTTCATGATGTGTTGATGAGGAGCGATGAAAATTGAAAATATTGCGCGAACGCATAGAATTACCAAAAATAATAAGAAAAAATAAGCGAAAGTCTTTCAATAGAACATTGTCAGGGAATAACTAGCTCACTATAGTCATTACTTCCAACTTAGATAGCATTGTTATTGTCACATATCAATATTTCGGTAAAGTAAAAGTTGAAAAGTTATGGGTCTTTGATAGAAAGAGACGTGTTTCAATCTTTGATAGAAAGAGACGTGTTTCAATTACACTTAGGTTTCATTCCAACCTGCTCCATACCAAAGTCCATTATCCTTGCAAAACCCGAGCCATTGGCACCATGCAGGATCCTCCCTCATCATGTTTGGTTCCCCTACTACAACAAGTGCATGCTCAGCTCTGGTCAAAGCTACATTCATTCTCTTAGGTTGGCGAAAGAGCCCTTCTCCACTTGTTACATCAGCAGGCATCAGTGATTTGTTTGCTCGTGTTAGAGAGAGTATAATGATGTGACGCTCCATTGATTGATAATCCTCCACCATACCCACGTTAACACTACCGAGGTTCCTCGCTCGAAGAAGCTTTCGTATCAAAACTACTTGGGCACGAAATGCCGCCATGACTCCAATTGAAGCTGTAGAAACACCAATTTTGACCACCTTTTCAATGATTTCCACTATAGCATCAGCTTCTGCATGGTTGCACCAACAATTTGATCCAAAGAAGGTTTCGACTGCCATGGATGTGCATTTGCCGTTCACCCCACGAAATACTATTGGCCAATCCATTTGTTTGGATGCAAGACTTTCAGGATAGGCAATAGTTGAAAGCGATTCAATTTCTCGGACTGCTTGAATCCATATTTCGTCAGAAACACTTTTGTTAATGCTCTTCAATTTGTCAAAATAAAAAAGCTTGCTAGGCATGTACAAAAATGATGGATGTCCGCGATAACTTAGGTTCAGAAACACAGACAAATTTTTGTGATGATCTGTTTTCTGAAAAGAGTACTCGATCATTTCGTCAAGGGTCAATCGCGAATCAGCTGTCGGGGGTCCCATTAAATGGTCACGACCACCTCCATATGTATCGACTGGTAGACGCAGAAGTCGTTCTAGTAAGGATCGTTGTAGACCTTCTAATGCTGTGGGTGAGTACACACGTGGCCCTAATTGGCGGGGATCTCCACAAAGGGCGATTTCTACTTTGATTGTATCCGGATGATCGTCCACGACAACACTTAAGGGTATAAGACACTCAGGCTCGGTTGCCTGCGCTGCCTCGTCAATAAACAAATGAGTGAAATGAGGTGCATTGCATCCGTCAATTGTTCCCCGCAACTCTAAACCTGCTGACTCCAAGCGACGCTCTATATCCAACTTCAACCAATTTCTTCGTTTGCGCAAGCTTGCATTTGTGAGTCCAGCTAGATACAACAAGTGTGCATCTTGGCATGTGCAAATGATCACCGAGAAGTTGAACAATTCTTGTATATCGGGCATGACGAATTGCCCACCATCGCCACCCTGTCGTGTATACGATAAGATTTGAACCGGGACACTTTCAACTGGACGTGTTGCGTCGTATAGACGAAAAATCGATTTTCTTATTTGATTTGTCCTCTCAGTAGCGTCGCCATCATTCGACTCCTTTTGTGGCCGTTGCTGGTCAGCTAAAAGATTGGCCAATCGCTCTGTAATTACATCACACGCGGTATGGGATGGAGTGCAGATCAAAATTCGAGGCCGGGGATGGTCTAAACCGTTTGAGGTTGGTTTTTCTTGTTGGCTACAGTGGTGTCGACGTATTCTATTATCTCTGCCAAGGATTTGCAAGATTGCAGCTAGTATGGTTTTTGTCTTTCCAGTACCGGCAGGGCCTGTCAATACCATTGGAGGTCGCACGTGCTCTTTTGTTGGATATGCAGACCGTGCTGTGACCATTTCAACAAACCGTGCTTGATTCGTATTCAGTTGTTCGTATTCACGTTCTTCTGTAGTATCAACATCCTCATCTGACTCTAGAATAGCGGGAGGAGTTGGTATTTTTGGCATTTTTGATGGGAATAGCAAATCTCGTGCTACAGAGGGATGAATTGATTGTAACCAGTGCAGTGCCGTGAGGGACCGTTCGTGTGTTGAGGAGGCAGGAACGAAGCGAACCGTGAATGCATTTCGTATCCTCAAATGATGATCAACAAATGAATCTTCTACCCAACTTATCAAGATTTGATCTGGTGCTTGTTTCCCGTCCTTCTTTGCCTTCCCCCTATTTACGGCGCGAACATGAGACACAATTTCAACCATTTGTGCCATAAGTGGTTGATGACTAACGTGATATCCGTGGTTTGGTTGTTGATTCGGGAACCCCATGGGTTGCTGTGGATAGGTTACATACGGATTGTTGACGCTGGTCTGCATCATATTACCCGGATTATTGTGACTATTGTGCTGTGGAGAAAGAAAAACTGCGTTATGCGGTCGTATCAGCACCGTATCCCCAGGATTTACTGAGGGACGACCATCGGAAATGCCCAACAAAAACAATTCGGCAACGCCTTTGTTTACCCCACGTTCTCCCTTCACTAATGGTTTTTCGAGCGCCAGCTGTATCCTGACATTGTAATTATCGTATACTTGAAAGAGACGCTGTGTTTCAGCGTGTTCAACCTGCAAGAGCTCGCGAAAGACAGCCAGATAGTGTTGGGTAGTCCCTGGCGTATCCCGCCCACCTGGTATCAAATCTCTCCCTATGGATGGAATCTTTTTGGCTACTGCTGCTGCTGCTGCTGCTGCTTCATTATCAGATTTGGCAGTAGTAGCAGTAGTAGATGATACCGATACCGATTCTCTAAAACGTTTTTGAGTCTGCTCTAGAACAAATGAGGCTTCGTTTACCGTTTTGATGGGGTTCGGACGTTTATTTAAAACATCGTGATCGCGTTGGTATTTGTTATACTGAGCCATTTTGGCGGCAGCAGCAGGATGGCCATATTGTATATTGCCAGTGCCATTGTTCGTTGAGCTTCCAATACTCATCTTGGGGTCTTTGCTCCCCAAGATACTGTAAAAAATTCGCCCGATGTCGTCTTTCATATTCGGCAATGGCTTCGTTGGCAAATAGGCCGAAACCCCAGCGGTGTTGATGGCTCTCAGATTACTTGGAACATAGTTTGATGCTAGTAAATGCGATGACGTGATTGTGCTCGCGGGATTCTCTTGGTTGGTTTTGGAACTTTTATTGCTATCACCTTTCTTCGACCACGGATTGTTCTTCCATGGATTTGTTGGATCCATTATTTTGGTCGGAGAGTGGCGAGTAGTGAATTGTTGTTCATGACACTGTTCAAGTCAGGGAAGTTGAAGAAGTTTCTCAGCCGAGAGCAAAATATCGGAATTTCACAGTCACAGCATAAAACGGAACAACGCGGAATTTCGCTCGGCGGCCAGAGTCGCGTGACTAAAAACGTAGTAGTTTGTAACGCAAACTCAACTGACTCGAAAACAACAACAAGAAATCTCTCCCCAAAACACACAACCATTTCATTGACACTTAAAAAGGCTTCTAACTTCAGCCTGGAATCGATTCACTTTAGATTGAAACTGCATTATGACTTATCAAGATGACGAAATAGAAGAAGTCGAATTGTATTCTTCGTCCCGAGAAAGACAGGCATACGATGACCAAGCAACTCTATATGCAATCATACTAGCAACGGAGCACTTGGAACGCGCCTACTCACGTGACGCCATCACCCAGCAGGAGTATGTCCAGGAATGCAATAAGCTAATATCGCAATTTCGACTGGCAGAGAAGGCGGCCTTGCCAAAATTAAACATGACAACAGAAGATTTCATGGAGTTGTACCACATGGATTGTCCGCGTGCATCCGAACGCCTTCTGAATATGGGGGTTCCGGAACCTATTCGAACGGCCACCGGAAACGCCGATGTGGCGGTGACAGTAGCAAAAACAGTAGAAAACTTTATCACTGCTATGGACGCTGTAAAGATCGAAACGCGATTCGTCGACGAACTCCAGCCGCTTCTGAGCGACCTGATGGATTCCTTGACGAAATTACCAGACATTCCCGATGATTTCGAACCAAACCACAAAGTCAAGCAATGGCTCCAAAAACTTAATGGTATGCGAGCTGTTGATGAAATTACCGAAGAAGATTCTCGTCAACTTTCTATGGATCTAGATAGCGCTTACGTTGAATTTACGCGATATTTAAAATCAAAAAGTTGAGTGCAGAACCAATCTAGTAAATCCAATTTTTTCAATAAGTTTGATTCTACACTTCTATTTTAAATTGTTTCGTGACGGTAACAAATAATTGTAGTCGCAACAATTTGATAATTCGTAATCAAACTTAGGCAAGAACCCCTAGCTCAAATAATTTATCTTAAAGATGCGAGCATTATGTCCCGCTACTATGTCACTGTGTCGTGGACCTGTACAATCGATTCAGGAAAAGCACAATACTTACCCATGTGCTGACTATTTGAGCCATCACGATTGAAAACAGGGCAATGGCAGCAACGTGATCAACGGCCGAGACGGAATAGATCAACCACATTTGAGTCAGCAGCCCAATTAAGCTTATACCAGCTCCCCATGCAATCCTCCCTTCTTCAACGAATACTCTACGCCATTCACCATACAAAGTTTTCTGTATTATGAAGGATCGTATAATACGGTATCTACTGGTTTTCTCGCATACAGCATCACCAAGTTTGTCGACAATATCTGAAGAAGCGGCCGTGCAAAAGCTTTTGTAAATTGCTCTACTCATTGCTAAAAATGTCACAATGGAGAGCGGTCTCCAAGTTGATGGAAACATGAGAGGGTCAAGATCCGTTCTTTCGAGACTGTTGACTCCGGCCATATATGTTCTGCTTCGGTGGTGGTCATTTTGGCCCTTTGATCGTGTGACAATGCGAACTAAGTTTTGTATCCATTCTTCTGGATTTTGGGTCATCCGTTTGAGGAGTCGAATGGATGGCCACTTCACGATGCGCTGTTTACTTTTAACTTTAGTATTGTAGTTCGGAGAAGCAAAGTGCTTTATATCTGTTGTAGGATGTATCGAAACAAACGAATGAATTTTGTTGCCAGTTTGTGCAAGATGACCAAAAATCCATTCTTGAAAAACTAGTGCGATACTGTACATAGAGGCCAACCACACGAGCCCATACCACCATTGACAAATCCAGAATGGTCGCATCAGACAGGGTGCCTTAGCAAGAACCAATTCAATAAGATGGCCAGCGGAGCTCATGCATAAGATTTGCAACACAATCCTGGTGACTATTCGTGCAGCTGCAACAGCATCCAATCCATCCAGACGGTTTTTTCCCAAATATTGTATTTGCTTCGTAGATTCCTTCCGCAGAGACCGTCTGTTGAATCGATCGCTAAAAGCTGAACCCAATGTTGCCAAACACTGTTTGGCTAGAATCATGGGTCCCAGTAATTTGAACGTACCAACTACGACAGAAGTTAGACCCATCGTACCTGTTGCCACTTGATGGAGCAGGGTCACCAATGAAAACGGATCGAGAGAACAAGAAACCTGGAGAGTATTTTCCCTACGATTTTTCCCAGTTTGAGGAGATATAGTGTTCCCAGGAATAACAATTAGAGCGGTATGATTCGACAAACCTTCAATCGCATGGTGTCGTTTTCGTTTTCGTGTTGTTGGTTCGTCGTCGATAGAATATCCAATATTCAATTCACTTTTTTGTCGTCGAAAGTCGATGGGAAATAGCCATTTTCTTCTCCCACGTTCCATACCAAAGCGAGGCTTCTGATCATATCCGTGCTGGATACTATTACTCCCGCTACCGATTTTACCAATGTCAGCACTTTGTAAGGGAAATTCACTGTAAGAAGTTTGGACGGTGCCACTGTGATGCAAATCAGATCGTATGGAACTTTGCTGTTGTCGGTGTTGCTGCCACTGTCTGGAACTTTTTAGATCCGTGGTCGAAGAAGAGACATCGTCAACATAGTGGATGCGTTTTTCTAAAGGTGAGTATGCTCGAGAACTTCTTTTCCCCGTTCGTCTTTGTCTTGTCAGAGAAGAATCAGTTTCGGAAGTATGAACAGGTCCTCGCCTTTCACCAGTATAGACCTGTTCTTCTCTCCAAAGAGGATTGTACGGGGAATAAATGTCATCATCTGCGTTGTAACGGTATCGGCGATAAGGGTTTCTATCATTAGATGCCGCTGTTGCAAGAGAAGATCGTTCGTTTGTGATTATGACAAATGCAAACCAAAAGTAATTGACACGTCGACGAATACTTGTTCCAACCATTGTTTGACTTGGCTTTCTTTTCGCTCGTTATCAAATGATTTGCTGCATATGGATGATGAAACTCGACACTTTTCGGAATTCGTTTGAGAACAAAAGAAAAATTGTGTCGAAAGAACAAGTAGAAGATTTTGGATTTTTGTGTAGTTGATACCAAATGTAGGTACGAGTAATGCGTATCTAACATACCTCAAGCCATCGATCGGTTGAACTACCGATTGCATACTCCAGCCTACTACAACGCATGAAGTACGTTTTTCACATATCATGATGTGCAACAGATTTCAACAAATAATCGGAAACGATATTAAAAGCTCTCCTCTAAAAGATTAGAACATTTGTGACTTTTATTTGTTGATACCGACTTACATAACAATTGGTTGGTTGAGAATAAAATGCTTTTTTCCGACAGGAATGAACGAGTGTTACTATCAATTTCCGTCATATTGATTGCATCTTGCCCGTTTTTTTCTGTTGCCTTCCTTCCTCCGAAGAACTGTTATCGGTATCAATCTCCTTCTGTTGAAACAATTTCAATGAAAAATAATTTTGAACAGCATTTTGATCGCTGCAGGCATCATGACGCAACGTTGCCAGCAACTTCGTTACACGCTTTGCCAGAAATACTTGCAGGTGCCGCTTCGTTGGTAGTAGGCTTTGCTGGATGGCTTTACATTGACGGAGCAAGTGATAGAGATCGCAGAAATGTGCGTGCGGAAGAAGAGGCGCGAATTAAGAAAAATCAAGAGGAAAGAGCTCGCCTCGCCTACATCGAACCAAAAGAATATTGGAAGGAATCCGAGCTTGCTCCGTATGATGGATCTGAAGATGAGGACGGTCCAATTCTGCTTGCAGCGGACGGGTTGGTGTTCAATGTTTACAAAGGTCGCAATTTCTATCTTCCGGGCTGCGAATATCATATTTTTGCTGGAAGAGATGCAACACGTTTGCTTGCTCGCAATAAACTCGAAGAAGAGACCGATGAGGAGACAAGGATACCATTGAACATAGCCGAACGCGCATATCTAGCCACTTGGATATATACATTCAAAGGCAAATACGACATAGTTGGAAAGTTAGAAGGTTTTGATCCAGAAACAACGAAGATGTGATCAGGCATACGACAAACTTTCGACAGCAATATACTGGAAGAACCAATGAAAGAGTTATTCGATGGCGCTGGTAGCAACATGCCACGCAAGAAGAAAGCCAAAACTCAAACAGGCTTTCTTAGTTTTTAATTCTATTAGCGGAGAGAGAGAGAGAGAGAGAGAGAGAGAGAGAAACTAACTGCATCTCTTCAATCGATTGACTTTGAGGCAAAGTGGTCCTTCAGATTTCTTGATATGATTCCCAGTTGCACTATTGCAACAGCATACAGAACGAACGCATTTCTGCGTTCTTGTAATCGCTTCTCATATATGCCTCAAACGACGCTTGATCAAGGCCCGATTCATCATTCTTGTAACAGAATTTAAAGATTTTATCTTGCCTTGTAGGATCCTCGCGATCGTCCAATACTTGATCAAACATCTTTGGAACACCACCGATTTGGCCCCAGTTCAGTATACACCGTAAATAAGCCGAGTGAGTGCACACCACTATTTTTGATTGTGGCAACGTCTGCAGAAATTCCATAGCTTGTCTTCCCCGATCTGCCACACGATGAAGTTCTGCGGATTCCAAACAAATCTTCTCGCCTGAATTTTCACGCCTTCTATAGGACATCCATATTTCATCATTCTCATCCTGACAAAAGGAAAAGTCGATTTGTGGAAAGTCAACGGAAAGCTTAGAAAGTTGTCGCCTCCGGTCACATTGATAGTTGACCGTTTCTCTCAGAGCCTCAAAACCGATAAAGCGAACGCCATTGCCGTTATTGTTAAGACTGCATTTTGTAGGCGATGCCGTCTGAGTCAAAAACTCAAAAGAAAGAAGTGCGGTCTGGATGCACCGCGTCAATGGTGATACAACAACGCAGATGTCGTTGCTGATGTTGCCCTCCCCGTCTACCAAATACTCCAAGCCCTGCCTAAATCGAGTACTGTTGTTTCGATAGTTATTACCCGTACTAGTACCCAAAGATTTTTCCTCTACAATCTCTTTTTTCAGTGATAACAACTCGTCACGTAATTCGAGGCATTGATCCTTCCCTAACTGCGTCAGTGGAGCATCCATGTTTTTTACACTCTTGTAGTCCTCGTCGACATTGTGTGTTCCTTCTGCATGCCTGACCATGTATATCAGTTTGACATTTTTTACGCCATAGGTTTTAGTCAAAAGATCATATTGGCACGATGGATATAATTTCCACGGAGGAAAAGGCTTGTCACTTTCTGAGAAATTGCTTGCCATTGCTCTTCCTCGGTTAGCTGGCGAATTTACAACACAAGACCAGCGAAAACGATCATAAATTTGTCGATAGATAGTAAGAAATCTCAATGCGCCAGTCGAAGGTGAAAGAAAGAGAACTGAGGAAAGAGCGGCAACGTGGGAACCAAGCTTCATTCAGGCATTTAGTTTGGTACAGAATGAATGAATGTAATGCAACATCTTATGAATGATGAAATGAGAAAATTCCTACTTTCCCACTTTAACGTACGCACGAACAGACCTCCAAACGGGATTACGAGAAATTTTTCAGAAAGAAATTTCGAAGAGATCCTCAGTTAACTGGATTGGGAAGACCACTGTGGGTTCCAATCTAGCTAGGAATCGAAAGTAGAAAAAATAAAACTACTCTGGCATTTCTAAATTGAGGTTCTTGTTATTTTGTTGAGAATCAAAGAAATTCAGATTATCTTAGCATTATCTCTAAAATCCCGGTGCTTCCAGTAGACTTAACACCAGTCCAACTCCATAGCCGGTGCCGCGTTCGCCCTTGGACCCGGGACCTGCCATGTCCACGTGCAACCAGCCACCTTCGTAGGATTCGTCTAGGTGTGACTCGATGAAGTGGCCCGCACACGAGGTTTGGGCATTCATTCGATCTTTTACGCTGTTTTTCATATCGGCGACTTCGGATTTGAATTCGTCCATCAGCAACTCGGGGGCATACAGCAACGGGAAGCAAAGGTCACCAGAATGCATCCCGCTTTTCATAGCTCGCTGTTCCAAATTTACGTCGTTACAGAGTATTCCGGCATGTTTCAACCCGGTGGCCATCATTTGGGCTCCGGTCAACGTGGCCATATCCATGACGAAATCCAGATTCTCGATGTGCTTGGTAGCATGTGCAACACCGTCACCGAGCACGAGACGACCCTCTGCGTCACAATTGTTGACTTCTACGGTCTTTCCGCTATACATATCCAGAATATCGTCGTTTCGGAAGGCCGTGGGACCAATGGCATTCTCCGCCATGCAAAGGATGCAATGAACCTTCTTTTCCACTCCCAGTTCCACAGCGCTGAAAAAGCCACCCAGAAGCCCCGCGGCACCTCCCATATCGTGTTTCATACCGGCCATACCTGTAAAATATCACGAACGAGAAAAAAATATTTGAGGCATCATAATAGTTACTACGTCTATCCAATGCGTTTCATTTTGCATCCTTCGTTGTTGCTGTGTACGAAGGCAGTTTGGGGATATGGATATCGCGACTTTTCGCTCGTCTTACCTGTTTTAGGTTTCAAGGAAAGTCCTCCAGTATCATACAAAATGCCTTTGCCAACGAGTGCTACGGTTTCGTCGCCTCCACCATCATATTCGAGAAGAATTAGCCGGGGTGGGCAGACTGCCGCTCTCCCGACTGCGTGAAGCCCACCGTACGGTTTGCATTCGTCTCCTACCAATTGCTTGAAGGAAACGTTCGGATGTTTGGCCACCAAGGCTTGGACTTCTTCCGCGAATTTTGTGGTGGTCATGAGCTCAGGATGCGAGTCCATCAATCGCCCGGCCAGTCGCACTCCGCTCGCCACACTCCGGGCTGCTTTCAATTGCTCGTCGTCGTCGACGAACTTGCCACTGTTGTTGCAAAACACCACGTCTACGGTTCGGTCAGTGCTGTCACCAGACTTTCTACTGAACAACGGAAAGGCTTTGGCAATACCACTGGCAAGTGGTCCGATAGGGAAGTTATCCGTAAGGACCACGATTCGAGAGTTGCCCTTGGCGGAAGCCGCCAGATTGGTCAGCGAATGCACCGACATGGGATGATTGCACCGAGTGACCTTGGGCGGCAAGGATCCCAGCGTTATTTTGTGAATGCCAGCACCGTCTTCGAGTTGGACCATCGTGGAGGTTACGCCCCCCTTTTTGGAGTCAATGTCGTCGATCATGGCTTCCATTATCGGGGAGTCGAGATTCTTCAGTCCGATGGGCTCCAGAAGAGACGGCAACACGCTTCTCATGGAGTCCGGCTTTCC
>Ga0115013_10001547_pt1 | contig 13250 bp, 10 predicted proteins | sample SouAtlMetagenome_2_FD_88686 | JGI IMG/M metagenome (GOLD analysis project Ga0115013, IMG submission 88686) | Marine eukaryotic phytoplankton communities from Atlantic Ocean - South Atlantic ANT15 Metagenome | ecosystem: Environmental > Aquatic > Marine > Oceanic | place: South Atlantic Ocean...
GCTCGAACTTTGTCACCGGACATTGCTATTTTCACAAACTTCAGTGCTGATCATCTTGATCGTCATGGAGGGCTTGGAGGGTACCTGGCTGCTAAACGACGTTTGTTTGCTGAGGGTTGTCCAGATTACTCTATAATTGGGGTAGACGAAATAGCAGGGCTTAATTTAGCTCAGCAACTTTCTGTTAGTGTGGGAGATGAAAGTGTAATTAGAGTTGCAATTAAAAAGCCAATTAGAAAATTTGGTTGGTCTGTTTCTTATGAAAACGGCCAGTTGCTGGAGTATCGAAAAGGAAGGCAAACAAATTCGATTGATCTGACAAAATATGATAACTTCGTTGGTCAGCATAGCTACCAAAATGCAGCCAGCGCCTATGCAGCATGTAGGGTGCTTGGTCTTTCGCCTCGCAAAGTTGCCGAGGCAATGAAAGGATTTAATGGGCTCGCGCATCGATCCCAGAAAATAGCTATTTTTAAAGGTATTACTTTCGTAAACGATAGCAAGGCTACAAACGTTGAGAGTGCCATGATGTCTTTGGATGCCTACAAAAATATTCGTTGGATCTGTGGTGGTCAGCAAAAAGATGGTGGCCTGTCAAAATTAAACTCAGTTACGCAGAGTGTTAAACGAGCATATATCATAGGCCTAGAAGCTGAAGCTATATCAACGCAATTAAATTGTAGTACTGTTATTTGTAACGATATGAAAAAAGCGGTTGAACAGGCTACTAAAGACGCTTCTGCTGATGATGTTATTTTATTGGCCCCTGCAGCATCAAGTTTCGACCAGTACGATAATTTTGAGGATCGTGGTGACGATTTTGTCTCACAGGTAAAGAGAGTTATTGAGATCTCACAAAAAACTAACTCCACTTAGATGTGGCAGTTTGGACATCCGATCACCTATTTAAACCAACTAATACTAGTATTTTTCAAAAAAAAATTGTAAAGAATAGGTTATAGATCTCAGTAAATGGGACGACAGGCAGAACTAGGCAGGCAAAATGACAGAAATGGCGTATGGCTCCGTTGGGGCTGTTGATGGAGAAGCGGTTCTCTCAAAGTGGTGGCGAACATTAGATAAATCAGTTCTGACCGCCATACTTATTCTTTTCAGTATTGGGTTATTATTAGGTCTTGCATCCTCACCACCTTTGGCGGAAAAAAATGGATTGTCGCCGTTTCATTACGTAAATCGGCAGACTATATTTGGGTCAATTGCGCTTATTGTACTAGTAGCATTTTCTATGATGTCATCGAAAGTAATCCGTAGGCTTGGTGTGATAGGATTTGTATTTTGTTTTGTTGCATTAATCTTGCTGCCTTTTTTTGGAACTGACTTTGGTAAAGGAGCTGTACGGTGGTACGGCTTAGGGTTTGCATCAGTGCAACCTTCGGAGTTTATAAAACCCGGCTTTATAGTGACTGTTGCTTGGTTAATTTCCGCAAATAGCCAAATTAATGGACCGCCAGGACGTCTTTGGTCATTTTTTTTAACAATGTCTGTCGTGGCTTTGTTAATTATCCAGCCTGATTTTGGGCAAGCATGCCTTATACTGTTTGGCTGGGGCGTTGTTTATTTTGTTGCAGGTGCATCATTTATACTACTAGCTGCATTAGCTTTAATGGTGTTGTTGGCGGGATCAATAGCATACTCTTTTTCAGAGCATTTTGCGAAACGTATAGATGGTTTTCTTTCGCCGGATATTGATCCGCGTACACAGCTTGGGTACGCAACCAATGCAATACAAGAAGGTGGTTTTTTTGGAGTAGGTGTCGGTGAGGGACAGGTAAAGTGGTCCCTACCAGATGCGCACACTGATTTTATAATTTCAGTTGCCGCTGAAGAGTATGGATTACTTCTAGTCGTATCAATTCTCTTGCTGTACACCTGGATAGTAATTATTTCATTAATAAGGCTCCTAAAGGAACGAGATCAATTCAACCGCTTAGCTGGTTCAGGTTTGGTAGCCATGTTTGGAATCCAGGCCATTATAAACGTTGGGGTGGCAGTTAGATTGCTTCCTGCTAAGGGTATGACTTTACCTTTTGTTAGCTACGGTGGCTCTTCGATAATTGCAATGGGTATTACAGTAGGAATGCTTCTCGCTTTAACACGAAATAGGCCCCAAAAAGACATTGGTGATATTTTCAATGGAAATTAATTTATGAATGATCCTTTGTTGGTTTTGGCTGCTGGTGGAACAGGAGGTCACATGTTTCCAGCGCAGGCAATTGCTGAGGAGATGGTAGCGAGTGGCTGGCAAGTAAAATTATCTACAGACAGTAGAGGTGCTCGCTATTGCGAAAACTTTCCGTCGGGTGTCGAGGTTACGGTTATAAATTCTGCAACCTTTTCAGGCAGATCAATTTTTGGGAAGCTATCCGTCCCACTAAAAATCTTTTATGGAGTTTTTCAGTCATTACTTTGGTTTAAAAGAAACAAACCAAGCTGCGTAGTTGGTTTCGGTGGATACCCGAGCATTCCGGCCATTACGGCGGCGCTTATATGGCGTATTCCGACAATATTACATGAACAAAATGGCGTTTTAGGACAGGTTAACAAGCTTTTTGCAAAGAAGGTTGATTTTGTAGCTTATGGAATAGCACCAGAAAGCTTAAGCTCTGAGAATTCATTATATATTGGTAATCCTGTTAGAAATTCTGTTTTAAAGTTTAAGGCATCTCCTTACATCCCTCCGGGTGATTATCCAATAAACGTACTCGTTATTGGGGGTAGTCAAGGAGCAAGAATTATGTCTGATGTCGTACCCGCCGCTTTGTCATTATTGTCAGAAAAAAACAAAAAAAATTTGCGGGTCGCGCATCAGGCTCGTCCTGAAGATAAAGATAGAGTGATTAAATTGTACTCTGAACACAATATTGATGCAGAAGTTTCTAGCTTTTTTAATGATGTACCTAGGCGAATTTCAGAGGCTCAGTTGGTAATAAGTCGGTCAGGAGCCTCATCGGTAGCTGATATTGCGACGATTGGTCGTCCTTCGATCCTAGTTCCGTTGAAATCCGCCATAAGAGACGAGCAGTCTATAAATGCCGAGAGTATGACAAGTATAAATTCAGCGATCAGTTTTGCGGAAGATGATTTCACTCAGGAAAAACTGTCAAAGTGTATTGCTAAATTTTTGGCATCTCCTAAAAAAGCGGAGGCAATGGCCATTTCGGCTTTAAAGAGGTCGTCCAAAAACTCTGTTCAAATGATGTCTGAATTAATAAATCGCTTGGTAAAAGAAAAGAAAGACGAAACGAAGCCCGCAATTAAGCCTATCGATAAAGGAACTTCTTAATGAGTGTGTCTACGAAGTTTCCAGTAGAAATAGGACCGATACATTTCATAGGCATTGGTGGCATAGGTATGTCGGGCATTGCAGAGATTTTAATTAACCAAGGATACACTGTTCAAGGTTCCGATTTGAAGGAAACCGAAATTACTTCACGATTAGAGCGTATGGGTGCCTCCATAAAAATTGGTCATCATAAAAATAACCTTATGGATGTTGCCGTTGTTGTAATTTCTTCAGCAATTAATAGGGATAATCCTGAGTTAAACTACGCACGTTCTACTGGTCTGCCGGTTGTTCGTAGAGCTGAAATGCTTGCAGAACTAATGAGAATGAAATCGAACGTAGCCATTGCGGGTACGCACGGCAAAACTACAACTACCACGTTGGTTGCTACCATATTAGATGAAGGTGGTTTTGATCCAACTGTGATTAATGGAGGAATAATTCATGCGTACGGCTCAAATGCAAGAGCTGGAGCTGGTGAATGGATGGTTGTAGAAGCTGATGAAAGCGATGGAACCTTTACACGGTTACCTGCAACCATTGCGCTTATTACAAACGTCGACCCTGAGCATTTGGAGCATTGGGGTAATTTCGACGCACTAAGGCAAGGTTTTTTAGATTTTATCTCTAATATCCCTTTTTATGGGGTTGCGGTTTGTTGCAGTGACCACCCCGAGGTGCAAAAACTTATTGATAAAATTTCTGATCGCCAAATTAGAACCTTTGGTCTAAATGCTCAGGCTGATATTAGAGGCGTAAACCTTAAGTACGATGAAGGTCGAGCACATTTTGATATCAAATTTCAAAAGGAGAATTTTACTATTACAGACTGTATTCTTCCAATGCCCGGTGATTATAACGTTTCAAATGCTTTAGGTGCAGTTGCAGTAGCGCATCATCTGGGTGTTGAAAATAATAAAATTCGCGACGCATTAGCAAATTTTAAAGGTGTTAATAGGAGGTTTACAAAGGTTGGGAAATTAAATGGGATCACATTCATTGATGATTACGCCCATCACCCAGTTGAGATATCTGCAGTATTAAGAGCTGCAAGGGAGATAAGTTCAGGGCGAATTATAGCGGTTCATCAGCCCCACAGATATACTCGCCTTAGCGCGCTCTTTAAGGATTTTTGTTCGTGTTTTAGTGATGCCGATATAGTTGCAATTTCGGACGTTTACTCTGCTGGAGAACAAAAAATTCCTGGAGTAAGTAAAGATGATCTTGTAACAGGACTGAGTAATTACGGCCATCGTCATGCTGTTGCCGTTTCTAACTTACAAGAATTGTCAAAACTGATTGCCGATAATGCTAAATCGGGTGATATTGTCATATGTTTAGGCGCTGGGAATATAAGCTCTTGGGCAAGTAAACTTCCAAAACTTTTATGTAATGAGTATTGATATGGTTGTTAAGCTTCCCACAACTCGCGGTAAATTGACTGACAACCAGATGCTATCTGACCTAACTTGGCTGAGGGTAGGCGGTCCGGCAGAATATTTTTTTCAACCTTCAGATTTAGAAGACTTAATGTATTTTTTATCAAATGTGCCTGACAATATATCTCTTTTCCCTATAGGTGTAGGCTCCAATCTCCTTGTGCGTGATGGAGGAATTAAGGGAGTAGTCATAAGACTAGGAAAAGGTTTCAATTCTGTTGAGGTTTCAAATGGCCTAGTCGTGGCAGGCGCAGCCGCCTTAGATTCTTTTGTCGCTAGAAGGGCGGCAGATAATGGTTATGATCTAACATTCCTTAGGACTATTCCTGGTTCTATCGGAGGGGCGTTAAAAATGAATGCAGGCTGTTACGGCAAGTATATTTCAGATTACTTCGTATCTGCGAAAGCGGTCAACCGAAGTGGTGAAGTTGTAAAGCTGGAAAAGACTGACGTTTTGTTCTCTTATCGAAATACAGATTTATCTGCTGATCTTGTCGTGGTTAGCGTGACATTTGCTCCGCCTTCTGGGGAAGTCGCGGCTTTGTATGAAAAAATGCGTATTCAAAAAGAAAAAAGAGATAGTGAGCAACCAACCAAAGAGATAACTGCTGGAAGCACCTTTCGCAATCCTTGTGGGTTCTCAAGTTCTGGGCATATCAATGAAGATCATGAGTTCAAAGCCTGGAAAGTAATAGAAGACGCTGGGCTTAGGGGGTTTCAAATGGGCGCAGCTAAAATGCACGAAAAGCATCCAAATTTTTTGACTAATACTGGTGGTGCAACTGCATCAGAACTAGAGGAATTCGGGGAGCTGGTAAGAAAAAGGGTTTTCAAAGATTCTGGAATTGATCTAAAGTGGGAGATAATTAGGGTTGGAGACCCTTAAAATGACGTCTTTAAAAGGCGCAAAAGCCCTTAAAGGGCAAGTGAGGCGATGGGCATTTCGAGCGGAAAAGGTCCCAAAGTTGCAGTGTTAATGGGCGGTCACTCTCTAGAGAGGGAGGTGTCGCTTATTTCTGGACAGGCATGTTCTGCAGCTTTGAGGGGCAAAGATTTTGAAGTTTTAGAACTTGATGCTGGGCATGATGTTGTTCAGCGTTTATCGGAATTACAACCCGATGTGGTTTTTAACGCGCTTCACGGACGATGGGGTGAGGACGGTTCCATTCAGGGAGTGCTGGAATGGTTGCGAATTCCTTATACTCATTCTGGTGTAATGGCTTCGGCATTGGCTATGGATAAACATAGAAGTAAGCATATTTTCTCAGACTTTGGTTTGCCAACGGCACAAGGTTTTATTATTGATAAGACTAATTTAATAAACACACATCCACTTCAAAGACCTTATGTTGTAAAACCAATTAATGAGGGCTCTTCTATCGGTGTTTATTTTGTAAATCCAGCAGAGGATCCTCCTCTCAATCTATCGTCAGATATGCCAAGTATTCTTATGGTTGAAGAATATATTCCTGGCAGAGAACTTACAGTTACAGTGATGGGCAAGAAAGCGTTACTGGTCACTGATATAATTACACAAAAATGGTATGACTATGATGCCAAATACAAAAACGGTGGTTCGGTTCACGAAGTGCCTGCTAAAATACCAGAGAAAATTAAAGAAAAATGCCTTGAGTATGCTCTTAGTGCACATGAATTAATCGGGTGTAGGGGAATAAGTAGAGCAGACTTTCGTTGGGATGAAAGTTTAGGTCTGGATGGATTGATTTTGTTAGAAATTAATACTCAACCTGGGATGACACCTACTTCACTTGTTCCTGAACAAGCAAAGATTTGTGGGATAAAATTTGGTGATCTATGCCAATGGCTCGTGGAGGATGCATCATGCGATCGCTAAAACGAAATATTGATCCAGCTCCCTCAATTATCTCATATCGCCTAATGCGCTTGATGCTGATTCCACGGCTGCGCTTAATTCTCACTTTAGGCATTCCCTCACTCGTTATTATTTGTGGAACTTTAGTCTTATTATTAAATATTAATTTACACGAAAATATTGAAGCTTTAAAAAAAGACTTGAAACATGCACTAGTTGAAAGACCTGAATTCATGATAAAAGTAGCTTCTGTCGATGGGGCTTCTGATGAGTTAGCGCATGAAATAAGGGAAATTATGCCCCTAGATTTTCCCGTTAGTTATTTTGATCTTGACATAAAATATCTTCATAAGGTTTTGAATGATATTCCGGCGGTTGCATCGGCTGCAATAAAAGTAACAGTAAGCGGCGTGTTGCAAATTGATATTTCAGAGAGAACGCCAGCGTTTATTTGGCGAAAAGATGATGTGATATCAGTTATTGATGAAAAAGGTAAATTTATACGACTAGCAACCTCCAGGCTTGATTACCCAGAGCTTCCTTTAGTAATAGGGGAAGCTGCAAATTTATCTATAGCAGATATATCAAGTTTGATGGAAGATAATCAATATTTTCTGGATCAAGTTAGAGCCTTCGTAAGAGTAGGAGAACGTCGTTGGGACCTTGTGTTGGACAACAATCTTAGGATCATGCTTCCTCAGACAGAATTTTTGGCGGCATTTGATCGCTTGATGTTAATGAACCATACTGGCTCATTATTTTCTAACCAACTATCAACTATTGATATGAGACTAGTTGAACGTCCTACGGTCAGGGTGGGCGCGGTGTCAGTGGACCCGTTAATGTATAATAGCAGTGGGGATTTGTAAAAAAATGGCTGAACTTTATGAACTGCAGCGCGCGATGCGTGCAATGCGCCAGTCAGCGTTGCAACGTGGTGCACTGGCGATCCTTGATCTGGGCAGCACAAAAATTAGCTGTCTGATATTGCGTTTTGACGGTCTTGATCCCAGTCTTGCCTCCGATCAAGTAGGATCTTTAGCGGGTCAGTCATCTTTTCGAGTTGTAGGATCTGCAATAACGCAATCCCGTGGAATTGAATTTGGCGAAATCTCTTCAATGCAAGAGGCAGAAAGAGCAATTCGAACGGTTTTACAATCTGCTCAGAAAATGGCGAATTTAAGGGTTGATCACTTGATTGCATGTTTTTCAGGGGGTGGTCCACGTTCATACGGATTAAACGGGAATGTTAAAATTGAAAATCAAATCGTGCAAGATGAAGATATTGCGAGAGTTTTAAGCTCGTGTGATCGTCCTGACATCGGTGACGGCCGGGAAATATTACATGCACAGCCTGTAAATTTTGCATTGGATCATCGGTCTGGTCTTGTCGATCCGAGGGGACAGATTGGAAACAAGTTAGATGTAGATTTACACATGCTTACAGTACGAGCTAAAACGATAAGAGACTTGGCGCATTGTGTTAAAAGATGTGACTTAGAGTTGGCTGGCGTCGCGTCAGCAGCATATGTTTCTGGCAGATCAACACTGGTGGAAGATGAACAAGAGCTCGGGGCAGTTTGTATCGACTTTGGTGGGGGATCCACGAGTTATTCTATTTTTCTAAAGAGGCATATGATTTTCGCCGGTTCTGTAATGCTTGGAGGCAATCATGTGACACGCGATATCTCGTTAGGTCTTCAAGTTCCTATATCAGTGGCAGAAAAAATTAAGACCAAGAATGGTGGTTTGATAGCTACAGGTCTCGATGATCGTGATTTAATTGAAGTTGGGGGTGAAACGGGGGATTGGGAACACGATCGGCGTACTGTAACCCGCAGTGAGCTGATAGGTATCATGAGGCCACGTTTAGAAGAAATTTTAGAGGATATCAGAACTCACTTAGAAATAGCTGGCTTTTACGAACTCAAAAGTCAAAAATTTGTTTTAACTGGGGGCACTTGTCAAACTCCAGGGTTAGATACTCTTGCGAGTCGTATACTTGGCCAACAGGTGCGCATTGGCCGACCATTAAGAATTCATCGTTTGCCTCAGGCCTATTCTGGATCAAGTTGTTCAGCGTTGGTTGGTTTAGCCCTTTTTGCAGCTCATCCGCAGGATGAATGGTGGGATTTTGAGCTTCCAAGCGCCGGTTACTCATCTAGAACTGTTCGAAAAGCAGTGCGTTGGTTACGTGAAAACTGGTAGGATCTAAATATAGTATATTGATCAAAATATTATTAGTTCATGAGCTATAGCTACTATATTGTGTATAAATTTGCTATTTTTTAGTGACCTTTTACAAATTTATGGGTATAACTGATTCAGTTGTTTGAGTAGAAAATAATAAAATCCATTAACGGATCACGGGCGGACCTGACTATGACCTTAAATTTATCGATACCAGATCAGAATGATCTGAGACCCAGAATTACTGTTTGCGGTGTTGGCGGCGCTGGTGGCAATGCTGTCAACAATATGATTGAGAAAAGTTTAGACGGAGTTGATTTCGTCGTAGCAAATACAGATGCTCAGGCTCTTCAACAAAGCCGTGCAAATAGCAAAATACAGCTTGGCGTTAAAGTTACTGAGGGTTTGGGGGCTGGTGCTCGAGCTTCTGTGGGAGCGGCTGCTGCAGAAGAAAGTATTGAGCAGATTGTTGATCAGCTGGCTGGATCTCACATGTGTTTTATAACTGCTGGAATGGGAGGAGGCACTGGTACAGGAGCAGCACCAATCATAGCTCAAGCCGCACGGGAGTTGGGCGTGTTAACCGTAGGGGTAGTGACAAAGCCGTTCCAATTTGAAGGTATTAAGCGAATGCGCCAGGCTGAAGAGGGTGTCGAGGCGCTACAGAAAATGGTTGATACGTTAATTATCATTCCGAACCAAAATTTATTTAGAATAGCTACAGAAAAAACAACATTTACCGAAGCTTTTAGTATGGCAGATGATGTTTTGTATCAGGGTGTCAAAGGTGTAACTGATTTAATGGTTCGTCCTGGCCTGATCAATCTTGATTTTGCTGACGTTCGTGCAGTGATGGACGAGATGGGTAAAGCCATGATGGGAACTGGAGAAGCTGACGGAGAAGATCGGGCAGTCCAGTCTGCCGAAAAAGCCATTGCAAATCCACTGCTTGATGAGATTAGTCTTCGAGGGGCAAATGGGGTGCTTATCAATATTACAGGTGGTTATGATTTAACTCTTTTTGAGTTGGACGAAGCTGCAAATAGGATAAGAGAAGAAGTTGATCCTGAGGCAAATATAATCGTTGGATCAACGCTTGATCCTAATTTAGAAGGGGTAATGCGAGTATCAGTTGTGGCAACAGGTATTGAAGCCAATACTAAATTCAACCCGGTATCTGATGGGGCTAGAGAAACACAATCTTATATGCCCCGGAGAGTTACTTCGGCTGAAGAGAGTAAAGCTATTAATAGCATGGCTGAAAAGGTCTATGCAGAAGCCAAGAGAGAGCATAACGAAAATTCATCCTTACCATCAACTGAACCCGGTTTGTTCGAAACTCAAAATAAGGTAGCTCAATCTGGATTTGATCCTGCTACAGCCGGTGAAGATAAACCTGATCAACGAGCCACTAACGGTTATGAAAGATTAAGTGGTATAGGCAGCAGCGATAGAATGGGTACCGCTCAATCAAACCCACCTGGTACTCCGTCCAAAGAAACCCTTGAACGTCTTCGTGCCGCTGTATCGAAGTCTCCAAACAATCAAACTGAAAATTCTAGACCTATGGTTGCTACGAAGAATCCAGAAATTAAGGATAAGCCACGGTTTGGTATAGGTTCTTTAATTAATAGAATGGCGGGGACGGGTCCGGCCGCACCAATACAAAATGAAACTCTAGGGTCTGATCAGGATAGTCAGCGAAATAATTATAACGCGGAACATAATGATACCGATGCTAACAAGGAAAAGATAGAGGTTCCTGCTTTCTTGAGACGCCAAGCAAACTAAATATTTTATTTCTCAACACAAAGCAGATATCAAAGATGTAGAGAGTTGATAAAGTTACTTTGTAACAATTAGTTACAAAGTTTGAATTGTCTACTGGCTCATTGCAATATAATGTGGAGTCTGAAGTTATTCCAAAGGTTGTAATTTGCAAACTACGCTTGAAAGTTCAATAATATTTTCTGGGGTAGGCTTGCATTCAGGAAAGTCCGTAAGTCTTTCCATTAAACCGGCTTCCGAAAATCATGGCATTTTATTTAAGCGTAAAGATATTGAAATTGGAAATCCTATTGTCCGTGCACGGTGGGATTATGTTTCGAAAACCACACTCTGTACCAGGGTAACGAATGAAGATGGAACTGCAATTTCTACTATAGAACACCTTATGGCGGCACTTGCCGGTTGTGGAGTGTCAAACGCATTGATTGAAATCGATAGTGAAGAAGTTCCGATTTTAGATGGAAGCGCGGCTCCTTTCGTTAAAGGCATATTAGAGACGGGTCTTAAAATCATAAGCTCGTCTTCGAGGATTATAAAGATTACTCGCCCCGTCATGTTTGAAAACCAGTTTGGATGGGCGAGATTAAGTCCATTTAAACGTCCAGAAATGGAGTATTTTATTGAGTTCGATGATCTTGTAATTGGTAAACAAAGTAAAATACTGAATATGTCTAATGGGTCATTTGTAAAAGAGCTTTGTAGCAGTCGGACTTTTTGCAGTAATAAAGATGTTGAGACTATGCGAAAGAATGGTCTGGCCTTGGGTGGAAATTATTCTAACGCAGTTGTTGTCGATGGTGATAAAGTTTTATCGCCTGGGGGTATGCGTTATCAAGATGAGGCAGTGCGTCATAAAATGCTCGATGCATTTGGTGATTTAGCTCTTGCGGGTGCTCCAATTTTGGGTAAATACGAAGGCCATAAGGCTGGACACTCTATAACTAATTCACTACTGCGTAAGTTGTTTTCAAAACCAGATTGTTACGTTGTAGAAAATTGTTGTGAAGATGTATTTAACCTTCTACCCGGTTCGGGTGTCAATCTGGACGAGTTTACAGCAGTAGCCTGACTAATATAACGCAAAACAATTTTATCTTGTAGCTCATAATTGAGATATTCAAATATCTGAAACTCAATTATCTGTAGAAACTTTCGGATAATCTTATTATACACCGAGCACTTTACGATAGATTAAAAATTATTGCATTATTAACCTGTTAATACAGAGCTTCTCACCCCATTGGAGTAGGAATTTTTGAAAACTATAATTATTATACCTGCCCGTTATGCGTCTAGCAGATATCCTGGTAAGTCTTTAGTGGATCTCAATTTGCCTAATGGGGAAAAAAAGTCGTTAATTGAGTTAACCTGGCGAACCGCATTTAAAGTAAAAAATATTCACGACATTTTCATTGCAACTGATGATACCAGAATTGCTTCTGCTGCGAGAGCCTTTGGTGCTAAAGTCATAATGACATCTTCGCACTGTAGGAATGGCACTGAGAGATGTGCGGAAGCTGTTGACAATGCTAAGTTAGATGCTGATCTGATAATCAACTTTCAAGGAGATGCTCCGCTAACACCACCTTGGTTTGTTGAAAGTCTCATTCAAGCAATGGATAAAGATGATAAATCTAGTATGGCAACGCCAGTTGTAAGGCTTGATCGTTTAACATATGGCCATTTCCTAGAAGACAGAAAAAAGGGTTTAGTTGGAGGCACAACGTCAGTATTTGGAGTTGATAATTATGCTCTTTATTTTTCAAAGGAAGTGATTCCCTTTGTGGATATTAAAAAACTAAGTACGGACGCCGATATACCTGTATTTCATCATGTGGGAGTTTATGCATATCGACCAAATGCTCTGAGTTCTTACGTGGAGTGGCCCATTGGAAAATTGGAGAAACTTGAAGGATTAGAACAGCTAAGATTTCTTGAAAACAACCAACTAGTAAAATGTGTAGTGGTATCTGCGCGCGGTAGAGTTTTTTGGGAACTTAATAATCCAGACGATGTGGAGAGAATTGAAAAGGTAATCGGCGATGCACTTTAGATATAATTTCTGGCCGATGATGACGGTAATGCAGTAAATAAATTTTGAATTAGGACCTTGAGTGGATTTATGTTGTTTGGTGATAAGGGATACATAGAATTTAAATATGAGGAGCAGATAGCTAAATGGGCGGAGTTTGCAGGAAAAAAAGGAAATGAGATCCTTGCCAATCCAAATCAATTAGCAAAATGGCTTCAGTGTGAGGGTACCTGGTTCGTTGGAGTAGATGTTCTTCCAAATGACTCACAGGGGAATTTTGAAGAAGTTAAATTTCCACATACTTTTAGTAGTTTAATGGCAAATATTAATCTAAAATCATATCATAAGGCCCAACTGTCAGTTATTTTTCCTGGTTATCCGAAGCCGCGTGCAGGGGATAGTGAAGGTGCTTTTGAATATAGATTGAAAAGAGACGCCGCTCACGTAGATGGACTTTTGCCAATTGGTAAAAAAAAAAGGCGGTATCTTATTGAGGCTCATGGAATTATTTTGGGTATTCCATTAAACAATACTCACTCGGGTGCAAGCCCGATAGTTGTTTGGGAAGGATCACATTTAATTATGAAGAAAGAATTTTCTAACTTATTGTCAAAAGTCCCGCCATCAAGTTGGAAAGATATTGACCTAACGGATACATACAAA
>Ga0115013_10001548_pt1 | contig 13250 bp, 10 predicted proteins | sample SouAtlMetagenome_2_FD_88686 | JGI IMG/M metagenome (GOLD analysis project Ga0115013, IMG submission 88686) | Marine eukaryotic phytoplankton communities from Atlantic Ocean - South Atlantic ANT15 Metagenome | ecosystem: Environmental > Aquatic > Marine > Oceanic | place: South Atlantic Ocean...
GCCCCCACGGGGGACCTCCCCAACACCCAAGCACTTGATGCGATAAGAATGTCCACTCAACTCAAAGTGAGGGCAGTGCCTGATCCACCTGAGGGCCAAGCGCACCAGCCAATCGCCCAGTGGGGCCTGGGCGCTCACAACAAACTGCCAACAACTTTGCCGGCTTGCGGGTCGTGTAAAACGCCAAAAAAATTTCCTTCCCGCCGGACCAAAAGTTTTTCTTCATGAATCTCGTCGCCAACAAAAGAAAATCATTGGATTTTTAAAAAGCGTCTTCTGAAGAACACTCCAAGCCCTTCTTGCAGCAAAAATTATCTTTCCCATCTTGACAGTTGTTATCCATCCACTCTATTTATAGGTAACCGCAAGAACTAAAATCATAGCTGATACTAGCAACAACTAATTTCAGAGCGATACTTCCGGTGTTGACTCTGATAAAACCATCATTTTAACCATGGTCGATTCGATTCATCCCCCTGATCTGATTCTTCTGAATATGGATAACATCGATGATTTTCCTGACAACTCTTCGTCCGCTCCTTTGCCAGATTCACCGTTGTCGACCCCCCCAGATTCACCACATCGTGTCGGCACAGATGACGATATCAAAGAAGAAGAAAAGAAGGAAGAAGAACAAGACGGCACGAAAGGAGACGCTGGCTGGGAAGAAGCTCCCCTAGATGAATGTGTCGGTGATTTAGAATCTGCTCCAGATGACGAAAAAAAGGTTGACGTGACAGACGAGCCACCATCCTTATCTCTAGTAGAGGAAGCCAAGAAACGTTTGTCGGCCCAAGGATTATCTATGGATACGGAGGTGATGGCTTTGCCATCTTCGAAATCACAATCACCATCAAAGGTTGAGAAAAAGACAGAGAATACCAGCTGTGATAAAAGCAATATCTTCAATCCTGATGGATGTATTGACGAACCCCCATCGTTGTCACGGGTTGAAGAAGCTATGAAACGAACTTCGATGATGGTGTTAAAACACAACAATAAAAGGGATCACAGTGATCATATCAAAAACGCTACTCCAGCATCCGCCGATCCAAGTGGGATGATTCAAATGGCATCATCAACAGCAACTAAAATTGATGAAATCAATGTAGAGAGTAGTGAATCTAATCGTTTGGCTGCTCTCCGAAGAGATATAATGTCACTGAAGTCATCTCTCTCCGACATGAACATGAAGCTACGGGAAGAACATTCGGAAACTCAGAGGACCATAGCTCTTGGTGAAAATGCCAGTAACAAGATCGAATCAAATGAAGGCAAAATTAAAGTCGAACATTCACAGAATTCTGACGAAACAAATACTAGAAGTCGTTCCTCCAACGCTGAAAAGTTCAATGATATTCCTTTTGCAACGATATCAGGAAGCGCTGCATCAACCGAATTGTCACCTCCAAAAACTAACACAAGTATCAAAGACTGCGAAACTTCTTTTGAACAATCTGCTGCTGTTGTCTCACCAGATGGAGAAATCGTAAACGAAAAATTAGAAGATAATCCTGCTTTTGTCGCCAGTAATAATACCTCGTTGCATCGAAATGACTGCCATGTCGTTCCCCTTGATGAAGTAGACGAAATCATGACTTCAAAAAATTGCATCCTCTCTGTTTCAAAGGAGAGAGAGAAGATGTCCGAGTACGAAGATCCGGATCTTAATATTACCATGGAGACCACAGCGTCATCGTTGTCACAAGAAAAACCCAGTAACACACGCTTTGAGACCATTACTTCGTATCGAGAAATGACCCCAAAGAAAGATCTCCAAGGTTCTGATAAAAGTGCGAGATGGCTTCAGGAGGAATTGCGACGCAGGGTCGTTGTCAAACGTGACATCAATAGTGCAATCGAAGCCAGAGGGCAGTATGATATTGAACGCGACGATACCAATGGTTACAACAAACTCATTGCGGGCGATCTTCCTTCAATTTCTTCACCTCCCGATATGCAAAATAGCCAGTCTACTATGGATGAAGAAGTTGCTGCGATAACTGCCAATGACGAAAGAAATCGATCTACAAAAAATAGAAGCATTGATATCTCTTCTTCATACGACGAACAAGAGCCACCATCATTGAGCAAAACCGATGTAAACAAAAACATTTCACGAAAACTTGATTATGGTGATTTTGAGGAGCGTCCACACGATGAATTGATGGGTACAAACAATATCTCGGAAGGTGGTATTGGGTATCAAGGCTTCCACCCAGTATTTGATTATCAAGATATCCAACATGAAATGAAGAAGTTTGCCAGTGAAACAAGAGCTGCCTTACGGGAACAATCGTTCACAGAAGTCGCGATGCAACCCTCATGTAGTGCTATGCCAGTTGAAAGCACTACCAAAACTAGGAATTATGAATCAATAAGCATCGATTTCGCTGCAATGGAGGCAGGCGAAGCGCCAAAAATGTTGATTTCGATGGATTCCTTTGATGGCATTGCTTCCGGTGATATCTTTTTATCTTTACTGAGCGAAAACACGGGGAGAGCCGAAACATCTACTGCAGCTACATGGGCTGATAGGGTTCATGGAGCAATTTGGAGAGCAAGAAGGATGCGAAAAAGTAGAATGAAGTTATCAGATCTACCTTCACAACCACTTGTTCGTGGTGGTTCACAGACTGTTGATTCTGTCCAACAAGCTGCTCTCGTGCACTTAAAGCATGATGAAATCGATGATTCCATTAATCTTGTTGAGGGAATTGCTTTTGCTTACTACTCATACTTCGAAAGGTCTCTCGACCTTCGGGAGAAGAATCCCTCAGCTGAGACAAGCAAGGGGATAATGGATTTTAAACCATACATTGGCATGGCCCTCCATAATCTAGGTGTCTTAAATCTCTTGAAAGGAGATTATGACGAAGCTCTTTCTTATTTTTCTCGCGCAGTCGAGAATAGAAAAGGCAATTTAGGCGAAGATCACCCTCACTATATCGTAAGTTTGATTGATTTTCTACTTTTTATGAGGTGATGTCTCGGTACACAACTTACGTCAATTTTACGTTGCTCGAATTTCTATGATAGTCTTCCCTCGTCAGGTTAGCGGTTTGTCGCTATGCACTCAACGACTTTGCGGAGGCCCATGCCGGACTAGAAGAAGCGCTTGCATGTGCAAAAAGGAGACGCTCTACAACACTTGAGGGTCGTCTTCAGGTGGCTGAGATCCTAAACAATCTAGGATGTCTTGCGTACATGAGTGGTCAGCCCACCACAGCTAGCTCTTACTATCGTGACTCTATGGACATACAGTTTGGAGCATTAAGTGATAGTTTATACCTTGGTAATGCCACATCTGGACAATCAATTTCTCTCAATATATCAATTGCAAGAGCAAATATTGGATTTATCAAACTTGTTACAAAGGACCTTTCAGTTGCAACCACTGCATTAGAAAATGCTCTAATGGAGCAACAAATCTTGCTGGAAGGGATGGATGATACCTTGATAGCAACTATGGACCACTTAGCACTATCAAATCTATTGGTCGGATCTCAGGAAAAAGCTGCACTGGTAAGAACTATGATTTGAATCTAAGATACTATTCGAGCTAATGCTTGAAAATCAGAATTTCTCAGGGTATTGTTCCTATCTATCTGACTTTGTGTTATTTTCAACAGATGTACAATCGAATTTTAACTCTACAACAGAATGAATACGGGCCTAATGACAGACGATGCTTTGTTACCGTTGAGAAAATGAATATGGTCCAGGGAAAAGGAGTCCATTATGAAGGTGCAATTGAAAAGTTGCGAAAGACTTTCTCTATACCCCCGGCGACTTCAGCCTTGAATTCAGCTCAGGACGGTCAAAAGAGTCGAAGCCCAAGGGGAGAGAAGAAAAGCCATTGCCTCAAAAATATTACTAAAAATAAGAAGAAAAAGGGACTAAAGGCATTGACCTCTAAGATGAAGAAAAATCCATAAGGCTTCGCCTCGCAGTGAAAACTAGTTAATTATCAACATCTAACAAAACTTGAACTGAACTAATATCAAATTGAGTGAAAATTACAAATTAACTGTCTATGTATGAATATATTGTGGACTGTGTCTTCTTTTTTAAGAACTTTTCCCCTTCATTTCAATATTCTGCGGTGTGAAAGCAATATGCAACAGTTGTTCGGCAACTTGTTAGTTTTGACACGTTTCATTCGCTAGCCCAGTCGCGCACCAAGTTCAACGTGTCGCATAAAAACACCATGCAACCTGGTTGAAACCAAACAACATCATCTTCTAGAAACCATAACGAGTGATTGTTGCAACTTCCAAAGCATTATAACTTCAATTACGTTGCGTAAAATGACGAAGACATCGACACTTCTTTTCTCTTTATTATGCTTGTGCGGTTCATTCCAGGAGATCTTATGCTTTTCGACTAGAGGACTCACGCCAAAAAATTCCAGGATTCACAATAGTGCAATTAAAGCTGTTGTTGACGATATCAGAGGGAGTGATGAATGGCAAGGAGATGTCGTCCCCGGTGGGAAAATACGGGGATGTTCTGTAATACCGGTTGGGGATGAAGCTACAGAATGGGTAATCCGTATCGACGGGATCGAGGCCGGTAAGATAATTTTTACAAACAAACACAATACGAACGTCGCAACACGGCTAACAGTTGGTTCATTTGTCTCAACTATTTTAGACTTGGGACGATTTAGCGAAGCAATCTATAAGCAAATTATCAATGATGCAAAGCGACAGTCATTTCAAGGTTTTCGGCCTGGTACTATTCCTCCACAATTGTTGAAAACCTATCGGGCTTTCGCTTTCGATGAGTGCTGCCGGGAGACAGTTTTGGAAGCGGTAAGTACAAAGTAATTTCTTGTTTAATATGTCGAATTATGCATTTTATCACAACTGATAAGACGATAATATATTTTCTATTTTAGATGCAGCAAAACAATATTCGACCATTCTCCCAAGCGAGGGAAGAAATCCGAATTGAACAGGTGTGTATAAGCAAGCCTGGATAGCGGCAACTCGTTGTTTTTTGTGACCATTCAAAAATAAATGTTCACTTTATCTTTCTGGGGTCACCATTATGGTGGGTTCTCCTTCACGACAATCATCATTCTTATTGGCATGTCTTTGAGATCTATTGATGCTTAAACCATCACTTTGACTTCTTGGTTCATGCCCGAGTTTTTTCCTAATCGCTATTCTCAATCCTCTACTACATTTGTAGCTCACCTTTTTTTGCAACTTATGAAACATCCCTGATCTCAGGTCAGTATTCCGCCACCGAAACCAAAGAAGAGGAAAAAGAAGAAAAAGAAGAAAGGCTCCAGCACAAGCGACGACAAAGCAACCGATGTGCCAGACCAATCTGATGAAGCAGCGATGGAGTCAGCAGAACCTGAATGGCAAGTTTTCGAATCAATGGATAAGGCCATCAATGCAGGATGGGCCCCTGGCCAAAGCTTCAGCTTCATAGCAACTAATGTGAAGGGACAGAAGATTCTTAACGATGAGCAGACCCGAGGTTCTTTACCCCTGGGGAGTACGCGTCGATAGGAGGGAAAAGGTGTATGAATTTATGAACACTGAATTCATGAAAATTTTAGTGTCTCTCTATGTTATCTTAAACTGAGTTTTCAAGGTGTCCTACCATACTCATAACATCGATAATTCAGTAGAAATACTTGATTGAAGTTTTTGCGCCAGACGAAAGCAATGTTGGTACCATTTAACTCTTTAAAAGAGATTGCGCTTACACATACACCGATTGTAAAATAGAAACTGCTTGGATTCATTGAGTATAAAGCTGTATATTTTTATATTACCAACAGCAGATGACCATCCTTTATCATATTTTTTGGTTACTTTCATGGGTATTTGAAGTCACATTTTACGAAAACATCCACACGGTTTTTTGACTAATCGAACCGAGCGAAGTTTCTCCGATCGTGTTACTCGAAAGTAAATATTTTTTGTCGAGAGTGCGAACCACGGGTATTAAAAATTTAGACTTCTTAAATGGGGCGGTGGAAACGTGATTAATTGTTTCGTAACGGTTTCGTAACGGACGTTAAAAAAAGTATGTGTGTTAGAGGCGGCGGGAATAGAGCACGGGTGCTTTTTATGTGGGTACCGATCGTATTACAATTGAAAATACGGTCTTCTTTCCCATGCACGACTTCTGTTGTCACAAACCGTGGACTCAACCAAAGCAAAAGCCTAAGGTACATATTCTGAAGATATAGAATTTAGCTCTTTGTGTGGAATCGCAATACTGTACCTTTATATCTGAGAGAGGTTTTAGGACGTGCAGATCAATTTAAACGACAGTCATTGTACGGGTCGTTTGTGTGGAATCGCAATACTGTACCTTTATATCCGAAAAGCGACTTGGGAGGTTTACATGAGAAGACGTGAGATCAATTTAAACAACAGGACAGTTTCTTTTTATATCCAGCCTCGCGCAACGAGTGTCTTGGGTTAGGGCGTGGGATCAATGGTGATAAAAAAATTTGGCTTTTTCGCCTGCGATTACTGTGGCTTGCAGCTCGATACTCTCGAGGAAGCAATCGAACATGAGCAGACACAATGCCCTAGAGCGGCGGCAGTAATGCGACGACCAATGGGGCAACAGCAACAACCAGGTATAGCACAACAATCGCCGAATTATTTCTTTCATCAACAACATCACCACGGCGTGGCTGGAATGGGACCATTAGCGACGGAAGCAATAGACAACTATCCGCCCCCACATGCGCGGGTTGCCCCGTACGCAGGATACGCTAGAGGAATTCCACCATCGACAGGTAATGTTGAAGTAGAACCACCATATTCTGTGAAATCGGTAGCAAGAGGAGCTACAGCGTCATCGGTTCAATCACGGTGTTTTCCTCTTGCTGGTTTTCCTCCCGACCGAGCAGCAGACATTTTGACAATGATAGATACGACAGCTTGCCAAAACATTGAGGTTTTTGAAGCTACACCTGAGATTATTGCAGATTATGAACGGATGAGCGGCGAGTGTGATCGTCGAGTTGTTCCTAAGCAAGTCGGTCTAAGGTGTCGAAATTGCGGTTATGGGAGCAGTAACAATTCAACGGATCCCAGAAATATAGTAGCCGACTCATTGGTATTCCCGGAGGATCTCTCTTCGGTCGGAAGCGGTGTAAGACAAATAGCGGATCGCCACCTGATATCATGTAATATGACAAACCCAGACGTACAATCTGCTTGTCAAAGAGCTGCCTCGAAGAGACATCAAACAGACCGTGGGATGGTCGATATAAGCGCGGACAACACCAGTCATGATGTTAGTGATGACCAAGTGAGCAAAACTGCGTTGGCAGATTACTGCTTAGGAATTTGTCAACAAATGGGAATCGTAGATAAACAAAGTAATAAATCGGGGATTGAATTTTCACCATCCGCTGGTACACTCGCCAACCAGTACCGTTCAAGAGGTAGTCACGAAGAAGCGACCGTTGCACCGACACCTCTTGAACGAAGACGCGAGACATCGACGACGCTATCAACATCTGCTATCGACGGTCCTTATTCAACTCCGTTTGTCACCACGCAGAACAGAACATTATCAGTCGGTGGAGCCTATGGCTCTACTTCGGCCCAGCCTGGTACTGGCTTAAGAAGCATGGGTGGTGGTTCATCGTATCCAGTTTCGCATCCAGGGCAACAACCTTATGCTGATCCTCCTCCCGGATTTCCTTTTTACCAAGAGAGTGATAGAACTTGGCACTGTAAGTACTGCAGTCACATACCACATCAATTTCGCGACTCTCAATCAATTTGGTCTTCATCGGGGGGAGGTCCCCCGCCAAGTAACTTTATTGACCAACACTTGAGCATTTGTCGGGCCTATCGGCAACAAAACGTTTCTTCGATGGCAAGTGGTGGTAGCATGTTTCCAACAGGACAGACACCTTTTGGCATGGTACCATATGGAAATCCTTCGCCATCGCCGTATGGTTTGCAATTGCATGGTCAACCACCAAATCCATCGGGTTCCTGGGAAACAGCAGCGTCTCTTGGCGGTACCTTGCAACCTGGTCATGTGCAATATTCTTCGTTATCGGCGCACCAGGATCCAAACTACCGCTATGGTCAGCTTCCACCATTGCCCCCAGGTATTGTCAATCCTCATGCCATGGACACAAACATGGGCGGTGCAAGATTCCTTTCCTCATTGGGACAAATCGATAACAGAAGTGGATATCCCGACCGTGGAAGCTCAGGTATGCCAGTAATGGCGTCTGCAAGTGCAAGAAACTCTTCATATAGTCTCGGTGGGAATAGTACTGCCGACTTAATGAAAGATGCTATGACTTTCCTTGCTAATTATGACACTGAGTACTATGCTCGTGATCCTGTAGCTGCGAAGATTCCAAAACTAGTATTGGACGAGGATCATTTACTCTTGACAGACTACTTTTTTTACCTGATGAAACAACTGCGTATGGTACGATTTACTGAGAACGATAGGAAGACGAGAGGAGGAAAACGCGAAAAAATAAAAATTGGATATGGCGGTTTGCAGTGCATTCATTGTGCCGACTTGCCTATGTCACGAAAATTTTTTTGGAGCAATGTAGATCGACTTGCTAATAGCTTTGCGGAAATTCCAGGCCATGTGCTTAAATGCCGACGATGTCCACAAGCCAACAAAGATGCACTTATGAGACTGAAACAGGGGCACCCTGAGCAAATGTCAAAGCTACCACGTGGATCGCAAAAGATTTTCTTTCGGAGAATGTGGAGGCGCTTGCACGAAGGGGACCCCCAAGACGATGACGTCGTCCCTGAATCTCCGAGAGCCACAGGTGCATCAGAAAACCCTCGCCCACCCGTTTCTTCGATAAAAACGAGTCCAGAAAAGGATTCCAAGAGCTTAGATGAGTTCTCTCATTCTGGAAGCATTACAGTAACAAGCGATGAAACTATTCTCGTCATGCAGCGGTCGGCAAAAGAGGCAGCAAAGGCACTTGCACAATCCACCATGACCAAATCCGGGCCACCATCACCATCTTCCAGAATTCTTGTTGCAATACCTGAGGATAAGGAATGGCTCTCAGATATTGATTCATACGTTCGGAAGCAGCTTGAAGTCTTCTGCGCAACAGAAGAAGACGTAGCTGCTGCTCGAGAGGATCGCAAATATCCAATTACTCTTGGTCAGGTTGGAATTCGGTGTATTCATTGCTCAATTGCGCAGGGAAATAATGCTATTGGCCATGCTATCGCCTATCCTTTCAATATCAGCGGAATATACGAATCTGTAAAGGAGTTCCACCGATTGCACCTCGATTCTTGTCCGAACCTTCCTGCTACTTCCAAAGCAAAGCTTGATAGCATGAAGGGAGCATCATCTTTAAGTTCTGTCCTCCGGAAATATTACACATTGGCTGCAAAAGCACTTGGTCTCGTGGATACGAAAGATGGAATTCGCACCGGGGGAGAATCTACTCCGATTGGATCGTTGGCTGCGTTTACATTTTCTGAAACCGAGGGAAGCCCAAGTAATAGCAAGGAAGGAAGCGAAGATGAAAGAAAGTCAAGTGGAAGCGCAACACCAGCCAAAAAAGTGGATACAAAGAAGGATGAAGGATCCGAAGAAACTGAAGCATCAAGAATCGGTGGAAAGAAGCGATCTGGATCTCCCTCCGTCGTAGCTGGTTTAGAATCGAAGCAGAAATACTTGAAAAGGGAGCCATGATAATTCAATATGATGGTCCATCCCATGCCCGAAAATAAATATACATGAATCGGGGATGCATCAATGATGTATGTACACACATATTTATAGACGTTTACGAAATCGATTGTGTTGTCCTGCAAGTTATGGATATGAATAAATACGCATGAAATAAAAGTGCATCAAAATATACACAACAGATCAGGACAAGCACACAGTAAGTGGAGCACATTTTACACCAATAGATAAGATATTAATAGAGCACGCTTTGCTATTCCCTTTTGCACAATGTGCAGCTTTAAGAAGCTTATGCAAACCATATTATCGCTGCAACACTTTAGAAAGAAATTCCTACTTCTAGCTACCACACAGATACTCTAAATGCCAAGCAACGGGATACAAACGCAAATGAGCTTAGCAATGCTAGTTGAAACCATGTGCTCCCACTTGTTTTGTGGCATCTCCCATGGGGCTGGGGCCCATGTTGGTGCTTTGCAGCGCAGGAGTTTTCGCCGCCAGTTGCAGCTTGCTCCACCAAAAAGAGGGTTGGAGTGGCCACTTGGGTCTTGGTGGTTGCTTGCCCCCAACTCATGCACACACATGGTTGCTTGGTATGTTGCTCTGACTGCCGTGGCCCCACTGTTGAGAGTCACTCCCCCAATACCACCCCCGCTGAGAGCCCTCCCCAGCCAAGCAGGGGGGTGGGCACCCCTGGCACAACCCTCTGGTCGGGGTGCCTGAGGCACATGGGGTACCCTCAGGTGGCCTGGTGCCCAACTGGCCCCACCGCATGGCCCACAGGCTTGCTGCCCAAAGGGCCTCTGCCTGGGGATCCAAGGAGTCGAATTCGACCAATAATGCCATCAGATATGGGGAATTTGGTTGGAGTATGCATGCATGATTTTCGAGTTGGCCCGAAATCACAGGCGAGATCTGCGGATCGCAATCTGTCCATAAATTGCATTTCCGTTACCAAGCACGAGATTGTATGACCATGTTGTATTCTGTCATTCTACCAACTTACAACGAACGTGATAATCTCCCAATAGTTTATTACCTTCTTGATAAGGTCTTTAAAGAAGCCAAGCTCTCTTACGAAGTTGTGATCGTCGATGATTCCTCACCCGACAATACGCTTGAGGTGGCAGAAGCGATAAGGGATTCCTTTGGAGAGAAGCACGTAAAAATTGTTTCCCGAAAAGGCAAACTCGGTTTAGGTACTGCCTATATCGCTGGGTTGAAGGCAGCTAAGGGGGATCGGATCATTCTTATGGATGCAGATTTGTCACATCATCCAAAATTTATTCCACAAATGGTTGATCTCATGGATAAGACTCGTGTTCAGATCGTTACAGGAACACGATACGCGCCCGGAGCAGGTGTGTGCGGTTGGGATATGAAGAGAAAGATTACGAGGTACGTAGGGTTGGTAGTAGCGATTAGTTTGGTTTTATGCATGCAAGTTTGTAACTGCCGATGTTTTAAATCACCGTGAGAACTAAACATATCCTTGTGAAAATACAAATCTAGTAAGGGAGCAAATTTTTTAGCTGACTTTTTGCTCAATCCAGGTGTGTCCGATTTGACTGGATCGTTTCGATTATACGAACGAGAGGTATTGGACAAGATTCTCCCTCAAATAAAGTGCAAAGGGTACGCCTTTCAAATGGAAATTATTGTACGATCGAAAAAATCTGGTTATACGATCAATGAGGTTCCTATCACTTTTGTTGACAGAATCTATGGTGAATCGAAATTAGGTACAAAAGAATATATAATGTACATCCAAGGGCTTGTGCAATTATTTTTTACGACATAGCACAGTCAGAGTTTATTTCACAGAATACCAACACGATATTCAACGGATAATTGAAATAGAACACTTTTGTAAACACTCTGTACGATCTAAATACATGTTGGTCACTGATCTTTACAATACAACACAAATTCTTCTTAGGAAATATTTTGTCATACAAATTCAGTTTGCACTATGTTACTGTATTTGTGCTTTTAAATAACGACCGATACCACTTGTTTTGAGTCATGACTCTTATACATTGCATCCAATACTTGAACTGAACGCTGTCAATAATATGAAAGCATAAAAAGAAGATGAGCTTTGATAATCGTGCAGACAACGCACTGTAACTTCGCTCCATAGCAAAACTTACCAAACCGTCCAAAACATTAGCACCCGCATTACCATAGCCGCCGCAACAAAGTTCGACAAAATTCTGAATCGATTCAGGGCCATAGTGTTCGTTATCGTATGCCTCAAACTCGAACCGATCGCATAACACTTCGACCGACCCATTGGTTGCTCGAAAATCAAGAGATCCACTAGACGAATCCAGGTCGTTTCCGGAGTAATGTAGACTCCCATCCTCGCCATAGACGTCAATCTGGACAAGCTTGGCGATAGGCGGGTTACTGTACTGATTTCCGGGAAGGAGGCTCGTCCCTGATACGTTCATGACCACAGTTTCTTTCGATTTCAAATCAAGGCATTCAACTGTTGCAGAATGCGCTATATCAGCCCCAGTAGTTTTTGAATGTGTCATGCGGCAATAAACATTTACGGGATTTAGATCTGGTAAGATGTGGAAAAGAAAGGCCAACAAATGTGACGATTGTCCCCATCCAAAACCATTCCCTAACATGTTTCCGGTTGGCTTGTTCCAGCCGTCGTTTTCTGGATCGTGGAAAATCCATTTTAGTGGACTAGCGAAAGAGGCGGATACGTGACAAATTTTTCCAAGCCTCCCCGACGATATCGCTTCTCGTGCCATAGCTGTTTGCACCCGATAATTAGCACTATGGTTAAGCCAAAATTGAGAATCGCCATCCGATTCCGATTGTACTAATTTGCATAAATTTAATGCATCATCGATGTCTGTCGTCATAGGTTTCTCCATCAAGATATGTAACGGTTTGCTTTTGTTTTGTTTCCGTTGGTTTACCACTTTCAAAAGTTCCTTTCCAATGGAGTAATGCGTAGCGTGCGGTGTAGCTACCAGTACCCCATCTAGGTTCGGTCCGATCTCTACATCACCCAACAGTTCTTCAACAGAATTGAATGTGCGACATCGATACTTTTCCGATAGAGTAGAAAGCGTTTCAAGGTCGGGATTGAGTTTAGACGTTGGATCGGACGATTTGTCAACGATTGCCACAAGGTTTGATCGAGGGTTGTTGTTCAACGCTGGAAGGTGCCAACCCTGTGACCTTTTTTGAAAACATAGTTGTAAGCAACACGACGTGTAAAAAGATGCTCGTTTCTTATCATCCAATATTGCAAATCATTAATTCGTTTGCGTTACATCTTTTTGACGCATTTCACTTACCACCAGCCTGCTCCTATCAGAGCGATGTTTGCAGAATCATATTTCGTATCCTTTGTTGTTGGCGCTGACATACTTGGTGGTGCAAACTGAAAAGCTTTGGAATTTTGACGGAGTAGTGTTTTCGAATAGTTGTCATGGTGATGATGCCAAAATAATTTTGTAATTTCCCTTGATCTGGCTTCGATCTTCATGGAAACTTTAACCCTACAGCAGTATTGATTGATGGAA
>Ga0115013_10001549_pt1 | contig 13249 bp, 13 predicted proteins | sample SouAtlMetagenome_2_FD_88686 | JGI IMG/M metagenome (GOLD analysis project Ga0115013, IMG submission 88686) | Marine eukaryotic phytoplankton communities from Atlantic Ocean - South Atlantic ANT15 Metagenome | ecosystem: Environmental > Aquatic > Marine > Oceanic | place: South Atlantic Ocean...
GCTTAATTATCATTTCTGATACGAGAAAACTAAAAAATAGTATCAGCGAAGGTCTGTCAGAAATTAAATCAAATAGTGAGAACATTCCCACTAATATTACAACCATTAAAAATTTCAACAAAACCAAAGAAGATAAAAATTTTTTAAGCTACGGAACTTCTTCAAAAAACTTATATTTGATTCTTTTAGAAAAAGGATTTAAATAGTTTTGAAAGAATCTAGTAAAAGAATTGTAAGTGGATTAATATTTGCTGCTATTTTTATAGCATCTCTAAAAACTCATGTAAGTTTTACATTATTAACTTTTGCTTTTGGCCTTATATCATCCTACGAATTTAATAAGCTTGTAAATCAAAAAGGGTTGGGTTTTTATATAATCTTTATCTTAATTTTTGGATATTTTTCTATAACTGAATATTATCTAAATAGCATTCTTGATTCAAATTCATTTTTTAATGACTTGAAAGATACACTTCTTATATTATCAATTTTTGTGTCTATTTTCCTTGTTAGGGATTTATTTTCATCTCGAGATTTACCGAATTTTTTAAAAAAGAAATATATTAACTTCACTTTTTATATTTCATCATCTTTTGTTTTTATTTATCTGATAGCAAATTTTAACGGATTTTATGATCCTTCAATTATTTTAGGATGTTTTATCCTGATTTGGGTGAATGATAGTTTTGCATATATTGTCGGTAAAAATTTCGGAAAACAAAAGCTATTTTACAGCGTATCTCCACATAAAACTATAGAAGGGTTTTTAGGAGGTCTATTTTTTTGTTGTATTTCTGCATCAGCTGTTTCTAGATATGTTAATGAAAGTATGGATACTTCGTATTGGCTTATTATCGCAATAATTGTAAGTATTTTCGGTACTCTAGGAGATTTGATTGAATCTAAATTTAAAAGAGAATCAAATGTAAAAGACAGCGGAAATATAATTCCTGGTCATGGTGGTATGCTAGACAGACTTGATAGTGTTATATTTGCAAGCCCTTACATTTATTTATTTTTAAAATTTGTTTAATGTTTCATAAAGAAGGTGTTGGTATTATTTTAAGTTCATTTATAACTGTAGCAATATTGATTATTTCTATGGATTATTTTGAGATAAAAAGTTCACTTACGATTAAAATATTTCTAATTGTAATGTTGGTATTGATACTCCAGTTTTTCAGAAATCCTAAAATAACTATTAACTCAAATAAAAATTATATTTTATCTCCAGTTGACGGAAAAATAGTCATAATTGAAGAAGTTTATGAGCCAGAATTTTTTAAAGATAAAAGATTACAAGTTAGTGTTTTCATGTCACCTATAAATGTACATGTAACACGATTTCCAATGGACGGAAATATCATTTACTCAAAATACCATCCTGGAAAATATCTTGTCGCATGGCATCCAAAATCGAGTACTAAAAATGAAAGAACAACAATAGTGGTAGAAAACAATACTTTTGGTAAAGTTTTATATAGACAAATTGCTGGGGCTGTCGCTAGAAGAATAGTTAATTATGCAAAAGTAGGGCAAGTTTCAGTACAAGGAGAAGATGCAGGTTTTATTAAATTTGGATCTAGAGTTGACTTATTTTTACCACTTAATAGTAAAATTGATGTTAAATTAAATCAAGTTGTAAAAGGTGGAGTTACAGTAATATCTTCTAAAAATTAACTGTTTAATTTTTTTAATCTCTCTTCAAGAACAGATATTTTTAAAAGCGCATCATTTTTCTTTTTCATCTCATTTTGAATAACAGATTCTGGAGCATTTTCAGCAAATCTTTTATTATCTAATTTAGAATTAACTGATTTTAAAAAGCCATTCTGATAATCTAAATCTTCTTTAATTTTTTTTATTTCAGCTTCTACATTGACCTCCTGCTGGAAAGGAATTGAATATATATTTGAATTTACTCTAAATGAAATAGAATTTTCAATTTCAGACTCACCATATTGAATACTAGTAACATTACATAGTTTTGTGATTATAGGGTCATAAATAGTGGGGAAATCATCATTATTAACGACACTTAAAGACAAAGACTCCTTAAAGGAAATCTGGTATTTTTTTCTAAAGTTTCTTATTCCAGAAATTACATTTTGGAGAACCTCAAATTCATTAATGATATTTTTATCAATTCCATTTTGAGTTTTTGGCCATTTAGAAACAACAATAGCATCTTTTGTGTCTCTTTTAGAAATCGTATGCCATATTTCCTCTGATATGAACGGCATAAATGGATGTAAAATGATTAAATTATTTTCAAAAATTTTGAGTATTTCATGATATGTCTTAGAATCTAATGGACTACCAAATTGAGGTTTGACAATCTCAAGTAAAACTGAGCAAAAGTCATCCCATATTAACTTGTATACACACATCAATGCATCGCTAATTCTAAACTTTTCAAAGTGATCATTTATTTTATTAACTGTAGTGTTAAATTTGTGATTATACCATTTGATTGCAGTTTTGCAATAGATGGGTTGTTCCATTTCTACAAACTCCCAACCTTTAACAAGTCTAAACGAATTCCAAATTTTATTTGAAAAAGATTTACCTTGTTCGCATAAATTAGTGTCAAAAAGTAAATCATTTCCTGCTGCAGAACTTAGCATTAAACCAACCCTAACACCATCAGCACTATACTCATCGATTAATTTTAATGCATCGGGAGAATTTCCTAATGATTTACTCATTTTTCTTCTTTTTTTGTCTCTAACTATACCTGTGAAATAAACATTTGTAAAAGGTCTGCTGTCTTTAAACTCATAACCTGCCATAATCATTCTAGAAACCCAAAAAAAGATAATGTCTGGACCGGTTACTAAATCAGTTGTTGGATAATAATAATTAATATCATTATTATCTGGATTATTAATTCCATCAAAAACACTTATTGGCCAAAGCCAAGATGAAAACCATGTGTCTAAAACATCGTCATCTTGGGTAATATCAACTTCAGATATATTATTATTTCCAGTTCTTTTTTTAACTAATTCTACTGCCTTATCAATGCTTTCTGCAACTACATATTTTTCATTGTTTTCTCCGTAATAATATACAGGGATTTGGTGACCCCAATAGAGTTGTCTTGAAATATTCCAATCTCGAATATTTTCCATCCAGTTTCTAAATGTGTTATCAAATTTTTTAGGAAAAAAGTTAATTTCTTCAGATTTTAAAACGGATTTGATAGCAGGTTTCACTAAATCATCCATTTTTAAAAACCATTGATGACTAAATTTTGGCTCAATAACCGCTCCTGTTCTTTCACTTACTCCAACATTATGAGTAATATTTTCAGTTTTAACGAAAAGTCCAATAGCCTTAAGCTCCTCTATAATTTTTTTTCTAGCTACAAATCGATCCATTCCAGAATAATGCAAACAAATATCATTTAATGATGCATCATCGTTTAAAATGTCGATAAACTCTAAATTATGTTTTTCACCTAAAATTTTATCATTGTGGTCATGCGCAGGAGTTACTTTCAAACAACCTGTTCCATAATCTATATCAACATATTCATCAGCAATGATTGGAATTTTTCGATTAACAATAGGAACTGTAACTGATTTTCCAATTATTTCTTTGAATCTTATATCGTTAGGATTAACACATATTGCTGAGTCACCTAAAATAGTTTCAGGTCTTGTTGTAGCAATAGTAACAAATTTTGAAGATTCATTTATTTTATATTTAACATAGAATAATCTATCCTGTTTTTCAATAAAGTTTACTTCCTCATCAGAAAGAGTTGTCTTTGCTTCAGGATCCCAATTAACCATCCTATAACCTCTGTAAATTAGTTCTTTATTATATAAGTCAATAAAAACCTTAATTACAGATTTATTCATGTTATCATCCAAAGTAAATTTTGTTCTATTCCAATCACATGAACAACCAATTTTTTTTAATTGATCTAGAATAATTCCACCAAATTCATTTTTCCATTCCCATGCATGGTCTAAAAACTCATTTCTAGAAATATCATTCTTTTCTATTCCTTGGGACTTTAGCTTTTCAACCACTTTGGCTTCAGTTGCGATTGAAGCATGGTCTGTTCCAGGAACCCAGCAAGCATTTTTACCAAGAAGTCTAGCTCTTCTTACTAATATATCTTGAATTGTATTATTAAGCATATGGCCCATATGTAAAACACCTGTAATATTTGGAGGTGGGATTACTATTGAATATGCTTCTCGACTGTCAGGTTTTGAAGAAAAATAATCATTTTCAAGCCAATAGGAATACCATTTCTCCTCTGTTTTACGATGATCATATTTAGCTTGCATGCCTATAAATTAATTTTACAATACGAAAATACTCATATTTCTTAATCTGACTAATTATAATTATATTTATCTGGTTAATTTTTATGAAAAAAATATGAAAAAATTATTTACAATCATTTTAGTTATTTCTGTAAGCTTTTTAGGTTTTTCGCAAAATAAAAAAGCAATTATCACATTTGAAAAAACTGTTATTGATTATGGAACAATAGATAAGGGAGCAAATGGTGTTAGAGATTTTGTGTTTACAAATACCGGCGATGCACCCTTAATTATATCGAATGTAAAATCCACATGTGGATGCACAATACCAAAAAAACCCGAGAAACCAATTTTACCTGGAGAAACAGATAAAATTCAGGTTAAATATGATACAAAAAGAGTTGGATTTATACGTAAATCAATAAGCGTAACTTCTAATGCTTCAAACCCAAATGTAATATTAAAAATAACTGGACAAGTTATCGCTGATAATAATAAAACAGGGCTTGAAAAAAAGAAAAAAAGTATAGTAGAAGACTACTAGAAATCTAAATTTTATTTATGCCTACAATTTCAAAAAAGGGGACTTTAATGCCTGAATCCCCAATTAGAAAACTCGTCCCTTATGCGGAAAAAGCCAAAGAAAAAGGGGTTAAAGTTTTTCATTTGAATATTGGTCAACCCGATATCGAGACTCCTTCAGCTGCAATTGAAGCAATAAAAAATACTAATATAAAGGTTCTAGCATACTCAAAATCAGAAGGAAACATAGAACTTAGGAGTAAGATTTGTAACTATTACAAAAAATTTAATGTTAGTATTTCTGAATCTCAGATTATTGTCACAAGTGGTGCAAGTGAAGCTTTGTTGTTTACAATTGGTAGCATCATGGATCCTGGTGACGAAATAATAATACCTGAGCCTTTTTACGCAAATTATAATGGGTTTTCTGTTGCTAACGGGGTAAATATTGTGCCTATATTTTCAAGTATTGATAATAATTTTGCATTGCCAAAAATTGAAGAATTTGAAAATTTAATTTCTACCAAAACAAAAGCAATTCTCATATGTAACCCTAATAATCCAACTGGTTATGTTTATTCAAAAAAAGAAATTAAAAGTTTAATGGAAATTGTTAAGAAATATAATTTATTTCTTATTGCAGACGAAGTATACAGAGAATTTACTTATGATAATGCTACTCATACATCAATAATGGATTTTGAGGAAATTAATCAAAATTCAATAGTTATAGATTCCGTTTCTAAAAGATACAGTATGTGTGGGGCTAGGATTGGATGTATAATTTCAAAGAATAAGCAATTCATTGACACGGCTATGAAATTTGCTCAGGCCAGACTCTCACCTCCTACACTTGCTCAGATTGCTAGTACAGCTGCTATGGACACTGGGAGAGATTATTTCAATTCAATAATTAACGAATATAATAAGAGAAGAATTACTTTAATAAAAGGTTTAAAAGAAATAAATGGAGTTACTGTTTCAGAACCTAAGGGTGCTTTCTATTGTGTTGTTGAACTACCGGTTAAAAATTCTGAAAATTTTGCTAAATGGCTGTTAGAGGAATATTCGTTAAATAATGAAACAATCATGATTGCACCGGCTGGAGGGTTCTATTCTACTCCCAATACAGGAACTAATCAAGTTAGAATAGCATATGTGCTAAAAGAAAGTGATTTAAAATCTTGTATAAATATTCTGAAACATGGATTAACAGAATATTTAAAAAAATGATTTTAAAAAACAATTACTCTTTACTAAACTATAATTCTTTCAAAATAGATGTTAAAGCGAAAGAGTTTATTGAAGTTAATTCAACAGATGAATTAAAAGAGATCTGCAAGATTAATAATCAAAAAGAAATATTGTTTTTAGGTGGTGGAAGTAATATTTTATTTACTAAAGATTTCCAAGGCTTAATAATACATTTAAATCTTAAAGGAAAGACCATAGAAAAGATAGATTCTAATCACAGTATAATTTCAGCTTATGCCGGAGAAAATTGGAATAAATTTGTCAACTATTGTTTAGAAAAAAATTTAGGTGGAATTGAAAACCTATCTTTAATCCCAGGTAATGTAGGTTCTGCGCCTGTTCAAAATATTGGAGCTTACGGAACAGAATTAAAAGACGTTTTTGTTTCATGTGAGGTTTTTAATCAAAAAGATTGTACCGTTAAGGAATATAATCTTGATGATTGTTGCTTTGATTATAGAAATTCTATATTTAAAACTAAAAAGCACTTAATTATTATTTCTGTGAAATTAAAATTAACAAACAAAGACCATTATATAAACTCATCATATGGAGGTGTAAATGATGAACTTGGGAGGTTAGGAATTAAAAATCCAACAATAAGGGATGTTTCAGAAGCAGTTATCAACATTAGAAACCGAAAACTTCCAGACCCTAAAAACATTGGAAATGCTGGAAGTTTCTTTAAAAACCCTATTGTAGATTTAAAAAAAATTGAAGCGATTAAAAAAAATTTTATTGATATACCTAATTTTAAAGTTGAGGAAAATAAATTTAAAATTCCAGCAGCTTGGTTAATAGAAAAAGCCGGTTTTAAAGGGAAAAATTTTGGAAAATTTGGAGTTCATAAATCACAGTCTTTAGTTCTAGTTAATTATGGTAATGCCAGTGGAAAAGATATTTATAAATTATCTTTATCTATTAAAGAGGTTGTAAATAGAATTTTTAAAATTAATCTTGAAACTGAAGTAAACATTATTTAATAAATTTGGATTCAATATGATACCTACAATTGTTACAATTTTAGTTCTTGGATTATGTGTTTTGGGCATAAGTATAAAAATATGGGCAAAAAAAGATGGTGAATTTTCGGGTACATGTGCAAGCCAGAATCCATATCTAAATCAAGATGGTGAGAATTGTAGTTTTTGTGGTAAAAGTCCTGAAGAATGTGATGGAAAAAATTAATCATATTTTAAAAAAATTAGGACCAGGTTTATTATTTGCAGGAGCTGCTATTGGAGTCTCTCATTTAGTTCAATCTACAAAAGCTGGAGCTGAATTTGGTTTTGGATTAATTTGGGCATTGATAATAGCAAATCTATTTAAATATCCCTTTTTTCAATATGGCCCTCGCTATGCATTATCAACAGGAGAAAATATGCTTGTTGGATATAAAAAACTTAGCCGCTATATACTTTTACTATATTTTGTTATTACTCTAGCAACAATGTTTTCAATACAAACCGCCGTTACTATTGTTACTGCAGGAATTGCTAATTCCATTACTGGTGGTATTATTTCAACAGAGTTATGGACTGTTTTTATAACTGTTTTCTGCTCTTTGGTTTTAATCATTGGCAAATACAATACTCTAGATAAAATAATTAAGTATATCATCATAATATTAGCTATCAGTACCATTACAGCAACTTTAATGGCAGGATTTGAGTTTGAATCAACTATTAACTTTGAACAAATATTTCCAAAAGACTCTGTTGGTATTATATTTTTAATAGCGTTTATGGGTTGGATGCCTGCACCACTAGATGTTTCAGTTTGGCATTCCATATGGGCATTAGAAAAAAAGAAAACATTAAAGAATTATAGTTTAGAAAATTCAATGTTTGACTTTAATATTGGTTACTTAGGAACTGCATTTCTGGGGATATGTTTTATCAGTCTTGGATATTTTGTAATGAATGAAAGTGGTGAATCTTTTAGTGAATCTGCAGGAGTATTTTCAAACCAACTTATTGAAATGTACACAATGAGTCTTGGTAACTGGTCATATTATATAATAGGTATAGCCGCATTTTCAACTATGCTAAGTACCACAATCACTACTCTTGACGCCTCACCTAGAGCAATGTCTGAAACAACAAAGCTTATGTTCAAAAATGTAAATATAAATGGCTACTCAATATGGCTTGCAATTTTAGCATTTGGAACAATTATAATTTTCTTTATTTTTTCATCACAAATGGGCTTATTGATTAAAATAGCAACTATTTTATCCTTTTTGACAGCACCGTTTTATGCGATTATTAATTACTTAGTAATTTCATCAAAACATACTCCAAAGGAAAATAGACCCTCAACAATTATGCATGTCTTAAGCATATTTGGTATTATTTATTTAATTGGATTTTCAATATTCTTTTTAATAAAAGGTATTTAAGATTATGATAATACTTACTATCTTTGTTTTTCATTAAGTCTAATAGCTAATTTCTTGAGTAAATTAACTGAAAATACAGAGGAAAAATTATTTCAAATTGATATACCTGATACTGATACAGTAATCAAAGAACAATCTGAGTGGTTCAAAGTAGATTTGCCAAAAAAAATTATTCAGCACAGAAAAAAACCTGATTGGCTAAGGGTAAAACTTCCTATAGGTCCAAAATATACAAAACTTCGAAAGTTAGTTGAAGAAAATAATCTGAATACAATATGCACATCAGGAAGTTGTCCTAACATGGGAGAGTGTTGGGGAGAAGGAACTGCAACTTTTATGATTCTTGGAAATATATGTACTAGATCATGTAAATTTTGCGGAGTTAAAACTGGAAAACCTTTACCGGTTGATTGGGATGAAGCTGAAAAAGTTGCAAATAGTATTAAAATAATGCAGATTAAACATGCAGTGCTTACTAGTGTTGATCGTGATGATTTAAAAGATGATATGGGAAGTAAATTTTGGGTCCAAACCATAAAAAAAATTAGAGAATTAAATCCTGGAATCACATTGGAAACATTAATTCCTGATTTTCAGGGGATTCATGAACACATAGATAGACTAGTAAATATTAAACCAGAAGTTATATCTCATAATATAGAAACAACTAGAAGATTAACGAAAGAAGTCCGTGTCCAAGCTAAATATGACAGAAGTATGGAAGTTTTAAATTATATGAAAGATTCTGGACAAAGAAGAACAAAATCAGGCATAATGTTGGGTTTAGGCGAAGAAAAAGAAGAAGTTATTGAAACCATTCATGATTTAAAAGATGCTAAAGTAGATATTGTAACCATTGGTCAGTATTTACAGCCAAGCAAAAAACATCTTCAAGTTCAAAGATTTGTTACTCCTGATGAATTCTTAGAATACAAAGAATTGGGTGAAAAATTAGGCTTTAAACACTTTGAAAGTAGTGCTCTTGTGAGATCATCCTATAGAGCAAGAAAACACATTGAATAATTTAGCTAATTTTAGATCTTAAAATTTCTAAAAAAATATCATTTTCTAAAATATTTACAGAGATTGGTAAATAATATAAATCTTTAATATTAAATTTTCTAAGTTTAGTATAATCTTTTTCAGTTGTTATAGTTATTCGTCCTTGAAAATCAATTACATCCTTTTCTGAATAATCATGATGGTCACGATATTTAAAGTGATTAATTGACAAACCACTATTTTTTAAAAATTTAATTAATGGTTTTGAATTAGCAATCCCAGTAACTAAATTCACTTGTTTCCCATTTAATTTGGAAATATTTATAGAATTATTTAAAGAAAATAATTCTTTAGAATATGTAATTGAACTAAAAAAAATGTTTTGTTTGGATGTTGGTTTAACCAATTTTTTGATAGCAAGTCTATCAACATCAGATAAATTTGATGGACACTTAGTGATGATAATAGAGTCTGCTCTTATAGAGCCTTTTTTGGATTCTCTTAAGGTTCCCCTAGGCATCAAATAATCATTGAAATACAGATTTGAGTAATCAGTTAATAAAATAGAATATGTAGGTATAACCTTTCTATGTTGAAATGCATCATCTAAGAGAATCATATTAACCCCATAATTTATAAGATTTGTTATTCCTCTCTTTCTTTTAGTATCAACGGCAACTTTAATGTTTTTAAATTTTGAAAAGTACTGGAATGGCTCATCTCCAATTGATTTGGCATCATCTTTTTCAGAAGCCAATATAAATCCTTTTGATTTTCTTTTGTAACCTCTGCTTAATACACCTACTTTATAATGTTCTGAAAAATAGTCTATAAGAAATTCAACCATTGGAGTTTTTCCAGTACCGCCAGCATTTAAATTACCAACACTGATTACGGGAACATTAAACGAGTATGATTTAATCATACCTAAATCATAAAGTTTATTTCTAAAATATGTTATTAGAAAAAACTGCAAGCTCAACTTCCAGTAAATTATTTTTTTTAGCAATTTCACGGTAACTAAAGTAATTATTTATCTTTGAAATAAATAATTGGGCTATGATAGTTAAAGATGTAATTGACTTTTTAGATAGTTATGCTCCGCTTAAGTATGCAGAGGATTTTGATAACGTAGGGTTATTAGTTGGAGATAAAAAAGATAAGGTGAAAGGAATTATTGTATGCCTTGACTCTACTAAAGACGTAATAAATGAAGCAATAAACTCTAATTGTAACTTAGTAATAAGTTTTCATCCAATTATTTTTGGTGGAATAAAAAGACTCTCTGCTGGAAATTATGTGAATGATGCAATTTTACTTGCAGCAAAAAATGAAATATCAATATTTGCAATTCATACTGCCTTAGATAATTCAAATGCTGGAGTTAATATGAAATTATGTAATGAATTAGGTATAGAAAATCCTAAAATATTAATTCCAAAAGAAAAAACTATAAAAAAACTCACTACCTATATACCTTATGAATATGTTGATGAGTTAAAAAATAAATTATTCAATTCTGGTGCAGGATCAATAGGTAAATATGAAAATTGCAGTTTTACATTTGAAGGAATTGGCACTTTCAAGGGAAATGAAAATTCAAATCCCTCTATTGGTCAAAAGTTGAAAGACACTAATCAAAAAGAAGCCTGTATTAATATTACATATTTAAAACACCTAGAAGAGAAAGTCATTACTGCACTCAGAGAGACACATCCATATGAAGAGATAGCTTATGAGATTAAAACACTTGAAAATATAAATGAAAATATTGGAATGGGAATGTATGGTGAATTTGAAGAATCGTTAGATGAAAATAATTTTATCGCATACATTAAAGAAAAGCTTGGAGTTAAATTTATAAAACACTCTAAATTGTTAAAAAAACCTATCAAAAAAGTCGCAGTGCTTGGAGGTTCAGGAAGTTTTGGTATTGAAAAAGCAATTTCTGTAAAAGCAGATGCATTTATTACATCTGATCTTAAATATCATGATTATTTCAAAGCCGAAAGGTCAATTCTTTTAATAGATGTTGGACATTATGAAAGTGAACAATACACAAAACAATTATTGTTTGATATTCTTACAAAAAAATTCCCTAATTTTGCAATCGCTTTGGCGAAAACAAATACAAACCCTGTAAACTACAGTTAAAATGGCGAAAAAAAAAGAACCAACAGTTGAAGAAAAATTAAGAGCATTATATGACTTACAATTAATCGATTCAAGAATTGATAAAATTAGAGACATAAGAGGGGAACTTCCACTAGAAGTTAGAGATTTAGAAGATGAAATTGAAGGTCTAAATACAAGGATTGAAAAATTAGATAATAGCCTGAAAGAACTTGATGAACAAATCTCTTCAAAGAAGAATCTAATTGAAGAGTCCAAAGCCTTAATGAAAAAATACACTGAGCAGCAAAAAAATGTTAGAAATAATCGTGAATTTGATTCCCTTACAAAAGAAACTGAATATCAAGAGCTTGAAATTCAACTAGCCGAAAAAAATATTAAAGAATTTAAAGCTCAAATCGAATTAAAAAATGAATCGATTGATGCCGTCAAAGCAACTCTCACCGAAAAGACTGATCATCTAAAACATAAAAAAGGTGAACTGGATACAATACTAAAAGAGACAGAGAAAGAAGAAAATATGCTTCTTAACAAATCTGAAAAATATAAAAAGCTAATCGAGGAAAGATTATTATTTGCTTATGGTAAAATTAGAAGTAATGTTAAAAATGGACTTGCTATTGTACCAATTGAAAGAGGTGCTGCTGGCGGATCTTTTTTTACAATTCCTCCTCAAGTGCAAATGGAAATTGCTGCAAGAAAAAAAATAATCACTGATGAACATAGTGGTAGAATTTTAATTGATGAGGTTTTAGCTAACGAGCAAAGAGAAAAAATGGAAAAACATTTTTCAAGTATCTAAACCTTGAAGAAATCTATTATATATTTTTTATTCCTATTTATAAGTTTTTCATCTTGTACCCAGAATATTGAGAAGAATGAGAAGCAATTAAATCTAAATCCCATTTCTATAAATGAAAAAAACGTCCATAAAGCATATTTTGCCAGTGGCTGTTTTTGGTGTGTAGAAGCAATTTATGAAAGTTTAGTTGGAGTCAAAACAGTAACTAGTGGATATTCTGGCGGAAGCACAAAAAATCCAACTTATGAATTAGTAAATACAAAATTGACTGGTCATGCTGAAACAATTGAAGTAGTATATAATCCAAAAAAAATCACTTTTTCAAATTTGTTAGATGTGTATTTTGGTTCTCAAAATATCAGCCAACTAAACGGTCAAGGTCCAGATAATGGACCTCAATATCGATCAATTATTTTTTACCAAAATCAACAACAAAAGGAATTAATTTATAATAAAATTAAAGAAATAAAGAAAAATACTGGATTAGAGGCTGCAGCTGAAGTATATCCGTTTAGAAAGTTTTGGATAGCAGAAAATTATCATCAGGATTTTAAAAAAAATAATCCCAATCATCCTTATATAAAAAATGTTTCGAATCCTAGGTTTGATAATTTCAAATTTAAATTTGATGATTTAATAAAAAACTAGCTCTAATAGACATGTTTGATTTAAAAGCTAGCACATATTTACAAACTCATTCCTCCAATGAATCTCAATTACTTGCCAAATTAAGAAGAGAAACTGAGCTAAAATGTTTAAATCCAATAATGCTTAGCGGTGAGTTTCAAGGAAATTTTTTAAGTATTATCTCAAAGATTAAAAAACCTAAAAATGTTCTTGAAATTGGCA
>Ga0115013_10001550_pt1 | contig 13248 bp, 10 predicted proteins | sample SouAtlMetagenome_2_FD_88686 | JGI IMG/M metagenome (GOLD analysis project Ga0115013, IMG submission 88686) | Marine eukaryotic phytoplankton communities from Atlantic Ocean - South Atlantic ANT15 Metagenome | ecosystem: Environmental > Aquatic > Marine > Oceanic | place: South Atlantic Ocean...
CCTAGGCGCATCTACACGCAACGCATACCTTGCCCAGTCAAAAGGTTGAAGGAGTTAAGAGATGAGTTTATATAATCCCAATGATTCCCGGGACAACTGTGGGTTTGGCTTAATCGCTCACACTCATGGGGAAGCCAGTCATGAATTGGTAACTACTGCAATACACGGTCTTGACCGTATGCAGCATCGTGGCGGTATCGCCGCCGACGGGAAAACCGGTGACGGCTGTGGTTTATTACTACAGAAACCGGATGCGTTCTTCCATGCAATCGCCGAAGAAAATGGCTGGAAACTCAGCAAAAAATACGGCGTGGGCATGATTTTCTTAAGTCAGGACCCGGTACTTGCGCAAGCCGCGCGTGAAGTACTTAATGAAGAACTAGAAAAAGAAACACTTTCAGTAGTGGGTTGGCGCGAAGTGCCTGTCGACCACTCAGTACTGGGTGAATTAGCGCTAACGGGTGTTCCACAAATTGAACAGGTATTTGTGAACGCGCCAGCAGGTTGGAGAAAACGCGACCTTGAGCGTCGTTTGTATATGATCCGCCGCCGCGCTGAAAAACGTCTTGAGAAAGATCCCGATTTTTACGTAGCTTGTTTGTCGGGCTTGGTAACGATCTACAAAGGCTTGGTAATGCCAAAAGATTTACCCGCCTTTTATCACGATCTTGCCGATGAGCGTATGCAAAGCGCAATTTGCGTTTTTCACCAACGCTTTTCAACAAATACACTACCACGCTGGCCGCTTGCTCAGCCTTTCCGCTTCCTTGCGCACAACGGTGAGATTAACACCATTAAAGGAAACCGCGACTGGGCCATGGCACGTGCTGCTAAATTCGCAACGCCACTTATTCCAGATCTTAAAGATGCAGCCCCTTTCGTTAATACTGAAGGATCAGACTCATCCTCGCTGGATAACATGCTGGAGCTATTCTTAGCCGGCGGTATGGATTTATTCCGTGCTATGCGGTTACTTGTTCCACCCGCCTATCAAAACAACAAGACCATGGACGATGATCTTCGTGCATTTTACGAGTTCAACTCTATGCACATGGAACCATGGGACGGCCCAGCGGGTATCGTTTTAACTAACGGTCGCCACGTTGCCTGTAACCTTGATAGAAATGGTCTACGTCCTGCTCGTTACGTTATTACTAAGAACGGTTTCATTACCCTAGCCTCAGAAGTAGGTATCTGGGATTACGAGCAAGCTGACGTAATTGAAAAAGGCCGTGTAGGCCCAGGTGAAATGCTTGCTGTAGACACATACACAGGCAAAATCTGGCGCTCTACTGAAATTGATGAAGACTTAAAAGCACGTCACCCTTATAAAGAGTGGCTAGATAAGCATATTCGTCGACTTACACCAATTGAAAAGCTTGATGCGTCATTAATTGGTAAACGCGTGTTTGACGACGATGCCATGGCGGTGTACCACAAGCTACACGCCTACAGCTATGAAGAAATTCAACAAGTTGTAAAAGTACTCGCGAAAGACGGTCAAGAAGCCGTTGGTTCAATGGGTGATGACACGCCAATGGCGGTTATGTCCTCGCGTCAACGTACGGTTTACGACTATTTCCGTCAGCAATTCGCACAGGTTACTAACCCGCCTATCGACCCGCTACGTGAAAACCACGTTATGTCGTTGGCAACCTGTATTGGCCGCGAGCAAAACGTATTTAGCGAAACCTCAGGTTACGCTGACCGCGTATTGTTTGACTCGCCAGTGCTAATGTATACCGACCTTAAGCAACTGCGCGAATTTAACCCAGACAACTACTACTCAGAAGTCGTGGAGCTTCAGTATGCGCCGCAAGAAGGTTTGAAGAAAGCCATCGAGCGCGTGTGTAACGAAGTCGAGATGCTGGTTAAAAACAAGCGTGCTGCGTTCGTTATTCTGTCTGACAGAAACATTAAACAAAATCGCTTGGTTATCCCTGCAGCAATGGCAGTTGGTGCGGTACAACGTCGCTTAGTTGAAAAGTCATTGCGCTGCGATGCTAACGTTGTTGTTGAGACAGCAAGTGCCCGCGATCCACACCATTTCGCGGTGTTGATTGGCTTAGGTGCCACTGCGGTTTACCCATTCCTAGCATATGAAACTATTGAGCAGCTTTGTGAAAAAGGCGAGCTAGATATTTCTCCTATGCAGGCCACGTTGAACTACCGTAAGGGTATCAACAAAGGCTTGTACAAGATCATGTCGAAAATGGGTATTAGCACTGTTGCTAGCTACCGTAGCTCTAAACTGTTTGAAGCAGTGGGTATTAACAACGAAGTGATGAAGTTATGCTTTAAAGGTGTGACCTCACGCATTCAAGGTGCGGGCTTCGATGATTTCCAGCAAGATCTTATCAACCTAAACCGTATTGCTTGGCTTAAGCGTAAGTCTGTCGATCACGGCGGCTTGCTTAAATACGTGCACGGTGGCGAATATCACGCCTATAACCCAGACGTAGTCAGTACGCTTCAAAAGGCTGTGGTGTCTGGTAACTACGACGACTACCAGCAATATGCAAAGCTTGTTAACGAGCGTGCGCCTGCGCACATTCGCGACTTGCTAGCTATAAACCCTGATTGCGACCCTATTGATATTAGTAAAGTAGAAGCACCGGAAAACTTATTCCCACGCTTTGATACTGCGGCAATGTCAATTGGTGCACTAAGCCCTGAAGCGCACGAAGCACTAGCAATTGCCATGAACCGCCTGGGCGGTCAGTCTAACTCTGGGGAAGGTGGCGAACACCCTTCTCGCTTTGGAACTGAAAAGAACTCTAAAATTAAGCAGGTGGCTTCAGGTCGCTTTGGTGTAACGCCTCACTATTTGGTTAACGCAAACGTTATTCAAATTAAAGTGGCGCAGGGAGCAAAACCGGGTGAAGGCGGTCAGCTTCCTGGCGATAAGGTAAATAAATACATCGCACAGCTACGTTTCTCTGTGCCGGGTGTAACCCTTATTTCACCACCACCACACCACGATATTTACTCAATTGAAGATTTGGCACAGCTAATTTTCGATTTGAAACAGGTTAATCCAACGGCACTTATATCCGTTAAGCTAGTATCTGAGCCGGGTGTTGGCACCATTGCAACAGGTGTAGCGAAAGCCTATGCCGACCTTATCACCGTTTCAGGTTACGACGGCGGTACAGGTGCAAGCCCGCTAACATCAGTTAAATATGCGGGTAGTCCGTTCGAGCTTGGCTTATCTGAAACTCAGCAAGCACTTATTGAAAACGGCTTACGTCATAAAGTACGCGTTCAAACCGACGGCGGGTTGAAAACAGGCTTAGACGTAGTAAAAGCCGGTATTTTAGGTGCTGAGAGCTTTGGTTTTGGTACAGGTCCAATGGTTGCGTTAGGCTGTAAATATTTGCGTATTTGCCACTTGAACAACTGTGCGACCGGTGTTGCGACGCAGGATCAAAAACTGCGTGACGACCACTTCATTGGCTTACCTGATATGGTAATGAACTACTTCAAGTTTATTGCTCAAGAAGTGCGTGAAATCATGGCGTCTATGGGTATTGCTAAGTTCGACGACCTTGTTGGTCGCACAGAGCTACTTAAAGTTTTAGATGGCATTACCGCTAAGCAAAACCGTTTAGATTTGTCTCCGTTGCTAGCGCAGCCTAAAGCAGGCGACCATACGCGCTTATTCTGCTCACAAACGACCAACGCACCTATCGATAAAGGTGAATTGAACGCGCAGATGCTTAAAGACGGCCAGCAAGCGGTTGTTGACGGTAAATCTATTACCCTTAAATACCCAATCCGCAATACGGATCGCTCTGTCGGCGCATTGCTATCAGGTGAAATCGCTAAACACCACGGTAACCACGACTTTGAAGATACACCTATCAAAGTTGAACTTACCGGTACAGCGGGTCAGAGCTTCGGTGTGTGGAACGCTGGCGGCCTGCATATGCACCTTGAAGGTGATGCCAACGATTATGTAGGTAAAGGGATGACCGGCGGTAAGCTTGTTATTCACCCACCACGCAATATCTCTTACGACGCCCACGACAGCGCCATTATGGGTAACACCTGCCTTTACGGTGCAACAGGCGGTAAGCTGTTTGCTGCTGGCCGTGCTGGCGAGCGCTTTGGCGTACGTAACTCTGGTGCTATTGCGGTAGTTGAAGGCATTGGCGATAACGGCTGTGAATATATGACAGGCGGTATCGTGGCTGTACTTGGTCCGGTTGGTGTTAACTTCGGTGCAGGTATGACTGGTGGTTTTGCTTATCTTATGGATGATGGCGACGACCTTGATAACCGTGTAAATGCGGAACTGGTCGATGTAATGCCAATTGAAGATAAAGCGATTCTTGCTGAGCACTTACGTGGCTTAATTAATCAGCATTACGAAGAAACAGGAAGCGAGCACTCGTTGTCGTTGCTTACTGACTTCGCCGCAACGCTGAAACGCTTCAAGCTTATTAAGCCAAAAACCAGTGATGTGAAAAACTTGCTTGGTCACATCAGTCGTTCAAGTGCTGAATTACGCATTCAGGCTCAGTAGGAGGATTTAGTTTATGGCAAAGAACGTATATCAATTTGTCGATGTTGAACGTATCGATCCGCCGAAAAAGCCGATCATGGTACGTAAACAAGAGTTCGCGGAAATTTATCAACCGCTGAGCCAATCTCAAACCGAAGGCCAAGCAGATCGCTGCTTGGACTGCGGTAACCCATACTGTGAATGGAAGTGTCCTGTACACAACTATATTCCACAATGGTTAAGCTTGGCGAACGAAGGCCGTATTTTGGAAGCTGCGGAACTCTCTCATAAAACCAACAGTTTGCCGGAAGTATGCGGCCGCGTATGTCCACAGGACAGACTGTGCGAAGGTGCATGTACACTGAATGACGATTTTGGCGCTGTGACTATCGGTAGTATTGAGAAGTACATTACCGATACAGCATTCAAAATGGGCTGGCGCCCAGATATGTCTGACGTGGTATGGACCGACAAGAAAGTGGCGATTGTAGGTGCAGGCCCAGCTGGTCTTGCATGTGCTGATATCCTGGTTCGTAACGGCGTTAAACCTGTTGTTTACGACAAATACGAAGAAATTGGTGGCCTACTTACATTTGGTATCCCGTCTTTTAAATTAGAGAAAGACGTGATCAAGCTACGCCGCCAAATCTTTACCGAGATGGGTGTTGAGTTCGTACTTAACACTGAAATTGGTAAAGACATACAGTTCCAGGATTTGCTTGATAAATACGATGCTGTTTTCTTAGGCATGGGTACGTACAAGTCGATGCAAGGTGGTTTCGATAACGAAGAAGTTGAAGGCGTTCACGAAGCCTTACCTTTCCTTATCGCCAACACCAATCGCGTAATGGGCCTTGAAAAAGATCCTGCTGATTACATTGATATGAAAGGCAAGCGCGTAGTAGTACTAGGTGGTGGTGATACCACGATGGACTGTGTTCGCACGTCAATCCGCCAAGGCGCTGCCCAAGTTACCTGTGCATACCGCCGTGACGAAGAAAGCATGCCAGGCTCTCGCCGCGAAGTTGTTAATGCGAAAGAAGAAGGGGTTGAGTTTAAATTCAATCTTCAGCCTCTAGACATTGCAGTAGATGAAAACGGTAAGGCATGTGGTGTTAAGCTGGTTAAAACCGAAATGGGGCCACCGGATGCCAATGGTCGCCGCCGCCCTGTTGAAGTGGAAGGTTCAGAGCACGTACTAGAAGCAGACGCGGTAATTATCGCCTTCGGCTTCCAGCCCAGCCCTGCGCCATGGTTTGCTGACTTCGGCATTATGCTTGATGAAAAAGGTCGCGTACGCGCGCCATCTGCTGGCAAATTTGCTTACCAGACCTCTCACCCGCAAGTCTTTGCCGGTGGCGATATGGTACGTGGTAGTGACTTGGTTGTTACTGCTATCGACGAAGGCCGTAAAGCTGCCGAAGGTATTATGGATTACATAGGCGTTTAACCGTCGCTCTCAAGTCGCTTTATAAAAAGCTCGATAGTTCTGCTATCGAGCTTTTTTATTTAAAACTAAAGAGATACGATTTACATTAGATAGAATAATTGAATAAAGAGATGACATCATGAGATTGCGGACAGGGCTACTTTACGGGTTATTTTTAGTTTCCGTTTCATATTGCGCCCAGGCAGAGGAAAGTAACGCACTTACCACTCACTCGGCTAAAGCTGTGTTCGCAGACTACTTGGAATATCTCACGCTACCCAACGTTGCAACGCAATCAGCAACTGATATAGAAAAGGTTGCGCGTTGGACGGCAACGAAATACAGCGAGTATGGTTTTAATACTCAGCTGCTGGAAAACAACGGCATGCCGATGCTGTATGCTGATTACATGCTAGCTGGGAAAAATGCCCCTACCCTGCTTTTTTATGCACATATGGATGGTCAACCGGTTAACGCTGAGTTGTGGGAACAAGACAGCCCTTGGCAGCCCGTTCTAAAAATCGAAGAAAATGACAGCTGGGTTGAAAAACCACTCTCTTTACTCGATAAAGACTATGACCCTAATTGGCGTATTTTTGCGCGCTCGGCATCTGACGACAAAGCCCCAATTATGATGTTACTAGCAGCCATAAACTCACTTTCGACGAATAAGGTGACGCCATCAGTTAATATCAAAGTGCTCCTTGATTCAAACGAGGAAGGTGGCTCTCCTACCCTCGCAAAAGTGATAGAAAAAAACAAAGCGCAGCTTTCTGCAGATGCCGTAGTAATGTTAGACGGTCCCATGCATCCATCCAACGCTTCTACCGTAGTTTTCGGTCATCGCGGTGCGACACTGGTTAAGCTCACTGTTTTCGGACCAAACTCTGATAGCCATAGTGGGCACTTTGGCAACTACATTCAAAACCCCGCTTTTATGCTCTCAACACTCTTAGCAGGGATGAAAAATGAAAATGGCAAGGTGACTATTCCTAATTATTACGGAGACGCTCCTTTGTCAGAAGAAACAAAACAGGTGCTTCGAGACATTCCTATTGATGAAACTGCACTATTGGCACGCCTTGGGGTAGCAAAGTCAGAGTCTGTAGGTAGCAACTACTATGAATCCATTAGTCTTCCGTCTCTAAATATCAATGGATTGAGCGCTGCAAGCACAACAGCAGTAAGGACAATCATTCCGGCTAGCGCTACAGCGTCCATCGATATTAGAACTACAAAAGAGGCTCACTCGTCCAGACAAGTTAAGCTGTTAAAAGACTATATAACAGCTAAGGGATATCACATTGTGGACGAATTGCCATCAAAAGAAACCCGTCTAAAGCATGAAAAACTCATTCTTATAGAAGTTAGCCCCGGCACTGCAGCACTACAAACGTCCCTCGATGAGCCAGTTGGTCTATGGGCGCAAAAGGCACTAGAATCTGTAAGCGATGAGAAGGTTGTAGTTATTCCAATGATGGGGGGTACTGTTCCAACCGCACCGCTAGTAAACAGTATAGAGAAGCCGGTAATTCTTATTCCATTAGTCAATGCTGATAACAATCAACACGCCCCTAATGAAAACTTACGTATAGGGAACTTTTACAGTGGAACAAATGCGCTGTATCAATTACTGACCACGCCTTATGACCAGTAATAGAGTTGTAGTGATGAAGTGATGCTTTAAACCAAAACTTATACGAAAAACCTCACTAATATACGTTAATAGACCAAGGTTTAGTTGAAGCGCGAGAGTTACGACTCTACTATCGTTTAAGCAATTAAAGACATCGCACATCGGGTGAAGAATCTATCTATGCAGCATTTAAACATTAAGAAACTTACATTTTGTCTAACACTGGCGATAGCAGCGAGCAATGCCAGCTTAGCTGATACCATTGCTGTTGACGCTTCATTAAATGCGCAAGTTAACAACCAAACTAAGAAACAAAGCGTCAACTCTTCACCTAGTAAGCCAAGCATCAGGTCTTGCCCTTCTGATTTTCAGCAAGTTAAGATTTCTGATGATGCAAGACAATGCCAAGCATTTGACGAAAGCAAGACAGCAGTAATGGTTTACCACTCTCCTCGCTCCCCGAGTGAATTACTGAATGTTTACCAAACGGCGCACCCCGCTTTAAAAACTCACACGCCAGTTAGCGGCCGCACGTTGTTATCCTCAGAAGATAAAGGGGTCAGGGTAATAATCAGCCCAGATAATACTGGCTCTCAAGTGGATATTCTTGTTACATCCACAACAAAATAAGCCCTTTTAGCAAGACAACTACGAAATCTACTCATGTTGGCATCTGCTTTGCAAAATCATCAATAACTACTCCACGGTAACAGTGAGTGTCATTTTTATGACGCTCAAACTGCAAACGGAGCCCAAGCTTTTTTCGATATAAATACTTTAGCGGGCTTCTTTATTATGCATTCCGTGGGCTTTAACTATTGATATTTGCGAGGGTTACGATGGAATTGGCAATTATTCTAATGATGTTACTTATTGTCGTTGCACTGGGTGCCATAAAGTTGTCAGACGGCGGTGTCGCATTTCCATTTAGGCGAAAGCCGCAATTGTTCACCCCCGTTGAGCACTCTTTTTTAAACCTTATCGAACAGGCTATGGGAAGAGAGTTTCGCATAGTGTGCCGTGTGCGTCTTAACGATTTAGTGGCGGTTCGCCAGTCTGCAAATAAAAAGACGGCAAGCCAAGCCATCAGCAGAGCTTCTAGCAGACAGCTCGACTTTGTATTAGTAGATAAACACGACATGAGTCCTGTTCTTGCTATCGACTTAGTTCATAGCCAAGGCAAAGATGGTTATAAATCACAAAAAGACTGGTTTGTAACCGGAGCACTTGATGCTGCCGGCCTTCCTCATGCAAGAATTAAAGTGAAATCTGGTTATACCGTTGACGATATTCGCGAGTGTTTGGAAAACAAACTCATTCCTTATCGCCGTTTACAGCAAAAAATGGCACAGCTGCCAACGCATAATCCAGAGCCACCAAAGCGCCCGACTCGCCCAGTGCGTTCAAGCAGACCAGCTGCAGCTTAAGACATAACCCCACTTCCCCTGGCCTTTGTTGCTTTGCTATTTTCTTACTCTCAAATAGCGGTAACAGAGGCATTTTTCTGTCAGTTTGCCCGTTTTCCTTATACAATTAACGCTTTCAGCAGCGTATTCACGCGTTAAACTCCCTCAACACCGTCGGTAAAGTTATGAAAAAAATTGGTATTTTAGGTGCAATGGACGAAGAAGTTGCGCTACTTAAAGCGTCACTTTGGAATGTAAAAGAAACCCAGTGGAAGCACCTGACGTTTTACGAAGGTACACTTAACGACATAGAAGTGGTGCTAGTAAAATGCGGTATTGGTAAAGTGGCTGCAGCAATTGCTACTACTGTACTTATCGAACAGTACGCCCCTGATGCTGTTGTCAATACCGGTTCTGCCGGAGGTTTCGACAAGAATCTAAACATCGGTGATTTAGTGATCGCCAGTCACGTTATTCACCATGATGCCGATTTAACCCATTTTGGCTACAAGCTCGGTCAATGCGCAGGTATGCCTGAAGATTTCCGTTGCGATACAAGGTTAATGGAAGCCGCTCGTAGTGCTGCCACAGGCATTACGTCGCTTCAGTCGACAACAGGTTTAATCTGTACGGGCGATGCGTTTATCGGTAGCGACGAAGCTGTAGCAGAACTGCGTGAAAACTTCCCAGACATGAAAGCGGTTGAGATGGAAGGTGCAGCTATAGGTCAAACTTGCCATATGCTCGACACGCCTTTTCTTGTCATTCGTTCATTGTCGGATATTGCAGGAAAAACGTCGTCAGTGAGCTTTAAAGAGTATCTAGACACTGCCGCTAAACACTCAGCACAATTAGTTATGGCAATGATTAAGGCTCTCGCAAAATAAGATGACAGAGGTAATTAGCGACCCGCAATACCAGTCGCTATTCGTACTTTGGCTGGCTATCGCCGTTGACGCATTATGGCGCTGGCCCCAAAGTACTCATCCATTAACGCTCATGCGCTACCTCGTTCAGCAAATGGGGCGCAAAGTGGTGCCCTCTCGCGAATACGGTAGGTCTCAGCACTATATTTCAGGCTCATTAGCCGCCCTAGTTCTTCTTGCGCCATTGGTAGTATGTGTTGCCATCTTGGTGTACATGGCCCAATACCCCGTATTCTTTGAGGCGATTATTCTTGTCGCACTGCTCGATTACGGTTACCAGCGTCAACAGTACAAAAAAGTGCTGGCGAGTGTGGGAAGAAATAAAAAATCCCTCGCACGTGAAATGGCGCAAACCATTACCGCACGTCAATGCGCTTCACTTTCCGATATAGGAATTGCCAAAGCCGCGATAGAATCGCTTTGGCTGAAGTTTCTTTATCTTTATTGCGGCGTCATTTTCTACTTTGTAGTGGCAGGCCCCATAGGCGCACTCATTTATCGATTGCTTTTGCTCACATCTTGGCAGTGGCATTACCGAACCCCTGCAATGACTTTCTTTGCCAAACCCGTACGTAACCTTGTTTACTTACTTAATATGCCGCCCGCGGTCATTGGTGGTCTAGCAACACTACTGGTCAGCCATCCTATTAAAGGGTTTCGCGCCATAAAGCGCTCCCCAGTGAAAGATAAAACGTCGCTACTGCTTGCGCTTATGGGCGGTGTGCTTGATATTAAACTCGGCGGACCAGCAATTTATGCCAACAAGAAGATTCGATACACCCGCGTGGGAGGCGCTAACGAGGTAAAGTACTCTCACATGTTGACAGCCAAAAATACGGTCACTCATGCCATGATTGCGGTTAGCGCCTTCGCATCGTTAGCTATGCTGGCAATGGCCGTAGCCCAATGAAAACAGCAGTTATGATGAAAACCATTTTTTTTGTAATTTTAAGCTATTTACCTCTTCTCACATTTGCTAACTCAGAATCAGATGCCGAGACAAAGCACCTAGCTCATTCAGATCAATTTGCTTCTGCCGATGTTGCACCAAGCTCGGAATCAAGCGCCTTATCAAATTCCGTCGAGCTAAAGATAGTCAGCCTTGCGCCCCACCTTACCGAATGGGCATTTAGTTTGGGCTTAGGCCCTAACCTTGTAGGTGTAAGCGACTATAGCGACTATCCTGACGCCGCGAAAAATATTAAGCGGGTGGCGGATTTTCAAGGTGCCGATATCGCTACCATTGTGGCGTTAGAACCTGATTTAATTCTTGCATGGGATGGAGGCAATAAGCCGCAAGATATCCATAAGCTTTCCTCGATGGGTCTAAACGTATTTAGCAGCAAGGTCGAAAATATCACTGATATAGCCAGCGAAATTAAAAGGCTTGGGGCACTTACAAATACGCAAAAGCAGGCGACCCAGCTCTCCAATGATTTTCTCAACGAACTAGCCGAACTTCGAAGTAAATACGACAAATCCTCGCTTATACCAGTATTTTATTATTCGTGGACTGCTCCACTTATGACCATCGGTCCCAACGCGTGGGGTAACCAACTGCTGAATGTGTGTGGTGCTCAAACATTATTTGCAGACAGTCCTGTAGACTATCCTCAAGTCGCATTAAAAGATGTACTCACTCGCCAACCTCATGCACTCATTGCGGCATCTAAAAGTACGCATTCAGAACTTGAGGTATTCTGGCGTGATCATCGCTCTTTCCTCAAAGCCCCCTTAATTGTTGTTGATCCAGACGTCACCAGTCGGTTTTCATTGCGATTAATAAATGAACTAAAAGTACTCTGTAAAGGTATTAAAGAAAGCGCATAAGCGTTATACTTAAGTCTAGACCTGCTGGGCTGTTTTCAATTGATACACACCGACTTGGCTCAATTTAAGCGCCTTTGTGTAACAGAATAAGAGCAGGTTCTAATCTTCTATAAAAAGGTAAGAGTTTTTATTCATGCGGATTGTTGTTGCGGGTTTTCTAGTTGTTATCAGTGTTGCATTGTTTGTGTCGCTTCAGTGCACAGCGAAAGCGACCGCGCAAGCCTCTGTTGCCGCATCACCATATCTTATCGAGCGAGTTGCTAACAACGACTGGCTCCTTATTGATGTTCGCTCTCCGCAAGAATTCGCCGATGGTCACATTCCTGGCGCAGTAAATATGCCCCATGAAAATATCAATGACTACCTTAGCGAATTAGAAGGCCACAAAAACAAGCCTATTATCATTTATTGTCGTTCAGGCAGAAGAGCCAAACTGGCAATGAAAGTATTGGAAGAACTCGATTTTTCTGAAGTCATGCATTTAGAAGGCGATATGTTAGGCTGGAGTGCCGCTGGCATGACAGTTGACCGAATGTAGACTCAATATTCCGCCTTCTCCTTCGTATTAGTCTTTGGCACTAAAGATGTTGTAAGTTCAACCTCTTGGCTGATTACTGTGTGTAACTGAGCCCCTGTGATACACTCTTTTTACTCGACGATTGTATGAAACACCCATGAAAATAGATATTGCTACTCCGGCCATGTTATTTCCGGCGATTTCTTTATTGCTTCTAGCCTATACCAATCGCTTTTTAACGCTTGCAACTATTATCCGAAACTTTTCAAAAGAAGAGAGAGATGATAATACTCAAGCACAAATAAAAAACCTTCGATTACGTATTCAACTTATTAAGCGAATGCAAATAGCAGGTGTGGGTAGTTTTTTTCTTTGTGTAGTATCCATGCTAGCGATATACCTCACCTATCAACAGGTAGGAAACTGGGTGTTTGCTGCAAGTTTAGTATCACTTCTATATTCACTATGGATGTCGGTAAGAGAAATATTGATATCAGTTGAAGCCTTGGATGTGCACCTTGACGGGATGAAAAACGCCCCACGTAAAGAAAAAGTATGAAGCCCACAAATCATTTGAGCCACATAATTCAAAGTGATATCAGCTACGAGTCTCTAGCGCCTGAGTTTTTTTGCAGGGGTGATTGCTCTTGGCAATCACGTGCACGGAGATAACTACCTAACCAACGAGCTACTTGCTGATTACTATGCAAAGAGCTTTGTTGGCAATACTAATGCTAGCTGGGTAGCTCTATACAAACAAAAAGTTGTTGGTTTCAGGCTCACCTTTGCGCATACGCAATGGGAAGCAGATGAGTGGTGCAGCCCTTCCCTTTGGCCAGTAGATCCAAATACCGTATGTTATTTCAAATGCAACACGGTAGACCCCGCAATGCAGGGCTGTGGAATTGGCAGCAGACTATTAAGTAAATCGATTGAATGTGCGCAAACTCAAGGCGCAGAAGCGGGTTTAGCACATATTTGGTTGGCAAGTCCGGGC
>Ga0115013_10001551_pt1 | contig 13245 bp, 13 predicted proteins | sample SouAtlMetagenome_2_FD_88686 | JGI IMG/M metagenome (GOLD analysis project Ga0115013, IMG submission 88686) | Marine eukaryotic phytoplankton communities from Atlantic Ocean - South Atlantic ANT15 Metagenome | ecosystem: Environmental > Aquatic > Marine > Oceanic | place: South Atlantic Ocean...
AAAGAACTGATATTATTTTCATAATACTTCAAAGGATCATTAACACTCTCTCCTACAGCTTTGGAAGCTGCAAAATGGATAATGCCATCTATATCGCAATGCCTTTTAAAAAAATCAATTACAAGGCCTTTATCTTTTAAATCAATTTTTTCAAAAATTGGTTTTACATCCGTAATATCAAAAATCCCGCCTAAAACATCCATGGAAGAATTAGATAAATCATCTATAATGATGACCTCAAAACCACTTGTTTGTAATTCTACAACCACGTGAGAGCCAATATATCCTAAACCACCAGTAACAAGAATTTTTTTCATAAAGTTTTAATATGCAATGTGCTATCTGCTAAGTTAGACAAGAATATGAGATAAACAAGAAGACTGCAGTCCGTAGTCATGTTCAAAAAAATTGTTTAAGCTTGGAGGTGTTTTTTCTTATCAAAGTCGTAAAATTCCCAATGTTGTTTCTTTTGATTGCTATATAATCCTCTTTAGTCTTTCGTATTATATTTTTTAAACTGCGGTTAGACGCACCACCCACTCTCATTCTTGTTATCACTTTGGGCAGATATCCGAATTTTAATTCTGAATCATTAAAAACTCGCAACATAAAATCATAATCAGCTGAAATTTTATAAGACAAATCGAAAAGACCATGATTTTCATATACCTCCTTTTTTAAAAATAATGTTGGATGTGGGGGCATCCATCCTTTTTTTAATAAACTTTTATTAAATTCATAACTTTTCCAATTTCGTATAACTATTTGAGTGTTATTTTTATCAACATATTGTAAATCTCCATAGACACCATCCAAATTTTCACTTTTAATCATTGAAACAATATCACCAATAATATTATTTGATTCTAAAAAATCATCAGAATGAACAAAACCAATAATGTCTCCACTAGCTGCAGAAAGTCCTTTATTTAAAGCATCATATATTCCTTGATCTGATTCTGAAATAAGCTTAATAGATGGGTGTGTTTTTTGTTTTTCAGATATAATTTCTAGAGTTAGGTCTTTGGATTGACCGTCAATTATAATGTACTCAATATTTTTATAATCTTGATGTAGAATTGAATCCATGCATTTGTTAATTCCATGAGCACTATTGAATGTTGCTGTAATTATAGTAAGCTTCATTTAATTGATTATACGATCATTAATTTTTAATGCTGGATTTCCTTTATATATACAATATGCTTCTAAGTCTTTTGTAGCTATAGAACCTACACTTAAAATACTATGAGATCCAATTGTAACACCAGGACAAACAATAGTTTTTGCTCCAAGCCAAGCACCTGTTTTAATAATAATAGGTTCTACTTTTAAATCAAATGTTACTTCTTTATAATTATGATTTCCGCACAACAACATAGCTCCTTGAGATAAACAGACGTTATTCTCTATGGTGACTTGCGAGAGATTGTCAATCCATACATTTTCTCCAATCCAACAATGGTCTCCAATTTTTAAATGCCATGGATATTTGATATTAATCCCAGGTTTGAAAATAACACCAGATCCAATTTTAGCTCCAAAAAATTGTAAAACTAATTTTCTGGGACTAGAAAAAGGCAAATACGAATTTTTTAACACCAATTCATTTACCATGTACCATAAAAATATTTTAAATGAATTTCCAGGTTTATACCATGAATTATCATATGATTCTAAATTAACTTTTTTAGCCATTTGAATTTTTTATTTATGCATTTCTAATAATACAGTTATTAAATATATTTTTAGTTTGGAGAATCAAATCAGTATTGTCACTAACAGATTTAGCAAAATTATTTGAACTTTGAGACCATTCATTAAATTCTTTTTGATTTATTTTTAAAAAAAACTCTATAGCGGTTTTAAATTTGTCAGGACTATTTAAAGACAAATCAAATCCAAGTTTTTGTGACTCCAGATTCTTCCAGGGTGTATTATTTGAAATTAAAACAGGACAACTACTTTGCCAAGATTCAACTATCACATGGCCAAAATTTTCATGTTGTGTAGGTAAAAACAAAACATGTTGATTCTTAAGAACACATTGTAATTTATGATTAGGAATTGCTCCCAAATAGTTCGTATTTACATTGCTAGGTAATTCTAATATGGCAGATTGACATTTTTTCCAATAGCCTACTTCATCTATTGGGCCAACGATTGTAAAATTAATTTGATTACTAGAATTTACTTGTTTCAAAACATTAATAGCGAATAACAACTGTTTTTTAATTGCTATTCTTGAAATAAAAAAAAGATTTAAAATTCCAACATTTTTGTTTTTTTCTATAAAATTTGGAGTTTTTGCAGATAAATTTGGTACGACACTCACCCTAGATGTATTTCCAAAATGCATTTTTATTTCCATTTCTTCACTACTATCCGTTGCATGCCATAACAATATTTCGTGCATTTTTAAAAATTTAAAACCCCATAGAAATAATTTCTTTTTAAAGGGCTTTATTGATAAAGCCCCCTTACCTAACATACCTCTAGGAGCTAATATCGCTTGGATGTTCATTTTATGACACAACCATAAAGGCATCAGGGTGAATTTTATGGAAAACAAAGAATTAAAATAAGCGCAATCGAAGTTAATAGATTTTAATAATTTTCTGAAATTTTTGAGGTTTCTATGTTTTTTATCTAGGTATATAATATGAAAACCATCTTTGTGCTGCCATAGATTCAATAATTTTTTATCTAATTCTAAACGTTCGCCAAGATCTTCATTTGAAGTAACAATCCATATATGCATTTCATTTTTTAAATTACTTACCAAATTTGAAATTGACTGTATCGGGCCCCCAGCTTTATAAGCTGGTAAGAACCAATCGATAAAGACTATTATTTTCTTTTTTTCATACATATTGATCCTTTAAATTAAAAATCATATATCACTTTTTAAATCATGCTTTTTAAGGATTATAACTAGTAATAAAGATAAAAATATAGGAGTTCCAAAATCTATATAACCGCCTAATTTAATTGATTTTGCAATAAAATGAGCCATTACTGCAAATAATATAGTTAATAGATGATAATTGTACTTAAACTTGTTAAAGGTAATAACGAAAAATGAAATAAATATTATTAAACCAGCGTAACCAAATTCTGAAAGAAGCCTTATTGTTAATGAATGACCACTATTTTTATTAATTCCAAACTGATAATCAATTCCAATCCACTCATTTTTTTTAAAATACAAATCATAAGCATATGGGTGACTCCCTACTCCACCACCAAATAAAAAAGAATTAGCAGATTCTATTGCTACTTTTAAATTACTCAAAAAAGAAAGAGGGGTGCCATGTAAAATTCCTTTAAACCTACTAGAGGAGTAAAAATCTAAAATAGATAGCAATCTAAATGAAAATTGATCAAAACTTATTATATATAAATAAAACAAATATCCTAAAGGTAAAATAAAAATAAGGTTTCTAATTTTTCTTTTAATGATAATATAAATTATAAATAAGCTTAGGAATGCTGTAACTTTAAAAGTTAATATCAATGATATTAGAATTATCCAAAATTCTTTTTTAAAGGACTTGTAGTGAAAATAAGTAAACACAAAAGCAGGAAGCATAACTACAACATAATGTGATGGTTCTGTGACAATGGAATGTAGATCTACTGTGTTAGAATATCTTGAGAAAATACTGACACCTACAAGCTTTAATGCAAATTGTATAAGGCCAATTATAGCAACCCATTTGCTAACTTTAATGTAATTCTTTAAAAAATAATATAAGTTTTGATTATATAGGTAAGAATAAACTGATGGTAAAATTAATAATAATGGTAGGCAAACTTTGAAATATCCATTAATTGGTAATTGGCTAAAAAAATATGGAAAGAACAAAATTAACTCTATGATAAAAAAAACTAAAAAAAATCTTAATCTAAATTTTCTAATAAAAATTAAATAAAAAAATAAAAAAATATAAAATGGGTAAGAAAAAAGATCAATATCAAAACCAAACAATCCACGATTAAGGAATAGCCCTCTAGAGTAAATCGAAAAACAAAAAAGAATTGAAATAATTTGTTTAAAATTCATAATTAAAATAATTTATGAAAGCCTTCTTTTTGCATTTATTAAATCAGATTTTGTCATTATTGTTATTCTCCTCAATTACTAAATCAATAAATTCTGAATACTGTTGAGCAGAGTTTTTGTATGAGAATTTTAAGGACCATTCTTTAACTTTTCTTTCTTTATTTATACATTCCTCATTTAAAAGTGAATTTAATCCCTTTTTAATATCTACTATATTGCATGGGTCAATTAATACAGCGTTACCCCCTGAAATTTCAGGAAGTGAGCTTGAGTTTGATGTTAAAACTTGAACACCTTGTGAAAACGCTTCAATAACCGGCAAACCGAAACCTTCATATAATGAAGGAAATAACAAACCATTAGAATTACCAACTTCATTAATTAAATTATTAAGTTCCATATGATTTTTGAAGATGACTCTATTTGTTAACCAAGTTGATTTCTCTATCATTCCTTTTATTTGATGATAATATTGATTTTTGTTACCTATTAGCCTTAAATTAGGAATGTCCAAACTTGTCTGTTCATTTTCTTTTATTAATTGCTCATATGCTAAAAGCAGATTTTTTAAATTTTTTCTTTTACTGAATCCACCATACCAAATCCAATAATTATTACATGACTTATTTCTAATGTTTATGTGATTATGCCATTTAGAATCAATGCCGTTATATATGACAGTTATGGGTTTTAATGATTTATAATATGATAGGATATCGTTTTTTGTAAATTTCGATATCGTGACTATATAATCCGTATGACGAATTCCATTTGATATCATAAATTTTCTAGCAGCCCTTTTTATAAATGAGATACTAGATGTTTTATTTTTTTTAACAGAAGATAAATCATGGACAGTTATAATTTGAGGACTGTTTTTAATTCCTAAATAATTAGCGTCCATATTAAGGTAGATATCTCCTTTTGTCCCTAAGTTACAATGGTTTTTTATTCTAAATAACGCTAAAAGGTTTGAAATTTGACTGCTTCGTTTTTCTGTTTTTAATTCCCAATTATTAAAATCCTCAAATTCACCCAACATTTTTTCAATATAAGTAGGAATTACACCTTTTCTAACCACCAAAATAAAATAATCTTTATTACGAATTTTAATTAATTCTTTCAACATACCACGATGTGGCATGCCCGAAGTAAAGGTTTTTAAAGACTCTATATAAACAACAATATTCAACTCTTAATAATAGATTTAATTAAAATCATGAACTTAAAACCAAAAAAGTTTCTAATTAAATTTTGCAACTTATTACCAGGAAACTTGTAGTTAGGATATAATTGTTTGGCCTTGCCTAAAAAGTCAATATATATTGGATTATTCAACCTGTAAGCTTCAATTGCTAAAAGATCTAATCTTTGTGCTAGTTGTTCTTTTAGTGGGGAAAACTTATTAATAAAATGAACTTCCATTTTTTTACAAACATTCAATCTGTCTTTCCATTTTTCATCAGAGTCGTTTACTGAAACTCTTTTTTGATTATGATGACGATATAGATAAACAGAATCTTCTTGAGGTATAAAAAGTAATCCATTTAACATTAAACGTATAATTAAATCGCCATCCTCATCTGTTGTCATGAGATCATCAAATCCATTTATGTCAATAATATCCTGCTTAAGAAAAAGACAGCCACAGTGATGAAAGAAAGGGAAAACAATAAATTGTTTTAACTGATCAAAATTATTATTATTTACTTTTTTGTATGATGTATTGAGAAGCTCTTCTCGTTTATCACCTCTCTGCCAAAAATTGAGTGTAGGAGAAAAAATAGCGAACTTATCATATGTTAATTCCTGAATTGCATTGTATTGATTTTCTAAATGATCTATATCTAATAGGTCATCAGCATCAAGAAACTTAATGTATTTCCCTTTAGCATGTTGTAAACCTATATTTTTAGACCTAGCCTGTCGGAAATTTATTGGGTTAGAAATCACAATAACAGAAAAACCTGCAACAGTTTTTATTTGTTGAAATAAAGCCTTATTCATCTCATCTGAACAATCATCAATAATAATCCATTCAAAATCCTTGAAGGTCTGATTTTGTATCGATATAAACGTCTCTAAAATTAATTTCCCTGGATTAAATGCAGGAGTTATAATGGATACTTTCATTTTTAAATTTGACTGTTTAATTATTTCAAACCAATTTATTTGAGGAAATGAATTTGGGTGTTTTTAATATTCATTCAAGACTTAATTTTAATTATTTAATGCCAAATAAATACCTTATTCTGGAAAACATATTAATTTTTAGTGCCAAAATAGTTATCACAGACAAGAAAGTTAAAATCATAAATTCAACTATACTTAGAAGGTGTTGATTCGTGATAAAATAATCTAATTGCAATAAGGGAATAATCCCTTTAAAAATACAATGTACTGACATAATTACTAATGAAGATACACCCAAGAAATTAATTGCTCTATTATATCTTATAAGGTTGCATAAAATTAAAATACTCACAAGTATCAAAATATTTATTAGGATATACTCAAGAAAGTTTATATAAAAAAAATTTGAACGTATGTCTAATCGAATTTCTGAAAAATAAGATGTATAAGAAAACGCACCTACAATACTTAATAAAGAAAAAATTAATAGAAAATTTTTATTATTTACTACATATTTTCTAATCAAATTATATTTTTTAATCAAATAACCCAAATGATAGAAAAATATAACACTCATTGATGAATCTAAATAGTATGGTAGATTTATAGCATTTTTAGACAAAAATAAACCAGTATAACTTATTATCAAGCATATTATAGTAATTGCAAACTGATTTTTTATTTTTGACATCATCTGATATATTGTACTTACCCAAATTAGGCTAAGCAAAAACCATAATGGTACATTATACCTATATAATTCCTTACCCGTGAACAATTCGAAAAATGAGTTTTCTACAAAAGGTGTACCTCTAAAAAAATTAATTACGTAAAAAAATAGATATGAAAGTATATAATAAAAAAAAAGAAGCCGTAATAATTTAATAATTCTTTTTATTGCAAAAGAGAAAGACTTAGTTTCAAACAAAAAACCAGATAACATAAAAAATAAAGGCATATGGAAGATGTAAATACTCCTTGTAAAAGGAGTTTGTGTATGACCCCAGACTACAAGAAGAATACCAATTCCTTTTGCAAAATCTATGAATGGTAATTTTTCTTTCACTATTTATCTAGTTTTAAAAAGGTCCTAAACTTATTTTTTAAAAATTTTAAAACTTTTTCCTTTATACTGTAAGCTCCTTTATTCACATGAGGAAACTTCTTTCTAGGAGTCTTACAATTTAGAAACTCGCATATTTCTAACCATCCATATCCTTTTTCCATATACATTATCAATAGGTCATTAGGTCTGTCCTTAAAATATTTTTTTACTTCAATTATATGATCCGTATATCGTTTAAGATATATTGCTTCTTTACCTAATGGGTCTCCATTATTATCCCCATATATATATTCTCGCATTTTTGTGGAAGTATTTCCAAAATGATTGACAACACTTTGAATCCATTTATCTTTATTTCTAATAGTTAAAATGAATTTACTATTTGGATATTTTAAGTCAAGTTCTTTAAAACAAACTGCCCAAGGATTATCTTCTAGGGCATCATAACCATTTGATTCTTTGTAAATGGTATCCCAATCACCATCTGCAAGAGCTGTTGCCAAATCAGTACGAGGACCAAGAACAGAATACCCCAATATTTCTAAAGCAGCACGTAAAGTAGAGGTTCCTGTTTTTTGAAAACCAACCCCAATAATTTTATTTATTTTCAAAGTGCTTTAATTTATATAAATTTATTTTTTTGCTTAATTTTATTGCTGGATATAGTCCAATAAAAAATCGTAATATTCGAAATCTTTTTCCTCCAAAACTTGGAATCTTTTTTATTCCAAGTAATAGTATATCTTTTTTTGCAATTGATTGTAAATCTTTGAAATTTGGGTAAACATAGGCTATGAAATTAGCGTAATTTACAGCTAAGGCTTTTCGAATTTCTTTTGTGTCAGTTATTTTTAATATTTTTTCATAGTATTTGTAGGACTTTAATAAACTTACTAACACTGGTTTGCTTTTTTGCCTACTTATGTTTGTAATCTTTGGCTTCCTGTAATACACTATTGCATTATTTGTGAAAAGGATAGTTTTAGATTTAAGTATAATTTCTAAAAAATAAATACCATCCTGATTAATAATCCATTTCTCATCCCAAAAAGACTTTTCACATAACTCTCTTGGGGTGAGCCAACAAGCAGTTTGTCCCATACCACCTCCAGACCAAGAATCTATTAGCCAATCTATTGGATTGTTATAATTTCTCCAAACTATATTTGGTTTAGGTATTAAATCTTTTGTGTCATTTTCAAAGTGTACAAATCCACAAAAGGAAATAACATTTTTTTCCCTGTTAAGCAAGGATTTTAGTTGATTGCTAATTTTATTGGGCCCCAATACGTCATCGCTATCCAACCATTGGATGTATTTCCCTGTAGATTTTTCAAAGCCTAAATTTCTTGCAGATTGTACTCCCTTTTTTGAGTTTTTAAAAATATGAATCTTGTTAGGGTATTTTTTTTTGTACTTTGATAATATATGCCAACTCGCATCACTTGAATGGTCGTCTACAATAATAATTTCTTTAACTACATTGAACCCTTGATTTACAACACTATCAATACATTCACTTAAATAAATTGCATTGTTAAAATTTGGTATTATTACAGAGACCTTCATCTAAATAGACCAGCTGTTAAAATGTTGTCCAGTTAGTAATCTCAACTGTTTTACATCCTTTGCTAAATATTCTCTAATTTTTATTTCTAACGCTGGCTCAATCTTTTCATTGATTATCGAAGTACGTGTGAACCTTCTTAAGACTCTGTTCTTTTTAAGTATTTTTCTTATTTTTAAAGGAATAACTTTTTTAAGATTATTAAAGTAAGTATCAAAAATAATTCTGCCTAGATAATTATTTCGTAATTTTTTTGCACTTGTATTTGTTTTGTAATTGAAAATAGATTCGTTGTACATCATATTTACACCTAAAAAATCAAATACAGTATTTATTGTTTCTAATCGATTGGTCATTAAACGCTCAGATTCAATAACTAATATTTGATCCATAGAAAAGTACTCTAGGTAGGCCTGTAATTGAAAGTAATACATACTAGTTTTAACATAGTGGTTGTTTTTGTAATCTTTTAGGAAACTATTTAAGCGTTCATTTGGGGCATACCCCCCTTCCTGAGCCTCATTATAATGAGAGATTATCCTTTTCATAGGGTCTCTAACAATATAAATGAGTTTAATATTAGGTAAATATTTATAAAGGCGTCTTGGTACTCCGGAAAAGTCTCTTACATGACGCTTGGTATAGTTTTGGGGCGAAGACCCACTTAGCTTTTTGTGTGTTTGGAAATTTGAGAAATAATTATCTAATAGCTCAGAAGTAATATTTTTTTTGGTGAAAAAATGTATTTCCTTAGGAATTGTTGTATATATTTCGGAATGTTTCCCTAGATAATCATGAAGACTAGTTGTACCACATTTCATGGAACCAATAATTAAAAAGTCAGGCATACTTTTATTCATTATTATTTATTAAAATATTTAATATAAATATATTTAATGGAAACTCTATTTTTTGCAGACAAACAAAAAATTAAAAAATAAATAGCAATCGATAAGATCATCTTCAAAATGAGGGAAAGTAGCATGTTTTTTTCCTCTATTAATGGTGAACAATAATACAGTGTAATACCAACACATAAAGCAATAAAAACAGGAAATAGGAGTGTATTAATAAACCTAATGAAAGATGATTTTAAAACTATTTTTATTAATGTAAAAAAAATAATTAGAAAGTTAATGCTAAAAGCTACTATCAAACCGTACCCTATGGACACCAAACTATGTTTAATAAAAATTCCGTAATAAATCCCTGAACACATGAAGACAAGAACAAGAATGCCTGTAAAAAAAAGTAAATCCACTCTACCCATGGCTTGGAAAATAGCACCCGTACTAGAAATAAGCATCTGTAAACAAACAGTTAATGCTAATAATTGAAAGACAGGAATACTTTCGAACCATTGTGAACCAAAAACAATGTTTATCAATTCATTAGCAGAAAAAAATAGAAAAATAGACAAAGAAAAACCGATATAAGCCAATATTTTCACTATTTGGAGATATTGAAGAAACACCTTGTCTTTGTCATTTTTATATTTTGCAATGACTGGCAATAAAACAGGTGTGATAATATGTGTTATGTTTTGTGTTGGTAATGTTACTAAGCGATAAGATTTATCATAAATAGCTAAAGAGGCTACATTAAAGTATTTTGCTATTAGAAGATTATCTAAATTTCTTGAAAAGTAATTTATAAAATTAAATAAAAATTGGAATGACGCGAATTTAAAGATTTTGTTTATTGATTTTTTTTCTATATTAAATTTAAATTTTATTGGAGATATAGTATAAAAAATAGTAAACAACATAAGGCTGTCTAATATACTTTTTGCGAGCAATGAAAAATAGCTAAAGTTATAATATGCTAATATAACAGCAATAATTCCACTTGTAGATTGAACTAATACAGAAATAAGTCCTAGTTTTTTAAAAGCTAAAGATTTTCTAATCAAAGACTTAGGCACAATAATTAGTGTGTTAAAAAAAATTGCGATTGAAAGAAGTCTAATAACTAATACAAGTCTTTTTTCGTTGTAGAAATCCCCAATGAAATTTGCCAACATAAAAAAAACAATTGAAAAAAAAAGACCTAAAAAAACTGATAAAGAGAAAATATTGCTCAAATCATTATCATTTAATTTATCACTTTGAACTATTGCAGGTTCTAAGCCTAAATTACTTAACATATTGAAAAACAAAACAAACACAAAAACAATGGCTACAATACCGAATTCTTGTGGGGTCAATAATCTGGCCAAAATTCCACTAATTATAAGTTGAATAATGAGGTTAGAGTACCTTGATAGTCCAATAAAAAAAACCCCATTTGTTATTTTTTTAGAAATCAAAGACATTTTAAATACTATTAGGTAAATATTTATTTTTCACTTCATTAAGTACTATAGTTGACACACTTATATTGCAGTTAGACAATAAAGTCCTGTATCCTATTAAACATTTATCTGCTATGGAAACACCCTTGAAAATAGCAACGTCTTTGGCTATCCAACAATCGTTGCCAATGAATATTGGCATGGTTGCTGGCTTTTCATATTCAAATCCAATACTAGGAAAATTTTTTCGAGTTTGTCTTCTCCTTTCGTTGATTGGATAAACATTATGGGTGTTTGTATCCCAAATCATAACATTATACGATATTTGGTTAAAGCAGCCAATAATAATTTTTTCATCAACTCTTATTTCAGACCCTTCATTAATACTGTTATAATCTCCAATGATTAGCACCCCCCCAAATCTTATCCAAATATCACTTTTAATCCGGTTATTATCGCCAGTTTTTAATGCACCATTGATTCTAAAGAGTAATTTCGAAAATTGGCCAGCATTATTTATAACATTATTTTGTCCTAAAATAACTTTTCCATTGACATTTAAATTGACATTATTAATTTCACAACCTTCCTTAATGATTAATGTTGAATTAGAAGAAACATTAATATTAGAGTTATTAATGGAAACATTTTTATGTATATTTATAATAGCATCTTTACCTACTCTGATTTTAGTTCTGTTAAAACAGAATCTAAAACCAACTTTAACAAAACTTTTTATAACTAACCCTAATTTTATTTTACTCAATTTCATTTTACTAAAAACCAATTATTCAACAATTCTTCTCTATTATATAACATCGGCTTTTTAGTTTTCCAATCTAAGACCTCAAAACCAGCATGTTCACAAATGGCCTGACCTGCTGCAGTGTCCCATTCCATGGTTGGTGCAAATCTTGGATAGCAATCTGCTTGACCTTCAGCCACCATACATAATTTTAAAGAACTTCCTTTGGAGATTAAATTTACCGCGCCGTGCTTATCTCGCATTTCTTCTACATAGGATTCCGTTTCTGGTGACATGTGAGATCTACTAGCAACTATTGTAAATGTATTATCTTTTCTTTTTAAGGGCAATTCAGTAGCATTTGAAATTAATCTCTCAATATTAAAATTTTCTATATCGACAACCGCTTTAAAAGTACCCTTTGCATTGGTTGAAAAATATAACTCCCCAGAAACGGGTACAAAAATAACCCCAATCAAGGCTTTTTGGTATTCAATCAAGGCTATGTTTACAGTAAACTCGCCATTGCGTTTGATAAACTCTTTGGTACCATCAATAGGATCTACAATCCACAAATGATTCCAATTTTTTCGCTCTTTATATGAAACATCTCTTCCTTCTTCTGAAAGCACAGGTATGTCTGTTATTTTTAAGATAGATGTTATGATATTATGAGAGGCTTTGTCTGCTTTAGTTAAAGGGGAGTTATCTACTTTAGTTTCAATATTAAAATCTTCAGAATGATAGATTTTAAGTATCTCTTTACCCGCCTCTATAGCGGCAGTAATAGCTGTGTTTAATAACTGCCTCATTCTTAAATAATCATCCCTGCCCCAATGGTTTCATTGGTTTGTTCATCAACTATAATTAAACTCCCTGTTTGACGATTCCTTTTATAGGCGTCATAAAACAATGGTTTGGAGGTACGTAATGTTATCCGTCCAATGTCATTCATTTCTAATAAATCAATATCTTCAATACGGTGTAGCGTATTTATATCCACCTTGTATTTTAATTCCTTGACCATTGCCATACATTCATTAGTCGTATGTTTAATGATTACTTTGGTCCGGGGATATAAAGGGCTAGCGTTCATCCAAGTGACTAAAATATCTAGATCTTGTCCAACCTCTGGAACATTATTTTCACGTACAATCATATCACCTCGGCTGTTGTCAATTTCATCCTCCAAAGTCATGGTAACCGACATGGGGGCAAATGCCTCAGTAATTTGTTCTCCATTGAGTTCAATGGTTTTAATAGTTGAAACAAATCCAGATGGTAAGGTTTTAACCTTATCACCAGGTTTAAAAACGCCGCCATCAATACGACCCGCAAACCCTCTAAAATCTTGATTATCTAAAGTATGTGGACG
>Ga0115013_10001555_pt1 | contig 13240 bp, 13 predicted proteins | sample SouAtlMetagenome_2_FD_88686 | JGI IMG/M metagenome (GOLD analysis project Ga0115013, IMG submission 88686) | Marine eukaryotic phytoplankton communities from Atlantic Ocean - South Atlantic ANT15 Metagenome | ecosystem: Environmental > Aquatic > Marine > Oceanic | place: South Atlantic Ocean...
TGTTACAAAAGCATCAAGCGGACCCATGTGTAGTTGTAAGTGATGCCCGTTTTAGAAATGAACTAGATTTAATTAGAAACATGGGCGGTGTTATTATTTGGGTACAACGTGGAGAGTTACCTGAATGGTTTGACATAGCAAGCCAGGCACATGAAAACGTTGTTAGTAGAAAAATAATGACGACAAAATATAGAGACGTTCATGAGAGTGAATGGAACTGGGCAGGCTACCCAGCAGACTACATTATTAATAATAATGGTACCCTCGAAGACTTAGCCAAGCAAGTAGAAGACATTAGAGACTGGAAAACAGGAGAGTTTAAATCAACTCTTAAAATAGTTTAATACCACCTAATACCTTCCAATTCCTTAAATACGCCATAATTCTTTTTTTTGATAAATAAAGGTAATACGACAGTATTGTACAATACAATTTAGGAGAAAAAAATGGCAACATTAACATCACCTGGAGTAAGTGTAACAGTATCAGATGAGAGTTTTTATGCTCCTGCTGGTTCTGGTAGTGTACCTTTAATCGTCATTGCAACAGCACAGGACAAATCAAGTCCAGACGGTTCAGGCACATCTGCTTATACTACTTCAACAACGGCAGGAAAACTTTATAAAATTTCTAGCCAAAGAGAATTATTACAAAATTATGGTAATCCAATTTTTAAATCAAGTGGATTAACACAATTACATGGTAATGAACAAAACGAGTATGGATTGTTATCAGCATACAGTTTCTTAGGAATAGCCAATAGTGCTTATGTTTTAAGAGCAGATATAGACCTTAACGATCTTTCAGCAAGTTCTACAGCACCAACCACAAAACCTGCAAACGGTAGTTATTGGTTGGATACTGCATCATCAGTAATTGGAGTTAAGAAATGGGACGGTTCCAATTGGATTAATCAAACAGTTAAAGTACCTTTAAGTACAAATTTAACTACTGGAAATGTTCCTAAAACATCATACGGTATTAAAGATGACTATGCAGTTGTTTATTTTACAACAGCAGGTGCAACATTAGACACAATTAAAGTTTACCAAAAGACAACAGATACAAATTGGGACGTTATTGGTAGTTCAGGTTGGACAACTAGAACATCCTCAGCAGATTTCCAAATTGGTGATCACAGCGACTTACCTTCAACTAGACAAGGTGGCGGTTCTTTAGTAGCAAACGACGTATTCTTACAACAAAATATTTTAAGTAATGGTACAGACTTTAAAATTAAATTATACAACAGCGGTACAGGATTATTTACTGATCAAACAGTTTATGCAAGAAAGGCAATGGAAGACGCATTTGGTTCAAGTTACCATGGTGCAAATCCAGTAGTTGGTGATCTTTTTGTAGACGTAGCAGGTGTAGGTCAAAATAACGAAGAAGCATGGTTCACACCAAAAAGACATAACGGTAACTCTAGTATTTCTGCAGAAAGTACTGCGGCATTAGTAGGTTCTGAAGTTGTTATTACAGCACATGCGGCTAAAGTTAGTATGATTATGCAAGTAGCCGGTGGAGCAAATGTTAATGTAACATTTACAACTGACACTGATTCAAACGGTAATGCAAGTGTTGAAGATATGGTAATAGATATTAACACAGCAATAGCGGCGGCTAACTCATCATTATCCTTTACATCTAATGTAATTGCTAGTAACAATGCTGGTAAATTAAACATTACTAATACTGAAGGTAAAGACATCTTATTAATGGCAGGTAACGTTTCAGGATTTGGTCCTGCTCAACTTAACCTAACAGCAGATGTTCCATATAGTAACTTTGAAGCATTAAGTTTCACAGCAAAAGATACTGAATTAACAGGAACTTTAGCAGACGGTACTTTATGGTATGATGCAACAGTTAGTACAGCAACAGTTGATTTACTATATAATAACAATGGTACATGGGCATCTTATACAGGAGATGTACAAGTTAAGTCTACACAGCCTACAACACAAAGCGATGCAGGTGCATTACAAACAAACGATATTTGGGTCGACGGTAGTGATTTAGAAAACTATCCTAAAATTTACAAATATAGTTCTGCACAGCAATGGGTATTAGTTGATAATACAGACCAACTAACACCAGCAGGTATTGTGTTTGGAGACTTTAGAGCAACTTCAGCCGGTTCATTTATTAGTGAAGCAAACGGACTACCATCACCTACATTATATCCAAGTAATATTTTAGCATGGAATAAAATGGCAAGTGGCGGAAACGTTAAGAAGTACGATAGTGCTTCAGGTCTATGGAAAGACTTTAGTGGTAACAAGGCAAATGGTGCACCTCACATGTTGAGAAAGGCACAGAGAAAAGTTATTGTTACATCTTTACAATCGGCTATTACAAGTAACCAAGATATCAGAAACGAAACAAATCGTTTTAATATTGCGGCAGTTCCAGGGTATCCTGAACTAGCAGACGAACTGATATCACTTGGAACAGATCGTAAGAATACAGTATTCAGTGTTATAGATGCACCATTAAGATTGGCCGCAGATGCAACAAGTACTGCAAATTGGATTAACAATAATGCAGTTACAACTGAAAACGGCGAAGATGGTTTAGTAACGAACTCACCATATGCGGCTGTTTACTATCCACACGGATTATCTACTAACCTAGACGGTTCAAGTGTTATGGTTCCTGCAAGTCACATGGCTTTGAGAACATTAGCATTTAACGACCAAGTGGCTTTCCCATGGTTTGCACCAGCAGGATTCCAAAGAGGTCTAGTAAGTAATGCTTCTGGAACTGGTTATCTTGATTCAGCAACAAGCGAATTCCAAGCAGTTGCTTTAAGTGAAGGACAAAGAGATAGTCTATACATTAACAAGATGAACCCAATTGGAAACTTCCCTGGACGTGGAATTGCAGTATTTGGACAGAAAACCTTAAACTCAGTTTCAAGTGCATTGGATAGAGTGAACGTTGCAAGATTAGTTGTTTACCTACGTGAACAATTAGACGATGCAGTTAAGCCATTCTTGTTTGAGCCAAACGATGAAGTAACAAGAGCAAATGCTAAAGTAGTTGTTGATAGACTACTTGGTGAACTTGTTTCTCAACGTGGTTTGTTTGACTTTGTTACAGTTTGTGACACAACAAACAATACAGCGGCAAGAATAGATAGAAACGAATTGCATATTGACGTGGCGATACAGCCTGTTAAAGCAGTTGAATTTATCTACATTCCAATTAGAATCCAAAATACATTGGGACAAACAGGTTAAGTTATAACTTAAACTATAAAAAGGGCGGTTTTTCTGCCCTTTTTTATGATTTAAATAAAGTACGCAGTTAACCTTTTTTGGGTCAAAGTGATAAATATTCGTATATAAAAGTTCTAGGAGAACAATATGGCAGTATCAAGTGCAACAACAGAGACTAAAAGTAAATTTGGTGTTCCAGTAACAGGTAATACCGGTTCAGGCGTTTTAATGCCTAAACTAAAATATAGATTTAGGGTTAGTTTTTTAAACAATTTTGGAGGTTCAGCAGAAACTAAAGTTTTAACGCAGAACATCCAATCTGTAACTAGACCTAAAATTTCTTATGAAGAACAGGTTATAGACAGTTACAACTCTAAAGTTTATGTTCAAGGTAAACATACCTGGGAACAAATCAACGTTACAATTCGTGATGATATCACAAACCAAGTAGCAAAACAAGTTGGTGCTCAAGTGCAAAGACAGTTAAATCATTTCCAACAATCAACACCAGCATCTGGTAGTGACTATAAATTTGACATGCAAGTAGAAATACTTGACGGTGTTAATGCAGGTGCTACAGAAGTTTGGTTCCTTGAAGGATGTTTCTTAACTAATGTCGATTACAGTGATGGCGACTATAGTGCAGGTGACCCTGTACAAGTTATCTTACAAGTTAGATACGATAATGCAATTCACTTTGAAGGTGATAATGACATTAACGGTAGAACTGTAAGTGGTAACCCATTCCCTGAAACAGTAGGCACAGGCGCAACTACATTAGGTTAAGGAGTAATCCTTAATGCAGTTTTTAAGATCTGGTCCAGGTAGTCGGAAGTTCTTTTTAAAGGACTTCCGTAATGCCGAACATTACAAACCAGATATTGCCCCACCAAGGCAAAAATTTCAAGGATATGTAAATTTCATTATAAACAGACGTTTAATCGCACAGATGGAAGATACGTCTACGTTTAGAACAAGAATATCCTCTCTAGTCAGATCAGCAACATTACCAGAAATAAATTTTGTTACTGAAATGAAAAATTCTTTCAATCGTAAAAAAATAATACAAACAGGAGTAGAACATTCTCCTGTAAGTGTTACAGTAATGGATACAGTACAAAATGAATGGTTAACATTGTTTATGAAGTATTATAGTTTTCATTATATGAATCCTAGAAATAAATTTGAAGGAGGATCAAGAGATACCTCGTTTGCAGGTGGTGATACAATGGGAGGATTTCAATCGTCCTCATTTGGTTCTAAAGGAGAAGGAAAACCACCTAAAGGCTATGAGTGGGATAGTAATGACTTTGGTCTGAACTTAGGTATTACTAAAAACTTTTTTGAAAGAATAGACATGATACTTTACCATGGTAATACTGGTGTACAATATTCTTTATTCAATCCTATGATGAAAGGCTTTTCTGCAAGTGAAATAGACTATTCTTCTAGTGATGTTATGGATTTTAAATTAGATTTTGAATATGAAAACTTTACTACTGTTAATGTGTATAACTTTGAACTTGCTGAACAAGATAAAGCAAGGTTTGAAAGGATGGAAGGTGCTAATTTACCTGGCATGGGTGCAATTAGGAAACCAGTTGCTATTGAGACAGAAACTCCTATATCAATTTTAGGTGGAGAAGAAGAAAGAAAAAGAACACCACAATTTAAAACTGGTGGTGCTGTGGGCTCTGACAAATATATAGTTACAGAAGAAAGTGAAACCAAATACGATACATCTGATGAAAAATTTAATAAATTATATACACCTTCTAAATTGGCCGAAGATGCAGGAGAAACAGGATTTTTCGGAAAAATTAATAATTTCCTAGAAAATAATCCTTTTGGTAGGATAATTGATAGAGGATTATCAGCAAAAATTAATGGACAAGATATGGGAGATGTACTTAAAGGTGCATTAACAGATGAAATAAACTATGCAATAACTAATGAACCTGGCGATAAGGATATCTTTAATTTAGTTACACCAGGTGACGAAAGTGATAAGCAAAACACATCTGGTAATAAGAACCCAAGAAACCAACCAACAAATAATCAGACTCCTACTAACTACGGCCCAGGTAATACATCATGAGTACGTCATTATATAATACATTTGGAAACGAAGTAGAATATTCTGTTTTAGAATCTACACTTGCAACTTTTTTAGAGAATGCAACAATTAAATTTCCTTTGCCCCAAGCAAGTTCTCAAATATTAGGCGACTATGTAGAAAATTCTTTAGATCATATTGATGGTAATATGTTAGAGCAAATTAATTTAAGGTTACAAAAAATAGGATTTAAAAAACCAAATGCAAGAGCACTTGCTGTAGTGTTAATGAGAGTTGCAGAACAGCAAAATATGTCTCCAATAGATTTCTTTTCAATAAATGAAAACACTTTAATTATTACTAAACAGGCATACGATGCCATAAATGCTCTTAGGCCTAGTGGCAGTAGAGTAAATTTAGTAACACCAAAAAATAATTCTAAGAGCCCAGCCAATAAATTACTAAAGGCTTAACATGGCCAAATATCAACAAGGTTTATACGAAGTTGCAAATACCTCGAAGTTTGTAGGCACTAAGCCACCTAAGTACAGAAGCAGTTGGGAATTAGCATTTATGCGTATGTGCGATAGTCATCCTAATATACTTAAATGGGCAAGTGAGAATGTAAAAATACCTTACAGAAGTCCAGTAGATGGCAAGTATCACAACTATGTTCCAGACTTTATGATACAATATCAAGACAAAGATGGTACTGAACATGTAGAACTTATAGAGATTAAACCTGCTAATCAAACTACATTAGAGAATGCTCGTAGCAGAGGACAAGCCATACAAACGCATATAAACGCCGCTAAGTGGACTGCGGCACAAGAATGGTGCAAACGTAAAGGCATACGATTTAAAGTGATCAACGAAGATCAGATCTTCTCTAACAAAAAACCTCGTAATAAAAAACAACGTGTTGCTAAGAAAAGAATCAAATGAAGATATTTGAAATAACAGAGCAAGTTTATCCAGATACAATGACTGGCGATCAAATGTTAAAATGGATAAATGATCTTCATAAATGGGACGGTGGTGTACATAATCGAGAGTTTAAAAATGATATAAGAAAAAATACTTGGGGACTAATAGATAAATTCCCTTTAGCAAAATTACAAAATCCCACAGGTTATGTACCTGATGAAGAAGATACTGATGATCCTTACAACAGGGTTTTAGATCCTAATATGGATTATGCTATGCAAACAGATTTATTTAAGCCTATAATTGTTTCATCAGATAAAACAACTGTATTAGATGGTAATCACAGGGTAGCAAAAGCAAGAGAAATGGGTAAAACACACTTACCAGCATATTTTCCTATAAGTTCTGTACCTAAATAAATAGTGTTATGACAAAGAAACTAGAAGAAGAGTTTAATTTACCTCCTATGGAAGAAGTTACTAAAACTGAAATAGAGGAAGTTCCTAGTGTGGAAGAAACACAAGAAATAATAGAAGAGACACAAAATGCTCTGTCTGTAAGTGATAAAATAAATTTAGCATTTAAAGAAATCAAGGGTTTAGAAGATCACGAAGGTGAAATGAACGAAATAGCCAAAAAGGCTATAGAAAGTTATGAGCAACTAATGAGTTTAGGTATGAATGTTAGTGATATGGCGGCTGGTAAAGTTTTTGCAGAAGCAAGTAACATGTTAAAAATAGCCTTAGATGCCAGTGATGCTAAAACAAAAGCAAAGTTACAACAAATAGATTTAATGCTTAAAAAGGCAAGAATAGATAAATTTGATAATAAAGGCACAGAAGCAGAAGCCGTTCAAGCAACTGTATTTGATAGAAACGATTTATTAAAAATTATAAAAGGCGAAAATTAAGGCCTTACCCACTCACCATTTTTAAATACTACAACTTCACCGTATTGATCTAAAGTATATTCTCCTTCAACAGGATTTTGAGGTTCTCTTACTTTTATTTTTGACATATAATTATTTAGCAAAAAAATTAACAAGATGATAAATAAGTGTAACAACGGAGTTTAAATATGAAACTTAATGAATATATAACTGAATCATTTAACAAAGAATACGGCTACAGACTAAAATTCGCCGCAGATTGTGGTTCTGAACAAATGGATATGTTAGAAAAGTGTCTAGACAAATATAACTTAATAAGTGCTACACCTTTCAAAAGAACACCAATAGAAGAAAATCCAAAAGAGTTTTACAGAGCAAAAGGTACACAATGTACATCAGAAGTATGCAGTACTGATATTATATTAAAATATCCTGTAAACGAAAGAATTTTAGAAGTATGGTTAGCAGTAAATATGGGCATGGATCATGAAAGAGTTCTTGCTATGGGTATTAAAGAGCCTAGAAGGATAGAGTCAGATATAGAAGCAGATAGAGTTAAAAACGATTCCGATAGACAAGTTTCAGAAGAAGATGCTTTACTTAATGATGAGAATATGGAACATTATGAAGCACAAAACCAAGACGTAGATTTTAAAGCAAACTTCTTTGGTGAAGAATATAATAAGAAGTTTTTAGAAGAACTAGCAAAAATTAAAGCAGAAAAAGGTGCAGACTATTTCCGCAACTACCCAAGTAAAGATGAGTTAATGGGTGATGATTTAGCAGAACTAGGAGCCCAAATTCACGGAATGCCTAACATGGGTAGAGGTACAGAGTCAAGCAAACAAGTTGATACTATATCTCAAAGTGGTAGAAGGAACTAGATATGAAAATAGATAATTTTATACCAGAAGCGCCTGAGTTAAGTCAGGACGATAAAAATGCACAAAGATCAGGACTTCAAAGAGCCAAATCAGCGACAGGGTCTAAAACGTCAGTTTCAATTGCCCAGAAAGGTATAGATACTGCTTTAGGCGGTAAAGCAGGTTCACAAATTGATAGAGATGCAGAAGCAGAAGTTGTACAACAACATATGGATTTATTAGATCCTAAGTACAAATTGCAAAGCATGTACATAAACCTTTTAAAGCAATTAAAACAGAAAAAAGACACAATGGCAAGCAAAACACCAGGCGGTGATTTGGATGTACCAACATGGCAAAGACAAGGTAAAACAAGAGCCAGTATGGGAATCAATGATCCTGATGGCGGTTCTAAAGTTCCTAATCCAAATGATCCTAATGCAGTTGCACAATCAAAACTAAACAATTCAATGTATGAAGCAATTTCTAAAAATGCTATAGATTTAATGACTAGTTCAAATGCAGAAGCACAAATGGTATTTAGAGCAATAAACATGCTAGATTCAGGTCAAGGATTATCTGCACAATATGGAAAAGCATTATTTAACTTCATAGAACCATTATTAAATAGTATGAGTGGTGGTGATGCAGTTGCTGGATTACAAAGACATATAGATAAATTTAATAAAGGTGTTGATATTACACCTGATGATAAACCATCAATGGATGAACCAGAAGCACCTAGTGTAGATGATCAACAAGATGATGAAAAACCAGTAGGAAGTAAGGCAGTACATAAAGAATATGGTGAAGTTACAATAGTTAATGTAGCAAGTAAGCCTGCAGGAGAAAACGAAGTGACTATACAAAAAGCAGACGGAAGTATTGAAAATGTTTCTAAAGACGAAATTGAAGAGAGTCTAGAAATAGAAAGCATAGATATAGATACATTAAAACATTTAGCAGGACTTTCAGAAGCAATGAGCGATTCATATGGTAGCACAGTTTCTGAAGAATCAGATGAAAGAGTTACTTACACCAAAACTAAAAAAGACGGTGATGCAACAGTAACAGTTAGTGCAAATGCAGAGAGCATGGACGAATTACATAAAGTATTGCAACTTGCTGGAATTACATTACCTAAAGGTGATAGCGAACCAGAAGCACATGATGAGCCTGAAGCACATGATGAGCCTGAAGCACATGATGAGCCTGAAGTTAAAGTAATTAGTCCTGATAGCGATGAAGAATCACCATGTGGAACTAGTGATGCAGATGCTTCATATTCAACAGATAAAGAAGTTTTAGTAAACTACATCAAAGATAAATTAGCAAAACGACTTTCATAAATTCATGCTTACCGATCTATATGTAGACGGAACAAGTTATGCCTCAGGTTGGGGCAAAGGCCACATAAGAAATCTATTCAAAACATCTGATGCCTATTCCTGGGTAGACAGATTTGCAGAAATTACTAATTGCAATAATGTATGGAACCATTCATTAGTTGCTAAACCGTTCGACATGCAAGTATTAGATATACAAAACTTCTGTAATCAATATTATAATAAATTTAAAACATTTGACAAACTATTTGTTGTTGCAGAGTATTCTTATATTACATATAGAAGTATAGGAACAGTAAAAGCAATAGACGGTATATTTAAAAACCAAGATGTTATTCCTATTGTAATGGCAAAAGGAACAGAAGTGCTTAATAATGAAACAGGAGGTTTTGGATATATCATACAATATGTAAGAAAAAGTAATGATTATTTAAATATACAAGAACCTTTATTTGTAAAAGTATCTGAAGAGCATATTGATGTAGAAGACCATAAAAGAATAAATGCATTTGCCACACAATGGCTTCTTACAAGGTTTACAAATTATATAGAACATTTAGATTATCTATATAAAAATATTTCCAAAGTAAAAAACTTTTTAACCAAAAGAAATATTCCTTTTGTAATATATTCTGCCGCAGTATCTGATAATGCTCCGGAAAAAGAATTTATAGACCAAACTTTAAGAACATTAGTAAAAGACAAAAGAGTTATTCCGTTACAAGCATTTACAGGTAAAACTGTTTCTGAAAAATATTCTATAGAAGAATATACTGTACATCCTGATAAATCAGGACATATGGCCATCGCAGATCACCTATATGACTGGATATTAAAATATAATCTACACAAAAAACCAAATCCAAGCATTATTGCAGTATAAATAGTAGTATGGCAAGAGGAACAGCAGATACCAGTCTGGTCAAACAAGGCTATGCCAAAGTAGCATATACACCGGATACTATACAAGATTTTAAAAATTGTGCAGATCCGATAGGTGGACCTCTGTACTTTATGGAAAATCATGTAAAGATACAGCATCCTACTCAAGGTGGAATAAGATTTGAACCTTTTTCTTATCAGTTAGATCTAATTGAAAATTATAATAATTTCAGATATAGTATTAATATGCTGGGCAGACAGATGGGTAAAACTACTGTAGCGGCAGGTTATTTGCTGTGGTATGCTATGTTTAAACCTGATAGTACAATATTAGTTGCGGCTCATAAACAAGCAGGTGCTCAGGAAATTATGCAACGTATTAGATATGCATACGAAAGTGTACCAGATCATATTAGAGCAGGTGTTACAGAATATAATAAAGGCAGTATGAGTTTTGATAATGGTAGCAGAATAGTAGCAAGTACAACTACTGAAAATACTGGTAGGGGTATGTCACTTACCTTAGTGTACTTGGACGAGTTTGCTTTTGTGCCTCAACGTATTGCGTCAGAATTTTGGACTTCTCTATCTCCTACATTAGCAACAGGTGGTAAATGTATTATTACAAGTACACCTAATAGTGATGAAGATACTTTTGCTATGATATGGAATCAAGCAAATAAAATGTTTGATGAACATGGTAACGAACAAGAAGTTGGTGTAAATGGATTTAAACCTATGTTAGCAACATGGGGTCAACATCCTGACAGAGATGCCGCCTGGGCAACTGAAGAAAGAGGAAGAATAGGAGAAGAACGTTTTAAACGTGAACACGAATGTGAATTTGTTATATATGATGAAACACTTATAGACCCTTTAAAACTATTAGAAATGAATGGAAAGGAGCCTATACTTAAAAGTGGACAAGTAAGATGGTATAAACATCCAACACCAGAAGGCATATATGTATTGTCTTTAGACCCAAGTACAGGAACAGGGGGCGATAACGCCGCCATACAGGTCCTAGAATTACCAAGTATGGTACAAGTAGCAGAGTGGTGTCACAATAAAACGCCCATAGAAGGGCAAATAAAAGTTTGTATGGAGATAATGCAATACATAAAAGACCAAGGAGCACCGCAGATTTATTGGAGTGTTGAGAACAATGCTATAGGTGAAGCCGCCCTAGTTGTAATTAGAGATACTGGAGAAGAAAACTTTCCAGGAGAAATGCTACATGAACCTAAAAAGGTACAAGGTAAGAAAGGACGTAGAGGATATTACACAACACATAAATCTAAAATAGAATCTTGCTTAAATTTAAAACGATTAGTAGAACATGATAAAATAAGTCTAAGAAGTAAAATGCTAATGAGCGAATTAAAAAACTTTGTATCTGTTTCTAATACATTTAAATCTAAACCTGGTCAAACAGATGACTTAGTTATGAGTTTAGTATTGGGACTTAGAATGATAGACTTTATAAGTACATTTGAAGATGATGTTTATAATGCTGTAAACAGTGGATTAGGCTGGGACGATTTTAATTCAGATGGCGAAGATGATTGGGATCAACCAATGCCTCTTATCTAATGTCAACCATTACATCTATAAACAATGATACTAGTTTTAGTTATAGAGGTAAAACTTTTCCTATACCTAATGGATATTCATTAGATAATGTAGTAAAGTCAATAAGTAATAAAGAACCTGCATTCCATTTTAAAAACTCTTCTGATCATATAGAAAGTCATGGTTACATTAATAGACACAAAATATTTGATAATATAAAGTCAACAAAATCTGTTTATGTAATACAATTTAATTTAGGACTTATTTCAAGTAATATTGTAAATGAAGATTTTAATTTTACTATACCTGAATATGTTGTAAATGATAAAAATATTAAAATTGTTATTGAATCTTTATGGTGTGATATACTACCTAGTTTAGATTCTTCTCAAGCAAATGATGAATTGTATTATAAAATAATTTTTAATACAATATACAAATATAAATTACAAAAAGATAAAATATGTATTATTGGTCCTTACTCCAATGTGTCAGATATAGATGGAATAGAGTATATAAATTTAAGTTTATTTTTTTATGCCCCTATAGTTGAAGTTGATTTTAATAAACGTATATCAGAAATAGAAAGTATTACAAAAAAGCAATATAAAATATTGTGTTTAAATCGTAAACCTAGAAGGCATAGATTAAAACTTTTTGAATATGTATATAACAATAATTTATTGCAAGATAACTATCATACATTTGCTGTAGATAAAAAAGAAGTAAAAAAATTTACAAGTGAATCATATAGTTTTTTAGATAAATTGCCTTATAATACAGATTTTTTTATAGTGCCTACGTTTGCAGAATGGCAAAGTTCACAAATTAATAGGCCTACAAATAAATCTTATGTTGATTTTGTTACAGAAACAAGATTTCAAGAAGATGTTGTAATACATACAGAAAAAATTAGCATACCTATTAGAAACTTACAACCCTTTGTTTATGTAGGAACACCAGGAAGTCTAAACGAATTACAAAAGCAAGGCTATAAAACATTCGATAAATGGTGGTCAGAGGAATATGATAATATAGTAGATAATGAAAAACGTTTACAAGTAATATGTGAATTGTATAAAGAAATGTCACAATGGAGCCATAAAGAATGGAGTAATATTGTGTATGAAATGAAAAACACTTTAATACATAATTATAATTTATTTAAAGAAAACAATACGCATAAGCATATTCACAAGGATATAAACAATTACGTAGAAAAAATTAATTTAGATAAATAGTATTATGGCAATCAATTTAGAAACAGTAGCAGAAAAAACTTTTAATATACTTAAAGGCTTTGGTCTTGAGGTTAGAAGTTTTGATAAAGATGGTAATTTGGTTATAAATCCAAAAGAAGCAACAAGATTTGCCGTTGCTGAACCTAACTTACTTGCTAGATTGGATATAAAAGAGAAAGCACTTTTATTAGCAACTAGTCAAGATCTAAGTGAAAGTCCTGTAAGAGATATGTTAAA
>Ga0115013_10001556_pt1 | contig 13231 bp, 8 predicted proteins | sample SouAtlMetagenome_2_FD_88686 | JGI IMG/M metagenome (GOLD analysis project Ga0115013, IMG submission 88686) | Marine eukaryotic phytoplankton communities from Atlantic Ocean - South Atlantic ANT15 Metagenome | ecosystem: Environmental > Aquatic > Marine > Oceanic | place: South Atlantic Ocean...
AGAATCAAAAATCTCATAGAGGCGAAACTGCAAACTTAAATTGTCAATAGTTTGTAGTCCTGAAAGCTCAGTAATAAAATCTTCGATCGAATAAATCTTGGGTAACCAAATTGGCTTAGAAATATACTTGGACAAATAATGTTTTAGAAATACTATAGAACGTTTTGAGGGCAATACAACCGTTAATCTATCGGTGTTTCCTTTATCCAAAATTTGTTTGGCGATATGTTCTAAAAAAGGCTTTACCATTGTACTATCTTATCGTTTTTTTCAGTGTAAATTATATATTTAGATATTTCTTTAAAACCCATCTTTTTCAATGCTTTACAATATCCATCTACTTGTTTTTTATGCTTTTCCATTTGAGAATTTGAGCCCGTCTTGTAGTCAATAATTTTAACTTTGTTATTCTTAATTAAAAGTCGATCTGGCACATAACTTTCACCAGTTTCTTGTAAAATAATTTGTTCAGTTTTCACCTCCCAATCTTCTAAAAAGAATGGTATTAGCTGTTCATCATTTAGCAATTCCTCTATACGATTTCTAAGCTTACTTTTCATCTCTACCGATATTAAGCCGTTACGTTCTAATTTATCAAGTACCACCTCCTTATCTTTTGGATAATGAATCTGAGACAAGCATTCGTGCAACAAACTCCCCCATATTTGCCTATCTAAATTTATATCCCACAATTGATTGGAATTGTTCTTTAAACGAATGGTCTTCCTCCAATCAGATAAAGAATAATAATTTAAATTAAGCGCCAAGCTATCAATGTCTTTATCATCTGACTTAGGCTCTAACTTTCCAATACTAATTGGGAATTCATGTGTTGTACCTTGAAAGTAATAACCAATTAGCTTGCTCAGTGTATTAAAATCATCTAGGTTTTTATATTCAGCAGTATAGATATATAACTGATGCTTAGGTCGAGTCATAGCTACATACAGAACATTCAAATCGTCCATTATAGCTTTATCTTTCTCATCTTTATGAATCTCAGCATATTCTGAACGTTCTAATTGCTTACTATTTTTTAATAGTGCTACTTTCATTTTCTTTATTTTACCTTTGGCATCAACCCATATTTCATCAATTGCCTTACCTACTTTCCAATTAAAAGGAATAAACACTATTGGAAATTCTAAACCCTTAGATTTGTGTACTGTCATTACTTTTACAGCATCAACATCTTCAGGCACAACGATAGCTTCTTTAAACTGGTTTTTTTCCCACCATTCTAAAAAAGCCACTATATCGTTACTATTTTTTATTGAGAACTTATGTATTGAATCTAGAAAAAAATGAAGATAAATATCTTTTGAAGAAAGCTTAAAAACGTGTATTAGTTGTTCTACCAAATCATAAATAGGCAACTCCCAAAGAGCTTGTGGCTTGAAATCAATTCCTAAAGATTTAATAAAAGAATTGAATATACAACTATCGCCTTTTCCAATTGACTCCAAAACTTGGTGTAAGTTGTAATCAGAGCTCTCATAATTATAGTATAAATAACTAAGCATATTGGTTTGTGACACTTTATCATAATTATTATATAGATATGCCAATACTGCTAAAATAAAATTAACATCTTTTGACGCGCTTAATAACAGTGCCTCATCTGACAAAACATTCACACCTGCTCGATTTAGACTTTCTGCTGCAAGACAAGCTTCTTTTCTAGTTCTACACAAAATAGCTATATCCTTAAGATCGTAATTCATAGACCTTAACACCTCAATCTGACGTATAACCTTATCCATTACATCAGATTTAAAGCTTTTGGCATCAGGAGTTAAATCTATATGTATATAACCACCATCATTACCTTTAGGGTTTTGTTCGCTAGATTCATATATTGGTTGTAAATTTGGACTTATGATAGTCTTTAAATTATTAAAAAAAGTATTGTTAAATTGTACTATCTCTTTATCACTTCTCCAATTGTCCGATAATACTTTTTCATTAGCATTGTTCAACAAACTATTTTTCAATTCTTCTGGATTTGGCAATAATTCAGATTGAAATATATATTTTGGTAATTGTACAAATTGTTCTACCTCACCCCCACGCCATCTGTAAATAGATTGCTTGGCATCGCCAACAATAAGATTCTGATATCCCTCTGACAAAGAGTTATGCACTAAAGGCAATAAATTGTGCCACTGCATTACCGAAGTATCTTGAAATTCATCTATCAAAAAATGATGATACCTCTCTCCTAACCTTTCATAAATAAATGGCGTTGGCTCTTTACGGATTATTTCTGCAATAGCATTGTTAAATTCTGAAATATGCTTAAGGTTATTCTCTTCTTTAAACTGTTCTAATTCCTTTGACAACTCATTAAGTACTGCTATGGAAAATATATTTTTCAATAAGAGCTTATTGAAAATATAATCTTTAAATCCTATTTTTAAATGCTTTTGTACATCGTCAAAAAGAGCGATCAGAAAATCAGCTTGATTGATAATTAGTTCTTTTTTATACTCATCTAGCGATTTAGGACTCCATTTTCTATTGGCTACATTTTTCTGCAATGTATCAGAAGGGAAGAATTTATCTGAAGAAAGTTTTCTAAAATTATTAAAATAATTGTAAAACGTACCTCTTGTAAAGTCTTCTGGTCCAAGATTGAATTTTTTGCAAAATGACAAAAACTCCTTTCTTTTATTCAGCAAAAACTTTTCAAAATCATCAATTTCTAATAACAAATCATTTTTCACTTCCAAACAGTCAGAAATACTTACAGCATATAGTGAATTAATAAACTTTTCAGATTTTTCGATGAATAAATGTCCAGCAAACTGTTCAAGAGAATTTTCTAAATTATAACTCTTACCCTCATCAGCATTATTTAAAGCAAATTGCACCAAAGCATCAGATAATTCTTTGTTTGTTCCTATTCGACTAATTAAAAATGATACAGTTGGCTGTATTAGCAAATCTTTATCCATCTCAACCTCAAAGGCTTGAGCCATTTGTAAATCATGAGCGAAAGTTCTAACAATACGAAAAACAAATTTATCAATTGTAGAAATGGATAAATCTGTATAGTTATGTAATATAGACGTAAGAATCTGTTGTGAGCGTTTTTTAATTTCATCATCACTCAGAGAAGTATCCTCTTTAATATGACTAAAGAAAGAATTAATCTTTCCTTGGCCTAATCCTTTTGACAAATCAGAAATACATAATAATACACGTTCTTTCATTTCAGCAGCTGCTTTATTGGTAAAAGTAATAGCTATAATATGTCTAAAATATCGAGGGTTAAATGTAGTAGCATTACCAATTAATGCTAATGATATATAATTACGAACCAATGAATATGTCTTTCCTGATCCTGCAGACGAACGATATATATGTAAATTTTTATTCATTTTATAATTGCAAAATATATAACAATATCTAAAATATATAAAAGTTTTAAGCAACTATTTAAATTAATATACAATTAGGTAAAAAAAATTTTGCTAGATAATCATTATATTTGTACTTATGAATACATATAGAGCATTTCACCTAATTTTATTTATATTATTTTTAAGTATATTTTCTTGCAAAGAACCAGGCTGTACTGATATTAATGCAATTAATTATAATAGTGAAGCCAACAAAGAAGATAATTCTTGTATTTACAATACTAATCTTAATATCAATTTTAGATTAGTTAATGGAAATACTATACTAAATAAGTATGACACTATTTTTAATGATAATTATAGTTTCCGATTAATAAATTTAAAATTTTATTTAAGTGATATTAATTTAATTTCTGACAACAACGATATTTTTCTAAAAGATATTCATTTATTTAATATTGATGATCAACAAACCCAGAGTTTGTCTTTTGAAGTAGAAGAAGGAAAATATAATGGATTAAATTTTGGATTGGGTGTAAATAGTGAACAAAACATAACAACCCCAGCTCAATATGAACTTGAACATCCCCTTGGACTTTCTCACAATACATTTTGGGCCATGGAACCTGCTTCATACATCTTTGTTATTGTTGAAGGTAAAATGGATACATTGCAACAAAATAATTTTTACAATCTTACTTATCATTTAGCTCATGATGATTTACTAAAATATATTGAGTTTGATCAATCAAAAGTTGTTAGTATCGATGAAAATAATGAATTTAATATTGATATTAATCTTTCTAGAATCTTTGAGAATGTAGATTTTTCAGATAATTTACCTCATCAAAGAACAGCATCACCGCTGGCACAACTATTAATGAATAATTTCGCATCTTGCTTTGAAATTCAGTGATTTTAAATATTTTTTTTTGATATTAGTATTCTTTTCATGTCAAAAAGATATTCCATATGTTGAGCCTTTTGCTTTTGACCCAACTTATGTTTTTCTAGAAAAACCCAAAGGCTTCCCTCCACCAAATATACCATCTGATAATCCTATAACAGAAGAAGGTATACAATTAGGTAAAAAATTATTTTACGATAAAATATTATCAGGAAATAATACCATGTCATGTGCTAATTGTCATTTACAAACAAGTTCATTTGCAAATAATTCACAATTTAACTTTGGCATAGATGGCATATTAGGAAATAGAAATGCTATGGCTCTAATAAATTTAGCATGGTCAAAAAATTTTAATTGGAACGGAAGCGAATCTGATTTAGAAAGCCAAGCTTTTGAACCAGTTATTAATCCAATCGAATTGCATTCTTTAAATTGGAAAGAAGTAAGCTTGAAGTTAATGCAAAGTAAAGAATATAAAGATCTTTTTCAGTTAGCATTCAACACAAGAATAATTGACTCAACAAATATAGTTAAAGCTATAGCTCAATTTGAAAGAACATTAATTAGTGGTGATTCAAAATTTGATAGATTTCTAGACTATAGATCAAGTTTAACCGCTACTGAATTAAGAGGAAAAGAAATATTTACAACTGAAAAAGGTGATTGTTTCCATTGTCATTCATATCCATTATTTACTAGTAATGATTTTCATAACAATGGACTTGATATTGAATCTAATTTAAAAAATGGTAGATACGATATAACAAAAGATATTAATGACAAAGGGAAATTTAAAAGTCCTACTTTAAGAAATATAGAACTAACAGCGCCATATATGCACGACGGTAGATTCCAAACATTAGAAGAAGTTGTTGAACACTATAATTTCGGAGGACACAACTCAAGCACAATTGATCCAAATATGAAAAAAGTAGGCATTGGATTAGGATTAAATGAACAAGACAAGATAGATTTAATAAATTTTCTCAAAACCTTGACTGACACAAGTTTCATAAAAAATTCAGAATTCGCACCACAATAATTAATATGTTTAAAATGTTAAAAATACAACTAATTTTATTCTTTATGATAATTACTTCATCTTTAGTATTTACTCAAGAAAGATGCGGAACTATGAATAGACTAAACTATGAAATGACAATAGACAATCAATTAAATACTAAACGTCAAAAAATAGAAAATAAAATAAAAAGATGGAAAAATGTTAATTTTCAAAATTCATATGAAATACCAGTAGTTTTCCATATAATTTATGAGAACAATAACGAAAATATTTCGCTTGATCAAATTCAGAGCCAACTAAATGTTTTGAATGAAGATTTTAATCGAAACAATTCTGATGCTAATCAAACCCCTAGTGAATTTATTAATTTTGCAGCTAACTGCAATATAAATTTTTGTTTAGCTCAACGAACACCTAACAATGATAGTACAAATGGAGTAACTTTTACACAAACAAATATAGAATCATTTTCTATTTATGATAACCGCATTTTTTATGATTCTTTAGGGGGAAAAGATATTTGGGATCCAAATAAATATTTAAATATTTACGTTTGTGATCTTTCTAATGCTCTTGGATTTGCCTCATTTCCTGGAACTACAGAAAGTAGAGACGCTGTAGTTATTAATTACAATAATTTTGGAACAATTGATATACTAGCGCCTTACAACAAAGGAAGAACAGCAACACATGAGGTAGGTCATTGGCTCAATTTATTACATATTTGGGGAGATGGTGATTGTGGAAATGATCAAGTAGAAGACACTCCAATTCAAAATACAGAAAATTATGGATGCCCGTCTCATCCAAGTCCATCATGCTCAAATGGAGGAGATATGTTCCAAAACTTTATGGATTATACTGATGATGGCTGCATGAATCTTTTTACTAATGGTCAAAAAAATAGAATGCACGCAACATTAAATACTCAACGTTTTAACATAACTCAATCTCAAGCTTGCAATGAACCATATGAAGATGTTGGAATTAGTGAAAATATCTCTCCTTTCAATTATCAAGAATTTTGTGGACATGAATTTAATTTAATCACCTCAATATATAATTATTCAAATTTTCCAATTTACAAATCACAAATACATTTTCAATTTGACAATCAAGAAGCCCAAATGATAGAATGGCTTGGAAATCTTTTGCCTAATTCATCAACAGAAGTTAATCTTGGAAATTTTGACTTAGAAAATGGCGAGCATACATTATTAATTTATACATCCAATCCAAATGATTTTCGAGATTTAGATCTAACAAACGATTCTTTAGAAATAGTCTTTTATGTGAGAGATGGAATTCCATTTGAAATAAATATACAAACTGACAACTATGCAGAAGAAAATAGTTGGGCAATTTTCAATAACAATAATGAAATAATTGCTTATGAAAACAATCTTTTAAGTAATCAAATCAATACTTTTAATTTTTGTCAAGACATTGACAGTTGCTATACCCTATTTGTTTATGATGAATATGAAGATGGTATTTGTTGTGATTTTGGAAATGGCTACATATCAATCAACAACCTTAATTATTCGGGAAATTTTAATTCTGAAATTGAAATTGACTTATGTGCTATTTCGACAACTGATAAGTTAAATAGTTTAAATGATGTATTTATTTACCCAAATCCAAATATTGGGAATTTAAATATTAAATCTTTATACAACATAGATTTTTTAAGAATTTTTGATTTAAGAGGAAAAATTGTATTTGAAAAATATTGTAACAGCAAACAAGAAAACTTAAATTTGCATAATATATTAAAAGGATCATACATCATTCAAATAAGAAGCAAAGATGGACGTTCATTTTATAAAAAGATAATTATCCAATGAGAAAACCATTTTTATTTCTATTAGTATTTCTAAATATTACTTGTTTTTCACAAATAAGCCAAGATGCCATTCCTATAAGTTTTACTCAAACACTTTCAAAAGAAGTGCCAAATGTAGAAATAATTCCTCCGAATATAAATGCGCTAGAAATAGAGGATGATGAAAATGCTTTAAAAGGAAAACCATACAGATATGCAGTGCAAGTTGACACTGATATTGACGCTTCAAAAGACGGATTGTGGGAAAGTCTTGAAAATGATATTAGAGTTTGGCGTATCAACATAAAGTCTGAAGGCGCACAAGCATTGGGCTTATATTACAGTGCATTTTGGATTCCATCAAATGGTCAATTATTTGTTTACAATTCTGATAAAACAAAACTTCTAGGAGCATATACAAGCTCAAATAATCACGAAAGTGGGGTATTTGCAAACGAGATCATTGAGGACAACCAATTAACTCTTGAATATATTCAAAAAGGTGAAGGTTCACCTATTATTAAAATAGATCAAGTCTCATATGCCTATCGATCAATAAAAACTTCCAAAATTTCTAGCGGTTTTGGTGATTCCGAATCATGTCAAGTTAATGTCAACTGTTCTCCAGAAGGAGATAATTGGCAAGACGTCAAAAGAGCTATTTGTAGGATTAGCATTAAGATTGGAGGCAACAGCTATTGGTGTAGTGGTTCATTTATTAATAACACTGCACAAAACTGTAAACCATACGTACTTACTGCAGACCACTGTACTTTTGATGATGATAATAATGCTTATGCTACAGAAAATGATATGAATCAATGGCTTTTTTATTTCAATTATGAAGCATCTGAATGTGAAAATCCAAATAGTAGTCCAAGTTCAAATACAATGACTGGTTGTAGTAAAATTTCCAATAGTAGTGCAACAGGAAGCATTAGTAATACGTCTGACTTTCATTTAGTTCAACTTAATAATGATATTCCATATGATTATGGTTTATTTGCTGCAGGTTGGAATAGAGCAAACTCTGCATCAACTAATGGAGTAGGTATTCATCATCCTGCGGGTGATATCAAAAAAATATCAAGATACACACAATCAACCACTAGTTCCGGATATGATTGGAGAGTAAAATGGTCTTCAACGAATAATGGGCATGGAGTAACTGAAGGTGGCTCATCAGGCAGTCCATTATTAAATGCAAATAAACAAATTATAGGTGACCTTTCTACAGGAAGCTCGGCCTGTTCTCCTGCATTTTTACTAAATGGATCAGACTATTATGGAAAGTTTTCATACAGTTGGGATCAAAATGGAAATTCTAGTAATAGACAATTAAAACCATGGCTAGATCCAAATAACTCTGGAATAATTTCTCTAGATGGAAAGGTTTGTGGAACCACTCTTTTTTCAAATTTTGAAGCATCTCATACACACGTACTTACAGGCTACTCTACACAATTTACTTACACTGGAACCGGAAATCCAGATTCATATGAATGGACATTTTATGGGGCAGGTGTCAATCCATCAATTTCTAACGAGTCCTCGCCAATCGTAACCTATAATAATAATGGCAACTATACTGTTAGACTTAAAGTAACTGAAGGAAATGATGAAAGTTCAGAAATTAAATCTGCATATATACTTGTAGACTCAGAAGGCAGTAGTTTAAATATTAATGAATTCAAGAATTCGTTAACTTTTTTTCCTAACCCTACAACCGGTATTATTAACATAATTAAAAATAATACGGAGATCACCTATGTTACAATTCTAAATGTTTTTGGAAAAAAAATATACTCAAACAACTTATCAAAAAGTCTTAAAATAGATTTATCATTAATGAAGAATGGTGTGTATTTTATAGAGTTTTCAAATGGTAAGGAGAAGATAATAGAAAGGCTAATATTAAATCGATAAATGGATAATAGTTTATCTTACATTATTGGCAATAAATCTCTTGATGACAAATTCAAAAAAATTGCAGAAAAAATAATAGCTGGCGAAAGAATATCTACCAAAGAAGGTATTTGTCTTTTTGATGCTGATTTATCCTTTTTAGGGTTACTAGCCAACTTTATAAGAGAAAAAAAACATCAAAACTTTACTTATTTCAATAGAAACATACACATAGAACCTACAAATATCTGTGTCTTTGATTGCAAGTTTTGCTCCTACTCTAAATTACTTAAACACAGAACAGAAGGTTGGGAATTATCTGAAGAAGATATTATCCAAAAGATGGAAGAGTATAAAGAACAACCTATTACAGAAGTACATATTGTCGGTGGAGTTCACCCTAAAATGGGCTTACACTATTTTGCAAATCTCATCAAGAGAGTAAAGGAAATTAGACCCGATATTCATGTGAAAGCATTCACTGCTGTTGAACTAGAATATATGTGTAGAAAAGCTAAAGTTAGTTTTGAAGAAGGATTGAGCATCCTTAAAACGCATGGTCAAGATTCTTTACCTGGAGGTGGTGCTGAAATTTTTGATGAAAAAATTAGGGCCGAAATTTGTAATGACAAGTGCACTTCTGAACAATGGTTAGAAATTCATGAAACAGCTCACAAATTAGGAATGCCATCTAACGCGACTATGCTCTATGGACACATAGAAGAACCTAAGCACCTTATTGATCACATGAACAGACTTAGAAACTTACAAGATAAGACTCAAGGTTTTAACACTTTTATTCCTCTAAAATTTAGAAATGGTGACAACCAAATGTCACATATTCAAGAAGTAAGTGTCATTGAAGATTTAAAAGTATATGCTATCAGTAGAATTTATATGGATAATTTTCCACACCTAAAAGCTTACTGGCCAATGATAGGTAGAAACACGGCTCAAATGAGCCTATCTTATGGTGTAAATGATATCGATGGCACTATTGATGACACTACTAAAATTTACTCTATGGCGGGTGCTGAAGAGCAAATTCCTAGTTTATCCACTCAACAATTAGTTGAACTCATTAAAAATGTAAAGAGACACCCTATTGAAAGAGATACAGTATACAATACCGTTAAAGACTATAACGATTTTATATTTGAGAAAGAAGATAATAAAAGCTATTAAATTTTGTGAATAGCATAGTTTCTCCACTTTTCAATGACACTTTTCATATCATCAGGTAATTCTGAATCGAAACATAACCATTCATTTGTACGAGGATGAGAAAAAGATAAACTTTTAGCGTGCAATGATTGACGAGGAATCATACGAAAACAGTTTTCAACAAATTGCTTGTACTTTGAAAAAGTAGTTCCTTTTAAAATTTTATCGCCACCATATTCAAAATCATTAAAAAGTGGGTGTTTTATATGTTGAAAATGCACTCTTATTTGATGCGTTCGCCCTGTTTCAAGCTTACATTCTACAAGACTAATATATCCAAAGCGTTCTAATACTTTATAATGAGTTTTAGCATGTTTTCCGTATTCTCCATTAGGGAAAACAGTCATAACTTTTCTGTTTTTTAGACTTCTTCCAATATGACCTTCAATGCTACCTACTTCGTCTTTTAACTCTCCCCAAACTAAAGCATTATATCTCCTATCAATAGTTCTATCAAAGAATTGCTTAGACAATGATGTCATCGCCAACTCATTTTTGGCAATAACCATCAATCCTGTTGTATTTTTATCTATTCTATGTACTAAGCCAGGTCGTGTAATATCTCCACCATTTGCAGGTAAATCTTTAAAATGATAGGCTAAAGCATTTACCAAAGTGCCCGAATAATTGCCATAACCAGGGTGAACCACTATTCCAGCCTCTTTATTTAAAATAACTATATCTTCATCTTCGTAGATAATGTTTAATGCAATATCTTGAGGTATAAGTTCTATTTCCCTAGGGGGGTTTTTAAACATGACCGTAACTACGTCATGGGGCTTGACTTTATAGTTAGATTTTATAGCCTTGTCATTAACGTGTATATATCCATCATTAGCCGCTTGTTGAATTTTATTTCTAGAAGTACCCTCAAGTCGGTTTAGAAGAAATTTATCTACTCTAAGAGGCTCTTGCCCCTTATCAGCAACAACTCTATGATGTTCAAATAATTCCTCCTCCAATTCATTCATCATTGCACTACTAACTTTTTTCTGTGTTTTTTGTAATCGCTTTGTATTTCAAGTATAAATATACCTTTAGAAAACGATTGTAAGTCAATATTATGTCGACTATCAGAAAACTTCTTATAAACTTGCTTACCACTCAAAGTGTAAATAGTTAGAGTATTAGGCTCTTCAAATTCAATACTAACTAAAGTTGATGCGGGGTTGGGAAACACACCAAAAGAAGTAGATAAAACATTATCTATAGATGAAGTAGTCAAACTTCCAAATACTGGTCTAATCATCCAAGTACCATCACAATCAGCACAATTAGATTGATTCCAACCGGCCCCAAGATTATAAAACATTCTATCATTATTGATGGTATTTTTATCCAATCCAACATTTATAATTTCGTCATAATATTGTTCCCAACCAATAAATACTGAGCCAGATACACTAATAGGGTTTTCCAATACATACTCATAAAAACCGTTTTTAACATCCATATATTGAGGGTAAAATATTTGACTTTGATAAATTATATCGGATGGAATCCCTGATTCACTATTCCAAAATGTAATACTAAACGCTTGTCCATCAGAATCTTCATAATTTTCTTCAAAATGAATTTGAACAGCTTTTAGGGTATCGTATTCAGAAATATTAAACAACATTGCAACCATACCTCCTTCAACATTTATTCCATATGAGGCTTCAGCGGAGCCATCATCTAAGGCATAATAATTGTCAAAGTGCTGAACATACTTCAAAGTATCATTAGTTTTAAACAAATCGTTATCATCGGTTGCTAGAGACTGAACAACAGTAAATGAGTTAGATTTTAAACCAGCACTAGTTGATGGAAAAGCAGATACGCCCACTGTAATTGCAGCAGGAGAATCATCAGAATAGGAAAAGTTATCTGTCTGAAAAGCTGGTATTTCATCATTTCTACTAGGACCTGTAGAAGGATAATGGAAAATTAAGTCGTTATCTTGATTATAAATATCATAGGCGTAGTCTACACTTTGTGTAGTTAAGTAATTATTCCTAACCCAAGTGTCCATAGTGGAGGCCATATATGCGGCTCTATTCTGATCAAAATGAGTCCAAGGAATAGAAGTATAAAAGTTCAACATTTGAGATGTCTCATAGACAAATGCCAAATCTTCTATATCATTGGATAAAGATAAATCATCAGTAAGTAATACATTATCTATATGCCAGTGGTCAAAATTACCAGATAATGTAGCTTCATTATGAAACCTAAATTGAAAGAATTCGTGTAAAAAAGCATTATCACTAAGGGTAATGTTAATCTTTTCAAAATCTGAAAGGCTGTAGCCCGTAGTATCCCAAACCGTTTGCCATATTAAAGCTGTATCTAAGCATTCTAACATAAATATATCATTATATTCTGGCTCATTCCCAACACCTGTTGATTGTAAATAAAAGGATAAATAAACTTCAGATGAAATTGACAAATCTATAGGTCTAGATGTTAAATAATCGGATGGACCATGAACAGTTTCTGATGCTAAATTTCTAGGGCTACCTATTGAATCTAAGCCATCAAAAGTAGCTACACCAATATTTAATGGATTTATTGGATAATTTCTATTAATAAAAACATCATTATCTAGCCAATGCGAAGATTTTGGATATACTAGATAGGCAGAAAAATCATCATAAAATGGCAAGTCTAAAGAAGTATTTGACACCAAAGATGATCTTTGTTGAGTATGAGGTATTTGTGAATTATAAATCAAGGGATTTACAAATTCCTGAGCTAGCGAAATTTGACAAATTAATATCAATACAACTATTAATCTATTCATCGGCACTATTTTTTGATGTTAGAAATATATCAACATTTCTTCCTAAATTAATCATTGAATTATCTTCAGATGAAGGACGCTGACGATAAACTACAGCTGTAGCACTATCTTTAACTGAAGAATCATACATAACTAAGCCTAAATTAATAGAATTCATTTGAAGTAAAATTTCAGCGTCTTCTTTTGTCAATCC
>Ga0115013_10001558_pt1 | contig 13228 bp, 10 predicted proteins | sample SouAtlMetagenome_2_FD_88686 | JGI IMG/M metagenome (GOLD analysis project Ga0115013, IMG submission 88686) | Marine eukaryotic phytoplankton communities from Atlantic Ocean - South Atlantic ANT15 Metagenome | ecosystem: Environmental > Aquatic > Marine > Oceanic | place: South Atlantic Ocean...
AATGGAAGGCTGTTCAAAATATTGTTCCTTTTGCGTTGTTCCATATACTAGAGGTGATGAAGTAAGCAGAAAAGCACAGCAAATTTTTGATGAGATCGCTAGACTTGTCGAGCAAGGAACTTCTGAAATAGTTTTTGTTGGTCAAAACGTTAATTCATATATGCAAGTTCATGAAGGAAGAACTTTAAGGCTCTCAGATTTAATAGATATTGCAAGCAATATAAATGGTGTTGAAAGAATTAGATATACAACATCGCATCCCTTAGATATGACAGACGATTTAATTGATATATATGGATCTGTGCCTCAATTAGCTAACCAACTTCATCTTCCAGTGCAATCAGGATCCGACAGAATACTTAAAGCAATGAAGCGGAATTATACAGCGGATGCTTACAGAGAAATTATTGAAAGAGTAAAAAAAATAAGACCCACTATAAAAGTAACATCTGATTTTATTGTTGGATTTCCTGGAGAGGACCATAGTGAATTTATGGATACTATGCAGTTAATCGAAGATATACAATTTGATTCATCATTTAGTTTTATATATTCTCCAAGACCAGGAACGCCAGCTTCTGTTCTTAAAGATGATGTCACTAAGGATGAGAAAAAGGAAAGATTAAATATTCTGCAAACAAGACTGAATGAGATCCAAAGAGGATTTAGTAGAGAAATGGTGGGCAGCATACAAAGATGTTTAGTTACTGGCATCTCTAAAAAAAGGTTAGATCAACTTCAGGCCAGAACTGAATGTAATAGAGTAATTAACTTTCCCTTTCAAAATATTGGATTTATAGGTAAATTAGTAGATATAAAAGTTGAGGAAGCATTGGCATATTCATTACTAGGAACATTACACATCAATAAGGAATTTATTTAATTAATAAATGCAGCAAGCTCAAGACTCCTTAAAAAATATTCTATTAGAACCTTCAGATGCCACGAGGCTGGCTATATTTGCTGGAGAATTAAATGGAAATATTAAATTAATAGAAAAAAGCTTTGATGTTAAAGTTTTTCATAATGGCAACAAATTAAATATAAAAGGCTCAGAAAAAAGTTCTGAAAAGGCTGCCAATGCGCTTTTAGATCTATACAAGCAAACACAACAAAATAATGAAATCACAAAAGAGGCTATTCACTTATGCATACAAGAACACATGAATCATCATTCTAAGAATCCAACATCTTTAAAAGAGGTAAAAGCAGCTCTTCATATACAAACCCCAAAAAAAATAATTACTCCAAGGGGCAAAAATCAAGAAGAGTATCTTAAAAATATTGAGTCCAATGAACTTAATTTTGGAATTGGTCCTGCTGGAACAGGCAAGACATACTTAGCTGTAGCTGCTGCAGTGCATGCATTATTAAATGACCGTGTTCAAAAAATTATATTAATTCGTCCTGCTGTTGAAGCTGGAGAAAAATTAGGATTTCTCCCCGGTGACTTGGCTCAAAAAGTAGATCCTTATTTAAAGCCTTTATATGATGCTTTATATGAAATGCTTGGTATTGAGCAAGTACAAAAGTTTGTAGAACGCGACATAATTGAAGTAGCGCCTCTAGCGTACCTTCGTGGTAGAACTCTGAATAATGCTTTTATAATTATGGACGAGAGTCAAAATACGACTATAGATCAGATGAAAATGTTTTTAACCAGAATGGGCTATGGTTCTTGTGCAGTTGTTAATGGTGACTTAACACAAATAGATCTTCCAAATAATGTAACTTCTGGATTAAGCAATGTTTTAGAAGTTTTATCTACTACAAAAAATATAGGGGTAATAAAATTTGAATCACAAGATGTCGTTAGACATCCATTAGTTAGAAAAATAATAGATGCGTATGAGGCATTTAAAAATAACAGGTGAGAGTTAACCTAAACAATCAAGAGAATTACCTTCTTTCAAATGAGTTAGTAATTAATATAAATAAAATGTTTAAATATATTGTTGAGAGCGAAGGTGTTGAGGATAGCAATGTAAATTTAAAATTTATTTCATCAGATGAGATGAAAACATTAAATAATTTTCATAGAGGAATACACAAAGATACGAATGTGTTATCTTTTGAGAATCAAGATTTATCTAGAACTCATACAAATAATATAGGAGACATAGCTATTAGCTACCCTTATGTAGAAAATGAAGCATATGATTTAAAAAAAGATATTGATGATCATATATTGCATATGTTTACTCATGGCATGCTTCATATTTTGGGCTTTGATCATGAAAATGATAAAGAAGCTGACAATATGGAGTTAAAAGAGATTGAATTTTTATCAAAGTTCAATATCATAAACCCATATACACTATGAACGATAAAACAGAACCTGACTCGGGAAACTCCCCTACTGGATTTTTTACCAGACTAAAGAAATACTTAAGAAACCCCTTTTTTATAAAAACAACCTCTGTTGCAGAAGTTTCTGAATTCTTAGAAAACGCTAGACAATCTAATGTTATAGATAAAGAAGCACAGATAATGGCCAATAAAGCACTCAGGCTTGGTGATACATCTGTTAAAGAAATTATGGTGCCCAAAGTAGAAATGGTAACTGTTGCTATTGATGAACCTGCATCTTCATATATAGAAAGAATTATTCAATCAGGCCATTCAAGATACCCTGTATTAGGAAAAGGAATGGATGAGGTGAGTGGTATATTGCTTGCAAAAGACCTTTTGCCTATTTTATCGGCTGGACAGACAGAATTTAACATTGAAGATATGTTAAGACAGCCCAATGTTGTGCCTGAAACCAAAAAAGCAGATTCATTATTAGAGGAATTTAAGCAAGATAGGTCACATTTGGCAATTGTAGTCGATGAATACGGAGCTATATCCGGTTTAGTTACTATTGAAGACATTTTGGAGGAGCTAGTTGGAGAAATTGAAGACGAACATGACAATGACGAAGAAGAGCTTATACAGATATCTGAAAATGAGTTTCTTGCAGATGCTAAATTAGATATTGAGTCATTTGAAGAGGAGTTTAATATTGATGTTGGTGAATTAGATGTTGAAACAATTGGAGGTCTCATGATTAGCAAGCTAGGAGTTTTACCTAAAGTTAATGACAAAATAAGTATAGGAAATATGGATTTAAAAGTTGTTGCAGCTGATAAGAGGAAAATTAAGAAAATTGGCATTAGAATTTCTACTTAATAAATTTAAACAATTATTTGCTTATTTGACACCATTCTTGTTCGGAGTAGTTGGCGTATTTGCCTTTGCCCCCTTTTCTATTAAATTCTTAATAATTGCTTCTTATAGTTACTTAGTATTTCTAATTTTTTTTAGCTCTAGTAATCACTTGAGAAGGAATATGATTCTTTGGACGCTTGGTCATTGGGGAGTAGGTGTTTCATGGATAATAGTAAGTGTTTACTATTATGGAAACATAGGATATGTAGCATCTACTATTACTTACTTAATTTTTTTATTTTTAATATTACTATTTGCTGTAGCGCCATTAGTACTATTTAAAAGAGAGCAGAAACAAGATCTGTCCTTAAACTCCCTACTCTTTATATCATCAGCTTTTATTATAATTGAGCTAACTAGAGATTTCTTTTTTGGAGGTTTTCCCTGGCTTATACCTGGAACAGTTTTGTTAGATACAAAGCTTTCACAAATTATTCCATTAATTGGTGCAGGAGGAGCTTCCTTCATTATTTATTTTATTTCTTCTCTAATAGCTAGATATTGGCAAACTTCCAAATTAAGAGCACTTTTAATATTTATATTTGCTAGCTTCTTATTAATTGAACAAAGCAGTCAACCCATTAAAGATTATGACGATTCAATAACTGTAAGATTAGTACAATCATCCTTGGACCCAAAAATAAAACAATTAAATAAGAATAGATCTTTGATTGAAGAAACTTTAATTAAATTATCAAAAGAAAACTCGGAATTAGTTGATTTGATAATATGGCCTGAGGCGGAGCTCCCATATGCTTATCAAAGTAAAGAATATATAGCACTTAAGCAAAAATTCGAACAAAAGCCAAAATTAATTACAGGAATATGGCATTTTGATGATAATTCACTGTTTAACGCGTTAGTAAATGTAAATAATGATGAAATATACCAAAAACGTCACTTAGTTCCATTTGGTGAATATATTCCCTTTAAAAAAGCCCTAAATCCAATCTTAAGCTATTTTGGAGCCCCAATATCTGATATTTCTCCAGGCGAAGATAATCAGGAGCTCATTTCTCTAAATAGTAAATATAAGATAGCACCATTAATATGCTATGACATAGTATTTGGAAATGATGTTAGAAAAACGGTCAAAAGTTCCAATTTTATTATCAACATAAGTAATGACGCATGGTTTGGCAGATCTCTTGGGCCATATCAACATCTTGAAATATCAAGAATAAGAGCTTTAGAAAATAATAAATGGTTAGTAAGAGCTACAAATGATGGATTTTCTGCAGTTATAGATAATAAAGGAACTATTGTTGATTTTTTAGATAAGGGAATCCAGGGTTCTCTTGATTCTAATATAAGCACTAAAAACTCCCCGACAATTTATGCATTATACGGATATTATGTGCCATACTTGTTTGCAATATTTTATACTATTTTTTCATTAGGAAGATTTTTATGGCTAAAACATCGAGTTTTTTGATATTATTTTGCTGTTTTTTTACAATTAGCTGCATAACTGATGAGGTAATACAGGTTGATATCAGCGAACAAAGACTTTATTTAGTTAAAAATAATCAAATATCGGCAAGTTATCCAATTTCTTCTTCGTCGTTTGGAGAAGGGCAAATTGAGAATTCCTATAAAACACCACTAGGAAAGCATTTTATAAAAGAAATGATAGGTGAAGATGCCAACAAAGATACTATCTTTATATCAAGGATCAATACTAAAAGAACAGCTAACATTATAAAAAAACCAGTAGACACTGAAGATGATTTTGTCACCTCGAGGATTATGTGGCTAGGAGGTATGGAGGAAGGCCTTAATAAGGGTGGCAATGTAGATTCATATAAACGCTATATATATATTCATGGAACTCAGGAAGAGGGTTTAATAGGCAGCAAAGCGTCACATGGATGCATACGCATGTTTAATAATGATGTTATAGATCTCTTTGCAAAAGTTAATATAGGGACAAAAGTTCTAATTATAGAGTAGGTTTGCCCCTTAATAACAATTTTTTTATAGATTTCCAGCAACTGATGACTGTGAAAAGCTTAATTTTTCCTTTCTTTCATCTTTAGGCGGCGCATCACCAAATTTTCCATCTGTTTCTGCAAGCTTTGTAATAAGGTTTGCAGGCTTAAAAACATCACTTTTAGTCATTTCATGGTATTTATTAAGTTTTTCAAGGACATTACTCATTCCCATAGCATTAGCATGATGCATTGGGCCACCTCTCCATATAGGGAATCCGTAGCCGTTTATATAGACAACATCTAAATCAACAGCTCTTTGACCTACTCCTTCTTCTATTATGTCTGCACCTTCATTGATAAGAGCGAGAATACACCTATCAACAATCTCCTCGTCAGAAATTTCTCTTCTTTCAATCCCATTTTCTGCAGACACAGCTTTATATATATCTTCATTTTCAGGTGCAGGATTAGGAGCTCTTGAACCTTCAGTATAGTTATAAAAACCTTTTCCATTCTTTTGACCAAATCTATCTTGCTCACATAACTGATCACTGATTTTTGATGGTAGTGCAGCTTCAGCTCCACTGAGTTTTCTAGCTCTCCAGCCAAGATCTAAACCAACTAAGTCAAGCATTCTAAATGGACCCATGTTCATACCAAAGCTTTCAAGCGCTTGATCAACTTGATGAGGAAGGGCGCCTTCCAGAAGTAGCATATTTGCTTGTGCTGTATAACCAAATAACATTCTATTTCCAATAAAACCTGGTGCATTAAGAGATACTACAGCAGCCTTCTTTAACTTTTTGCCAACAGCCATAACGGTAGCCAAAGTCTCATCAGATGACTGTTCTCCTCGCACAACTTCTAACAATCTCATAATGTTTGCTGGACTAAAAAAGTGAGTACCCACTACTAGTTCAGGTCTATTGGTAACTGCAGCTATAGAGTCTACATTTAATCCTGAGGTATTACTTGCGAGGATAGCATCCTTCTTAACAACCTCATCTAATGTCTTAAATATCTTTTCTTTAAGATCTAAATTTTCATAAACAGCTTCTATTACAATATCGCAATCAGCAACATCTTGATAATCCAAACTTGAAGAAATTAAACCAAAAACATTGTCTTTCATTTCTTGATTCATTCTTCCTCTATCAACCATAAATTTATAGTTCTTTTCTATAACAGAAACGCCTCTTTTTAAATTATCTGCATCTTGATCTATTATGTGAACGGGTATGCCTGCATTAGCAAAACACATTGCAATTCCTCCGCCCATTGTTCCTGATCCAATAATGCCTGCTTTTTTAATATCTTTAATAGGTGTATCTTTTGGCACATCAGCTATCTTTGATGCTGCTCTTTCTCCAAAGAATATATGAATCATTGCTTCTCTTTGCGGATTTACTAAACACTCAATAAAATATTCACTCTCTTTTTTCATTCCTTCATCAAAGTCATCAAGAGTAATAGCAGCCTCAACACATTTTATAATTTGCCCAGGAGCAAATTGACCTTTTCTAGATTTAGCAGCCATTGCCTTAGCTTCTAGCAAAATATTCTCTGAACCACGTGCTTCTATTACTTTTTCATTTAAATCACGAACTTTTGGATGATTTTCTACTTCTGATGCAACTTTCTTAATGAAATTAACCGAATCATTGATCAAATCATCTGATATTTCGTCAATAATGCCCATATTTAAAGCTTTTTTAGCAGGAACATGCATCCCTGTAAGCATCATTTTTAATGCCTCACTAGGTCCAACGAGCCTTGGAAGTCTTTGTGTACCACCAGCTCCAGGTAAAAGACCCAAATTAACTTCTGGAAGACCAACAAATGCAGCTGGGCCAGCAATTCTATAGTTACAAACTAATGCTGTTTCTAATCCACCACCAAGTGCAGAGCCATTGATTGCTGCTACAACAGGTTTACTGCAATATTCAAGAGATTTAAATGCTTCATCTAAGCCAGGACCCTCTGGGTTTTTACCAAATTCTGATATATCAGCTCCTGCAATAAAAGATCTACCTGCACCAGTAAGCACCACACCGATAATATCGGCATCCTCTTCAACTTTTTTAATATTATCAACTAGGCCAGCTCTGACACCATCACTTAATGGATTAACTGGAGGATTATCCACAGTTAATATAGCTACGCCTTCTTTTACTTCAAAATGTACAGTACCTTTCAATTTATTCTCCAATTAACTTAAAAAAAGCATTATACATAAAAAATAATGCATTTATTTTATAAAAAGTATTGATATATGATTATAAGTATGCATAATAACACTTGTCAGCAACTCTCTCCCCCTATTAAGACTGCTGACATCCTCTGGAATTAAATGGAGGGCTTCGCCCTCCATCCTTTAAATTTAAGGTTTATTTATGAAAAAACATATTGATAATTTAGAAGTATTTGTATTAGTCTCACTATTTTTAAGCTCTGTTTACGCTATAACTCCAATAATATAGTATTATCAAAACATGAAATTTCTGTTTTTAACACTAGTATTTGCAACTTCAAGTGCAGCATTTTCTTGTACCAATTTACTTAACTCGGAATTAAAAGTACTTGATTCCTCAGAAAAAACAAATATGTGTGAATATGAAGGTAATGTCATATTAGTAGTTAACGTTGCAAGTAAATGTGGATACACATATCAATATGAGTCTCTACAAAGTCTATATGATAATTATAAAGATGAGGGACTTGTTGTTGTTGGTGTTCCATCCAGAGATTTTAGACAAGAATACACTGAAGAATCTTCAGTAGCTGAATTTTGTTCTACAACATACGGCGTAGACTTTCCAATGTTTGCAACCGCTAAAGTTAGAGGTAGTAAAGCTCATCCATTTTTTAAAAAATTAGCCCAAGAATCTGGCATGACCCCAAATTGGAATTTTAATAAATATCTTATCGACAGAGACGGAAAGGTTTATAAAGGCTACAGATCAAAAGTAAAGCCAGATTCAGAATTACTTGTTAATGCAATAGAAAAATTACTCTAAATATCACTTACAAGAACTTTGCTAGGTTTTTGTATACTAAAAATACCATTATCAACTACTCCCGCTATTGAGTTTAGTTTTACTTCTACCTCAAATGGATTAGTTAAGTCTAAGCCGGTCACATCTAAAATTTCATTACCCTGATCAGTCTTAACGCCTAGTCGTAATTGTGGTAGGCCTCCAAGGGACAGAATTTTTCTTGCTACCAAACTTCTGGCTTCTGGTATTACTTCAATTGGCAAGGGAAAAGCTCCTAATTTTTCTACCATCTTAGATTTATCAACTATACAGATAAAATCGTTAGCAGCTGACGCTACTATTTTTTCTCTTGTATGAGCAGCTCCACCACCTTTAATAAGATTATTTTCTTTATCAACTTCATCTGCACCATCTATATAAAAATCAAGGCCATTTACATCATTAAGACTAAATACCTCAATACCTTTGTGTTTTAAAAGCTCTGATGAAGCCTCTGAGCTTGAAACCGCTCCTTTAAACATATGAGAATATGTGTCTAATTCTTCTATAAAACAATTAATAGTAGAGCCTGTTCCTATACCTAATATCATTTTTGGCTCTAATTTAGATTTAATTAATTCTATAGCTTGTTTAGCAACATTGATTTTTGAGGCACTCATGAAGGTATAATACAAGAAATTTAATGAGACTATTACATTGAGATTAAAAATAAACAAAACAGGGAGCTTCAAGCACTCTAAAAAATATTTAAAACTGATTAGTGATGCACAGGTTTATGATGTTTCTATAAAGACTCCTATAACATTTGCAACAAATATGTCTGCAAAAGTTAATAATGAAGTTTTCCTAAAAAGAGAGGATTTACAGCCTGTTTTTTCTTTCAAAAGCCGAGGCGCTTACAATAAAATTTTGAGTTTAACTTCAGCTCAAAAGAAGAAGGGTGTTATTGCAGCATCAGCTGGAAATCATGCGCAAGGAGTTGCATATGCTTGTAAGCAGTTAAAAATCCCATGTTTAATAATAATGCCAATAACAACTCCCGACATAAAGATTAGATCTGTTAAAAATTTTGGAGCAAAAATTATATTAGAAGGAGATAGTTTCAATCAGGCAGTGAATGCAGCATTAAAAATATCAAAAATTAAAGGAATTGAATTTATTCATCCCTTTGATGATCAATATACTATTGCCGGACAAGGGACTGTTGGCAAAGAAATCCTTGAGCATGATCAAGATTTCGATGCAATTTTTTTACCAGTTGGAGGAGGGGGCTTGCTAGCAGGAGTATCTGCGTGGATTGCACAGAATAATAAGAAAACAAAAATATATGGAGTTGAAGTAGAAGATTCAGCATGCTTGCTCGAAGCTATTAAATTTAATAAAAGAGTTAGATTGCGAGAGGTAGGTTTATTTGCTGATGGTGTAGCTGTAGAACAAGTTGGAAAAAATAATTTTGATGTTATTAAAGAGTGTGTTGATGGTGTAATAACAGTTAGTGTCGATGAAGTCTGTGCAGCAGTAAAAGATGTATTTGAAGATACCAGAGTGCTATCTGAGCCTGCAGGTGCTCTTGCTCTTGCTGGCTTAAAAAAATACAGCAAAAAAATTAGAAATAAAAAACTTTTAGCAGTTAGTAGTGGAGCAAATGTTAACTTTGAAAGGCTTAGTTACATCGTTGAAAGGTCAGAACTAGGCGAAAATAGAGAAAAAATATTAAGTATTCAAATTCCAGAAAGACCAGGCAGCTTTTTAAAATTATGTAGAATTTTTGGAAAAGCGCAGATTACTGAATTTAATTATCGTATGTCTGATGACGTAAATGCTTTTGTTTTGGTGGGAATAAAAACTAAAACAGAAGATTCATATAAAGCCTTAAAAGGCAAACTTAAAAAATCAAAATTTAAATTTAATGATTTAACTAAAAATGAAATTTCAAATGATCACTTACGTCACATGGTGGGTGGAAGAAATAATAGTAATTCAACGGGCCTGTCTGAAAGAATTTTTAGAAGCGAATTTCCACAAAAGCCAGATGCACTAATAAACTTTTTGAGAGACTTTGGTACAAATTGGAATATCTCTTTATTTCATTATAGAAATTTAGGCGCAGCTTTTGCTAAAGTTCTTATAGGTATTCAAGATAATACTAAAAGTAGCCAAAAACTTGACGCTCATCTAAAGAAATTAGAATATAATTTTATTGAAGAAACATCTAATAATGCTTATCAGGACTTCTTGCGCTAAAAATACTAAAATCTCAACCTAAGCTTTATAGCAAATATTTTACCCGAAGGCTCATTCCATGAGTCCTCAATGATTGATAAGCTATCAGTTTTATTATTTTCTTCAAAAATATTCCCACCTTGACTGTAAACTATATAAAGATTTGATAGAGGTGCTAATTCATATTTGTACCTAATCTGGAAGGCGGCCTCACCTACATTAAAAGGATTAACCACTTGTTCGCTTTTAGTCAGGTAGCCATTTTCATTTGACATTAAACTTGTCGGATTATCAGCATTTAAAGCAACAAACTGACCTTTCAGCCTTAGTTCGTGCTTATCACCTTTAAAATAATTCATATTAAATGATAGAAACTTTTCTGTTGAATCATATGCAGCTACATAATTTTCGTTTATCCACTTAAGCCAATCTTTTTGATCCCTATAATTAAAACTAAGTGCCATAGTTAAATAATCTTTTGGAAAAAAATAGTATGAAGCCGAAGCCCATGTCTTTTTGTAACCTTTAGAATCCCAAGACGCATTTTTATCGCCTCTTTCAAAGTTTATTCGAGCGCCTATAGCAAAATTTGAAAAATTCATTGAGTCATAACTCCCACCAAAACTATACCTAGCTGGCCTTTTTACATATGGCGATAAGAAATATTTTCTTGTTATAGTTGTATTTTTACCAGAAGACTTATACACAGCCCATATTGCATATTCGTTAGTATCTTTTAATTCAATTTCAATCTTAGGGTTTATAAAATTTTCTATAGTATTTCCATTAGTATCACTTTGATGCCCATAACGTAACGAATATTCTATGTTTTTGTACTTTGACTTGTCAGAAAAGTATCTATCAAATGAAGACCTTCCACCAAAAGATATCCAATCATTTTTTTGGAGATAGCCCATATCATTAATATCTAAATCATCTCCGTAATAATGGATCCCTAGGCTATGATTATCATCTTTAGTTGGTTTATATCTCAGACTTCCTTTAAAGCCTAATGAAGATTTATCACCAGCTTCAGCATGAAGAAGTATCGATGATATTCTTAATTCATTATTAATAATATGATCATAATCTATGGCATTTACTAGCGCTGTCCTATCAAGAATAGGATCATCTGTATAGGTAAGCATATAACCAAGTGTTTTATTGTTATTCTCTTGTTTGACTCTTCCAGCATAGTAGGATCTACCCAATGAAAAATCTTCATCTTGTTCACTTGCTGTAAAGAAACCCATTTCTGTGCCTCCCCTTTTTTGCGTATATCTTAGAGCATAATCTAAATCTGAATATTCTTGCTTTGAGTCATTGCATAATTCTTCATCAATTGATTGACTACATCTATAAGATGGTCTTGATCCGATTCTCCTGGTATGCATAACCTTTAATCTCTCTCTATCAGTAATATCAAATAAAGTTTGATTCTCGTTAAAGAAAGCTCTTTTTTCGCCATATAGAGTTTCCTCAGCTGAAAAATTTACAACAACATCATCACTTTCAACCTGACCAAAATCTGGATTAAGTGTGGCATTGATTTGTTTTCCTGTACCAGTGTTATAAAAAATTTCAACACCAACTTTATTAATTTCATTACTAGTTACAGAATCTTTTGCTGCAACTATATAAGGAAAGTAGTTAATATTTCTTTTGGCTGGATAGCTATCTATTTCATATTCATCCAGTTGATACATATATTTATCTCTCTCAGGATGAGTTTTAGCAGTACCTACTAAATTTCCATCAAATGCAGTATATCTAAATGCTCCAAATTTAATTGTTCTTTTCCCCGAAATAGGCAGCATATTACCAATTGACCAGGGAATAAAAATTTCTGAGACCCAGTTTTCATTATTTATTTTTGTAAAGCCTACCCAATCACCATTCCAATCATAGCTTTGATCATTTCCATTTCTTATAGTTGAATCGAGCAAAGAATTTCCCAATGAGAGCATGAATGTATATGCAGTATTTCCGTCACCATCAAAATCTACAACAAACGCATTTCGATCTGTCTTTGTATTCCACTCATCACGAACATGTTTATATGATCCCATTAAAAGAGGATCTTGAGTATTCACAAATCCAACATATATACCGTCTTTATTAGTAAATATTTTAACAATAGTTTTTTTATTAGATTCTTCTAATGTATAAGGAAACACATCATAAAATGTTGAAAATGAATCAGCAGCCAGCCACTCCGGCTCATCCAGAACGCCGTCAATATTCATTGCCATTGATTGAAGTGCAAAAAGAAAAGATAAAGTTAGATAAATTGTTTTCAATTGATTATTTCCTTGAAACTAATTTTAGCTACTTATTTATAAATATCTATCTATATATTTTAATCAAAAGATATGAAGTTTTTGTTCCGTAAATGCAATATCAAATTTAATATCATGAGACTCACCAAATTCTTCATTTAATATTTGAAACTCATAACCCAGACCAATTATTGTTGGTCTTTTATCAAGATTTCTAATGTCCTGAAGAGCTCTATCATAGTATCCGCCGCCATAACCTAGCCTTGAACCATTTTTATCAATACCAATAAGTGGCAAAATTATTAGATCAAATTTTTCACCAACCAAGAAATCTTGACTCAGAGATTCAAGAATTTTGAATTCATTTTCAACCAAACTTTCTTCATTAGAATATTTATTAAAACTAAGTGTATTTTTATCTAGCACTTTAGGGATAAAAATTTTTTTGTTCCCAAAGAGTAATCTATCTTTAATTACATCAGTCCTCACTTCGCTTTTAAATGCCATATAAATAAGAACATTTTCATGTTTTATAGATTTGATGTAATTTAGACAATTTAGTTGAATGACCGCTGAGCTCTTTATG
>Ga0115013_10001560_pt1 | contig 13211 bp, 17 predicted proteins | sample SouAtlMetagenome_2_FD_88686 | JGI IMG/M metagenome (GOLD analysis project Ga0115013, IMG submission 88686) | Marine eukaryotic phytoplankton communities from Atlantic Ocean - South Atlantic ANT15 Metagenome | ecosystem: Environmental > Aquatic > Marine > Oceanic | place: South Atlantic Ocean...
ATGGTCTACGTCAGACAAACTTTGGATAATTCGATTTTGACTGAAACCCAGTGGTTGCATTTTTAATTGCGGATTATCATAATAATCATACAAATATACTGTTTTTTTCCCCATGATTTGATTCAAAACGAAATCCCTTGCTACATGAATATGAAAGCCGTTGATTGAATTCAATCCACAATACAACCGTTCATCTACCGATTCCCTTATTTCATCGAATGTATCTTGAATTTCATGTTGAAGTTTCTTGTTCAGTTTACGAATTGAATATTCCACAAGATAATAATACGGAGGAAGATTTTCAAAACTATGCTTTAAAAATTCATTGAAAGTGACTTTTTTATGAATTATATTAGTTTTTATTTCCATCTGTTTCCTATTTTTATACACTTGAACGTCAACAAGTGTATTTTCGAATTGTTTTTTCAAGTAACTAAGGCTCCAGTAGGTATAGGCTTTCATACCGGTACAGCCTTTTCTAACGACCACGGGTTCTTTAAAATTAAGATAATCAATATCATGAAAATTGCGAACCGTGTTGATATCTAAATACATTTTATATATATCCCGATATTTTTTTTTTCTAACAATTCATGATCAACCCGTAACAAGAGCCTCCCAGCATGTGACCCAATGCTCGACCTTTTCGCGCCGTCAACCCTTTTCCTGCACGTTTGTACCGCCATGTCCAAAACCACCACCATCATTCTTGTACTTCTGGCATTGAGTATGCTGTATGTTATGTCCTCAACGAAACTTGATGGATCAAATGCAGATTGCGAAGATGACGCACTTATTCCATGTTCGTGAAATGCTCCCAAGTTTACAGAACTTTTGGCAAATGGAAAAAAAGGGCCAATCAAAGTAGCAATTTTGCAATCAATACTTTTGAATTGAAATTTTTTTACCCACACAAATTAAAGAAATTCTTAAAAAAGATGTAGTGTATAAAGAAGATGGATATTTACCTGGAGATTAATTTTATAGTTAATGCGTAAACAACCGATTCAGCGCCGAGTCGGGGTAGGTGGCAAGCATCTTTTCCAGCCACGCATCGTCCCGCTCCGCCGTTTTCGCCTTCTCGCTCGACATGAAGAACAATTGGACCACTGTCGATCGTTCCACTATCTCGTCGATGGAAGGGATCACCGCGCCGAATTTCGTCTGGGGCTGGTTCAGCGCATCTTTGAACGGGTTGTCCCGCATCCAGAACGGCAGCGGGCAAAAGTCGATGGCCGGGTGCACGTAGTCGTGCATCTGGTGCTCCACGATCGACGCTTGCATCTTGTTCAAGACGGTTCGCCAAGGCAGAGCCTTCTTTTTTTCGAATTGTTTGCGGATGAATGCTTCGATTTCTGCAACCCACGGGTCGTTGGCCGATTTCACGAAGAACGGGGAGTTGTTGAACTCGTCCTTCCCATCCAAGCCGGTGAAATGCTTCGATCCTGCCCATCGCGCCGGCTTCCGCTCGTAGTGGAAGAAGCCACCTCCCACCCGCTTGGCCGGAAGCGTGGCGAAGTAGTAAGCGTCTTTGGAAGGCAACGGCCGGAGCACCAGAGAGTCGGAATCCAGCCACCACCCGCCGTACTGTTTCAGGGCAAGAATACGGATCAAATCGGATACGTGGGCAATATGGATGTGGTTGTCAAGGTAGCCTTGAAACTCGCGGAACGACAGCAACTGGTTGCAGTCTTGGAGTTGGAACCGTGGATGGTTGGACGGAAGATTGTCAAAGGGTTGGTATGCCCATAAGTACAAGGTATGGCCCTGTTTAAGGATGCTGCGGATCGAGTAGAGGTTCAATGCCCGCAACGAAGAGGAGGGAGTCAAGTTGTACCAGAATTGGTGGACGATCATTTGATCTGTATGAAAAAAATAAAAAATAGAGTTTGAACTTTTTTTTTATTTTTTCACTCGTTTGGTATGGGTTCCCTTGACAAACTCGAAACAGAACGATTCGATCGTGTAGGTTTCTTCCAACCCCTCGATGGGTATGGCCATATGAAACGCGCTTTCGTCGTTTTTGTAAGACCGGCGTATGAAATCCAGGCACCTTCGCACGTCGGCCACCGATACCCCTTCAATCGCACTGGTGACTTTTTTCTTTTTGGATGCCCGGGTCTTCACTGGCATTTTTTTCCACCCCTAACAAAAAATACAAGAAAATGAACGGAGCAGGAACCGGATTCTACCCGCTCATTGTCCTGCTGCTCCTTTCACTTATACTCATTCTGGTAGTGGGGAGGAACAAAAGTCCCATTCTCATTGCACCGTCCAACACGTGCCGGCCTTACAACGGTAAAGACACTCTGTTGATCCCCCTTTCCCGAGACCACAACAACATCTTCCTCATGGACATCAAAATCAACGATTCGTGGGTCAAGGCGGCAGTGGACACGGGCTCCACGCGGTTGCTTGTCAGCGGCACTGATTGTGTCTCGTGTACCAAACAAGGGCCAGTTTCCAAAGTAGCCTACGGTTCCCAATCGTCCAAAGTGCAGGACGAAGTGGCCGACATTACCCTCAACACCTTTCGGTACCAGTGCAACCAAAACTTTGAATCCTTCCTCACGGCCCTGCCGTTTGCCAGCGACAAAAAGTGCTTGACTACCCAGGCCAACGTGAACGTCGCGATGAACTTTCACGGGACGTCCAACTACAACATCGTCGGGTTGAACGCCAACAGCGTGTTTCTCCGTGCCATGATGCCCGTCTCTCCGCGGGCTTTCTCGATTCACGTACGGCAACTGCACGATGCCAGTTTGTTGCTTTATGTTCCTGGAATGGATTGCTACGTCGCCAACCACTTCCTCACGATGGATCGCGGGTTGGTGCAAATTCAAGGCTTGCGATTGAACGGACAAGCGATCGAGAAAGGCCATGCTCGGCACGTGCTGGTCGATACGGGTGCAAATGCCTTGTCTGTGCCTTCCCCGTTGTACCAGGTGATGCCGCGGCGCGGAAAAATGAGCATCGAGTTGATGTCGGTGGAGGGCAAGCCGTTTCGGCTGGCGTTCCCCTACGACAAGTCGGACGGCTTCAATGCGCAAGTGCTGGAGACGTCGGGCTCGTCGTCGAAGATCATCGTGGGAATCACGTTTTTGGCCGGGTATGCGGTCGGGTCGGTGCAGCAGGGAAACATGAATTACGTCACGCTGGATCGATTGTGAAAAAATAATATTTTTTAGTCCTGACCACGTATTATAGTTTTTTTTCTACTGCATGTCAATGTTCTCATATTTTTTTCACATCACAGGCCGGAATCCGCCTTGTTCAATAGGACGATACCTGATACAACATTCTTCGTTGACATTAATATTCCTTGTAGCAAAAAACTTCATCGTTTTTCCATCACATTCCCAATCTATATTGTTTTCATCACAGTGATTGTAGATTGAACCGAATCCGAACACTAGAAAAAGTTTTTTGGTTTCTCCTTTAGGAAAAGCGTAGGTATAAGTCGGCAAATTCTCTCCCATATCTCGTTTTAAAAAGTAAATATGGCAAACTTCGACTACTTCACCCTTAGTAATCGCATCGGAAGCAAATACACCCATACCTTTACCTTTTGCTTCTGCTAAATAAAGTTTTTTCGGAGGAAATAAAACCGACTTTCCTTTTATTTGGCCAGAAAGTTCTCTATGCACTATATTATATCGCCATTTTAAGAATCTGACGACAACTACCAAGATGAGGATGGCACATAGACCCACAATGACAGTTTTGATATTTGACGAATTTTGGTCGGGCATCGTTGTTTCTTTATTAGGTAGTTTTTTTTTTAAAGCATGGCTGCTCGTATGTGCTAAAACTGTCGCAATGTTCAAGTGAACTTCCCATTTGAAAAAAAAATTATGTACAATTCTCATGACAATGAATCGTAAGTTCGATTCGAGTTTCATGAGGTACGATCTTCATCGGAATGGAGTCTACATCCCCGCCCAAACAGATTTTTGGAAGGGTGGATCCTTTATGACGCATGCATATCCTGAATGGTTACCGCAAGATACGTCGTGATTGGCCGTGTTATAATAGAAATGGGGATATTTCATCCTTTTAATACAACCTGATGCTAAAACGCCCCAACTACCTACTTTATATTTATTTCCACGAAATGCTTCCGTCGCTTTACGGCATTCCGCTTCGGTCATTGGCTCCATATAGTATGGATTGCAATTTGTACAATCTACGTCCCCACTACAGAACCGGCCATCCGACGCTAGACAATAAGAAGATGAACCTTCCGTTTGGACTGGGTACCCCGTTTTTGTCCATTTGTAGTCTCCAGCGCGCTGACCCGTTCGTTTTTCCCGTCTTATTCTGTCTCGTCTCGTTTCGGGCGCTTTTTTGGTATTTGTGGTACGGCCGTGAACACCCTTTAGATTTACAGAAGAATTTGATTTTGGTAGTAATATTGCAATTATTATTATTATTATTGCTATTGCAGTAGCGATTTGTGCGATTTTCATGGTTGGGTGTGTTTTTTTTTACTGTGACAGAAAAAAAATTTTTCCGACAACAATGTTATCTCGCTCTCGATCTCCTCGATCTTCTCTTCAAATTTTTCTTAGATCTTCTTAGATTTACAGAAGAATTTGATTTTGGTAGTAATATTGCAATATTATTATTATTATTGCTATTGCAGTAGCGATTTGTTCACACGAACGAATGGTATAAATTAAACATCTTTCGCAAAATATTTTTTTTTTCGGTGCGTTGGCACCCCGAAGAAAACAAGACGACGCGAAAAAAAAAAAGATCGCAACCAATAATGGACCGCCAGATGTGTTTGGACGACCCGTCCCTTTTCCGCGAAAAATACATTTTCGTGACGATGGCGATGCCCAGCGGCTACAATCGCGACACGCCGATCCGATTTCAGGACGGCTCCATCGTCACCTGCGCCAGCGACCCGGATAAAATGCGGCGGATGCTCGAAACGACGGAGTGGGACATCGATTCGGTCACGAAAATGATGTTGCAAACGTCCACGTTGCTGGACGCCGTCAACGGGGATTCGCGGCTGAAACTGTTTCGATCACCTCAACAAGGGTTGATTTTAGAAATGTACCGGGATCGCATGATGGCCCTGGGCTGGTCTTACCCCCCCATCACTCGCTTCGACATACGGAACCGCAGTTGCTGGGCCACCGAATTCGAGTTGCAGCCGACCATGGTGACCAGCAACGACATCGGGTACTGGGTGTGGTTCTTCCGCAGCATCCACGACCCGGCCTTCGAGAAGCACAAGATGGACCCGGAGAAGTTGCGGCGATGCATCGAGGACGGGAGGGAATTGGAAAACGGCGCTGCGATGGAATGGTACGGGCAGACGGTCACCAAAGAGACGTTGCTGGGCCACCCCTCTCGCCGGCGGCGGATGCAGTTGAGTTGCGAGGTGCTGTTTTTCTGGAAAATGAAGTTGTTTTTGCGGGAGACGGCGTACCGGTTTTACCGCATTTACGGCAACGTGGATGAAGTTGCAAGGGTAGACAACAATTTTGTGCTGGCGCATTTGCACCCTAGCGTTCCGGCCAGCGTGCAAACGATTGCCTCGGAAGTGGACGTGAGCCCGAATTGCGACAGCATCGGCGAGTTCATGCGGCACCTTCGGAGAGAACTACCTGCTGTTCCTGGAGAATTGGGCAACGTTCGAGGGTTAAGCACGCTGCTGAAGCCGTTCCAAGTGGACACGGTGAATTGGATGCTGGAACGAGAAGACGAGCCGTACGAAATGTTCCTTCAGATGGACGAGAACCTCTACTACTCCCCAATTATCAACTGGTGGCGGCGTCGTCCGTTCTCGATGGCGGGTGGTGGGTTTCTGTGCACCGAGTTCGGCATGGGCAAGACCATCATGTGCTTCGGCCTCTTCCTCCAGCGGCGGGGCTCAACGCTAGTGGTCACCACAACAACCTTGCTTTCCCAGTGGAAAAAAGAATTGGACAACAAGACGAATTTGAGCGTGGGCGTCTACCACGGCGCAAAGAAGCAGGACGTGGATTTGGAAGTCGACGTGGTATTGACGACCTACGGGGTCATGCGCTCGCGAACCAGCAACACGCCGCTGCTGGAGAAAGATTGGCATCGGCTGGTAGTGGACGAGAGCCACAACATCAAGAACCACACGTCGGTCACGGCGACGTTTCTGTATGCGTTGAAAGCGCGGAACAAATGGCTGGTGACTGCAACGCCCATTCAGACTCGGATGCAAGATTTTTACGGCCAACTCAAGATGTTCAACCCGACCGAATGGACGAACGGGATGTTCCAAAGCCTGTTTCGATCAAGGGAAGTGTTCCAAAAGGGCAACCGGCTGTCGTATTTGCTGAAGCGGATGTGCCATGCCTACACCAGGGGGCAGAAGTACGGCAACGGCGACTCGATCATCCAGTTGCCCCCGATCCATAACTTGCACCACTTACTTGCGTTGGATTCCACGGTAGTGTACGAATCGTTGCTGCCGACGCTGACGAGCCAAATGTCGATGGGGGAGTTGATGGGCCATGTGGAGCAGTTGCGGCGATTCTGCTCGAATGGTTCCTTAAAACATCAACCACCCATTCGGAGACCGTCGTCTTCGTCGTCGTCGGTGGTGTCCAGCATTGCGGAGGTGGTGGAAGACAGGCAGTGCCCGATCTGCTTGTGCGCGCCGGAAAGCCCGGTGATTACTCGATGTGGCCACATCCTGTGCATGGAATGTTCGTTGCAACTGTTTCGCCACGGCAGCAGTCGCGTGACCCGGTGCCCTTTGTGTCGATCGCGAATCGAGCAGTCGCAAACGTTGCGGTTGGTGGAGGAGGAAGAAGCGCCCGAAGTGGAAGAAACAGCAGAGGAGGACCCACCTTCCGTCAAGTTGTTGGCGGTGTTCGATTGCATACGAACCATTCGAAGCGAGCGGCCGAATGCAAAGATCGTGGTGTTTTCCCAGTACCTCCAGACGCTGAATCAATTGATGAAGAGGTGTCCGCATCCGACTTGCCATATTCAAGGTTCCACAGCGCAAAAAAAACGGGCGTTGGAGTTGCAGCGCTTCGTGGACGAGCAGGACACCATCTTGTTCTTGTCGATGCGGAGCGGGGCATGCGGGATCAACTTGAACAATGCGACGGACGTCGTGCTGGTGGAGCCTGCGGTCAATGAGGCCTTAGAGGACCAGGCAGTTGGGCGGGTGCACCGGATCGGGCAGGTGTTGGACGTCCACGTGCATCGGCTGATTCTGCGAGACACGATCGAGGAAAGAATCATGCGAATCCGACGGCGAGAAGGGTTCGTGGGGAATGTGAAGCAGGACTGTCGGTTGAGCCGGCACGTGATGATGCACCTGTTGCAGGATTAATTCAAAATAATAATATTTTTTTTTTTTGATAAAGTCCTATACTCGTCCTTTTTTTGCCGCAAAAATGAATGCCTTATCGCCATGCAAACGACGGACGGAATATTTGTTCTAACTGTTGTACTACTGACGGCTGGTTTGCAATCCTGTCTGATTCTGCTTTCTTTCTTCTTTCCTCTTCTTTTGCCTTTTTTTCTTGTTCTTTCTGTTCTCTTTCTTTATTTCTCCTATCTGAGTGTGTCGATGTGGGAATAATAGGACCATTAGACCAGTCAGCACCCCGTCTTGATAAGTTTGTTGGTGTTACAATTAGTATTGCAAGGGCAATGATTACCATATAAATATATGTAAGGCGCATGTTCAGTTTTTTTTACCTGTTAGATTTTTTTTCGTCTGGGTATTGTTTATTCATACAATAGAAAAGAATTTCGCGATGTCTTTGATCCAAACACCAAAAATGTTCACACGAACGAATGGCTTTTAACGATCCGGAACACCGCTTGCCGGCGCTTCAACTCCATCGAATGCTCGCAATCCGGCAATGCTGGAACGTCCTTTTTTTGCCGTGCCAGGTGCTGCTCCACGACGTTCAAGTCGTCGTTGCACGCTTGCACTTGCACCAACATGCTCTGGTACAAGGTGCTGACTGCACTCTGAATGCGCGATGTCTCGTACATGACGGCATTCATAATCATTTCGCGAACCTCCTGGTACCGAAACGCTTTGCGCCGCAACTTCTCGTCGTTGATGGTGCCTAAGATTTGCGCCTTCAGCAACTCGATGTCTTCCATGTCCACCCCCTCGTCTTCCATCGGCAAGTTGGGCAGCAGTCGGCGATGCTTCTCCTCCAACATGCGATGCCGTGCCACCGTCCGGTACTGCACCGCTTCCACCGCCGCCTGCATCAAGTTGGTTTCCTGCTGGCGCAGCGTTTCCATGGTGTCCAGCGGCGTATTGATGTCGGCGCTGGTCCAGAACTCGTTCATCGACCTTCGCACCTCGTCGAGTGCCTTCAAAGCCGCAGTTGCCGCCGCGTGGGATTCGAGATACGTGCTTTCCACGCTCGATGGCACCTCGTCGTCTTCCTCCCGAAACACTTGACGCGTCTTGTTATTAGGCCCAGGGACGTTGGTGTCCACCCATTGCACCCATTGCAGCGCGGTGTTGTCGGTATCTATGTTGCGGCGTTGGTTCCGCTTCTCGTACTCTTGCTTGAGGCGATGGACTCGATCCCATGACTGAACCACTGCAGTTGCAATCATCTCGTATGCCTTGTCTTGGACCTGAATTTTCTGCTTCAAGAGGGTGTGCCGTGCATCGTGTCCCTGTTTCAAGTCGCAGGGTAAGGTTTCGATCTCCGATTCGTATTGTTGGATCAGCCCGGACAATTTCGCCGTATCCATCTCCATTCCTGGTATCATACTCTGTAACACCACGTGATGTACATCGAGGATCCAGGCGCAAAATGGAGAGAACGTGTTGGGTTTCTTCTTTACTTTGTTCGATTGCTTCAACTGCTGCCCCAACGCCTTCAACTGGTCCGTAATATCGTCTCGTATAGGTTCGGGCTCGGTCACTTCCTGCATGATTTTATTGGATCAATAGAAAAAAAAATGGGAAACGCCGCACCACAAACGCAGCATACGGCTTACGTTGCCGAAGTGAAGCAAGACAAGAACAAAATCTACTTGTCATGTCCGGACCACATGCCAATATGCATGCAATTGCCGGCGGCCGATGGGTATAAGGATATCCATAGAATCAAGGTTTATCGGTTCACTCTTCCCTACGAAGTCCCGTATTCTTCACTCCCTATACCGCGAGAAACCATCAAACGATACAAACACGACGCGGAACAGGTGGAAAATCAGACGGGCCAATTGACGGAGCGAGACGTGGAAATCATTCAGACCAAAGTGGCGGAATTCTTTGTGACCGTCAACAAGTCAGATTCAGAGTCCGATCAATCCTCCTTGACGAAAATCGATTTCGACCCGATCCATCCGTTTTCGATTCACCGGTAAACCGGTATGCATAAAATACACAAACAACAATATTAGAGTAATATACTTTAAAAACAATCAAAAAAATCATGAGTTGTTTCGATAAGTTCATCCGAAAATTTGGAAAACGTATTTTTGGAAGAAACGCCAAAGATTATGATGCAATACAAGAGGTGTACCCAGACGGTGTCGGAGATGCTGACCGACCGGGGTTACGAGAACATTTGCTACCAACCGGAGGCAATGAAAATTGTGGGAGAGAAAGATGACCATACGATGCATGTTTGCTTCAATAAAAAAAAAGGATTAGGCGTCCATGACATCCGCGATATCTTGGAAGAGATCAAAGGAGAGAACCAGACGGACCGGGTGATTTTGGTGTACGAGAGCAGTGTAACATATTACGCGAAACAAGCCATCAAAGAGTACAACAACGTCGAAACATTCCAAGCCAAACGGTTGTATTACAATGTAACGAAGCACGTGTTGGTGCCGCGACATCGCGTCATGGATAGCGAAGAAACCGATCAATTTTTGTTGAAGCACTCAGTGCACTTGAATCAATGCCCGAAAATCCTAAGGACCGATCCGGTTGCAAAATACTATGGTGCGACACCAGGAGAATTGGTAGAAATCAAGCGAAGCAGCCCGGAAGGACAATCTTATTTTGTATATCGAGTAGTGGAGTAAAATTTTATATGTAATACAGCCATTTGGCAGCATTTACGGATCCCTGTAACGCCCTTCCCTTTCATCAAGTCGGAAATAGACATTGCTTCCTGTTTTGTCCCGTCCATGTGGCCCAGTTGAATTTTTCCATGGTTTTCAAAATACGCGCTGTATGTCTTTTTGTCCTTATTTTGGCGGAGACTTGTTAATGGCAACGCGTCAATTTCTGAATAAATTGTAGCAGGCATTTTGTTTCTGAGGCTTGCTATTTATTTTTCATTTAGAACGAGAGATTCAGGCCCCCATATCTTTTAGATCAGTGGTGGATTTTGATTTTGGAAGAACAAGACGATAATTAGATATTAGTAAATTAGTTATTGCGATCGCAACGATCACTACAATAACAATCCATATGTATTTTTTGAGGAGTGGGAGCATGATTTTTATATGTTATACATAAAAAAAAATCCAAGTTAGGGTGTTTGACAAAAAAGAAAAACAATGGGGAATGCGGGGATCCAAACAGTTCTTTGGGAAAGAAAGACGAAAAAAATTATAATTGGAAAGAATGTATGTATGAGGATAAAGATAACAATTATACAGAATCGAAGGGCGGACCATCGGACCCATCGGACGCAGATATCATACGAACTCACAACTTAGGATCCTAATTATCGATTCCTTAAGAATACCTATATTTTTTTCACAAATACTTCATATACCGTGGCGACTCGATCAGTTGCGCCGACATTTGTCTCAGCGGAACGTACTTCTCGAAATACCCGCCCTTCTCCTCCCACGCGCACGCGACGTCGTTCTTGCGGGAAAGGTAGCCTCGCATCGCCCATCCCTCCGAGGTGCCGCCGTTTGATCGAGGTACCTTGCATGGCGTCGGCAAGATGGTGTTGACTACGACCTGCTTCGACGATTGCTCCATGTATTTTTTGTAGTTCAACACGAACGGGTACGTACAGTCTGGGCAGTATACAAATACACCTCGAGGGTAAGAACCGAAGCGAATGCAGTACGATTTGGATTTGGAAGTGCACCGCAAGCAGAACATGCATTGGTCGATCCGGATCATGGACCGGCTGGGATAAATCAGTTGAAAATCGTGATCGTACTTGTGCGCTTTGTACTCCATCCAGTGCTCGAGGTAAAACGTGCAGGTGGCTCGCAGCGGCAAAATACCGTCGAGGAACGGCAACAGGTCGAACAAGATGCTGGCGCACGGGATATACATTTTGTGGAACCGGCGAGGTTTTTTTGCGTTGGGAATCAACGGGTTTTTTTAGCAGGAACATGGTAAAATAGTATGTCCAAATTGAAAATCAAAAAGTGGGACCCGACGACTTTAAAGAAAGATGCCGTCATCCTCTTGCTGGGGAAGCGGGGCACCGGAAAATCCACGCTGATGCGGGATTTGATGTACCACGTCAAGGACAAGTTGGATTTTGGAGTTGCCATGTCGCCGACCGAGGAATCCAGCGAGAGTCTCGGCACGTTTTTACCCTCCTCGTGGATCTACAACGATTTCAACCAGCCCGCCGTCGAAAAGATGATGGCGTTGCAGCGGCAGCACTGGAAGCGGGGGCATGGCTCCAACGTGTTCTTGCTGTTGGACGACTGCATGTACGACAAAGGGATCTTTCGTGGAGAAACAGGCAAGGTATTTAGGCAATTGTTCATGAACGGGCGTAAGTAAACCTTATATACAAATTTCAAAAACATACATTCTAACCAAACTTCTTCCTCCAGGTCATCGACGTATCTTTTTCCTGAATTGTCAGCAGTACGCGATGGACATGCCCCCCGATTTGCGAAGTCAGGTCGATGTGGTGTTCCAGTTGCGGGACAACATCCAATCTTCGCGCAAAAAAACGTGGGAGCAGTTCTTCGGGTTCTTCGATACCTATGCCCAATTCGCAAAGACGATGGACGCTACCACGGAAAATTACGAATGTCTGGTGTACGATTCCAAAGCGTCGAAAAGCAACAAGATCGAGGATTCGGTGTTTTGGTACAAGGCCAATCCAAAGTTGCCGGAGTTCCGCGTCGGCCGCCAGATTTTCTGGGACTTGCACGAGCAATATTACTGCGACAAAGAAGACGAAAACGAGATGAAGATGTTGATGGAGAAGAACGAGAAGGAGGAGAACGAGATGCGGAAGAAAAATACCCGCGTCGTCAAAGCGACCAACGATGGGCAGACGGTGGTGAATTGGCAGAACCAGTACGATTAAAAAAAAATTGACAATAAATCGACTTAACCACTGCTCTTTTTTACGATCGTAAATACTTTTTAAGCGGGCTGCTTCTTCCTGGTAGGTGCGTTTTTACTGCCTCCCAAGTTGTGCCACTCTTCTCCTAATTTCTTGGTGGGAAAAAAAATCTGAACTTACAACTTACAAATATACTTTTTTTCCACCTTTCAAGACGTACCTGCCGCCCCGAGGACCGACGCGAATTTTTCGTTTTCCGCCTCCAAACCCTAGTGCTGCTAAACCGGAAAGATTGGCTCTCCTTTTACGGTCTTTGCATACATACTTCCCATGTTTGTTGGCTGTTTGACTGCGTTTTTTGTATGGATTTCTACAAGGTGTTCTTGGGCCTGGACGGCATCTAGTACCAGCCGGTTTACGAATTTTATAGTCTTTGCATTTTGATTTTCGTTTCCCACCGCCAAATCCAGTCATGAATTTTCCGGCAAATTGAGATTGTTGGCGCAGGACACAGCCTTTCCCTCTGACGTAACGCTCGCCTATGCCACAATCTTTCGATTTTCTACGTGCTCTTCGATCTCGTTTGCTCATGCGTTTCGATCGTGTTCTGGCGGCTTTTGCTGCTGCTGTCGCCAACTTCTTTCGCTGCTGTTTCTTGCTTTTTTTACGCTTTGGTTTGCAATTCTCTCCGACGCATTTGTATGTTACCAGTCCACTTTTCAAGACGGTGCGTTTGTAGGTTCGTTCGATCCCGTCGGCACTGGTGTGTGTAAAGGAATCCAAATTTTGCTTTTTGGCTTTTGCCATTTTTGTCATGTACGCGTTGGGCATGGTTGGTGTTGTTTTATTATTTATCCGGAAAAAAATAATTCTTGTGTCCGTGGTCATACGAGTCGCGGATTTTTTTCGACGCCCAATTAAATGGAACTGCCGCTCAAAGTGCGACTTTGCCGCCACTTTGAAAACGGGTATTGCAATCGA
>Ga0115013_10001561_pt1 | contig 13209 bp, 7 predicted proteins | sample SouAtlMetagenome_2_FD_88686 | JGI IMG/M metagenome (GOLD analysis project Ga0115013, IMG submission 88686) | Marine eukaryotic phytoplankton communities from Atlantic Ocean - South Atlantic ANT15 Metagenome | ecosystem: Environmental > Aquatic > Marine > Oceanic | place: South Atlantic Ocean...
AGTAGTTCGTCAAATGCGATATTTAGTTCGTTAGCAGTAGGCCAAATTAATTCATCATCGAGTTTTGAAACACCCCAAGGTGTGACTTTTAAAGGAATTTCATACTCGTAATAGTTATCATTGAAATCAGTACCTAATCGAATAAATAAGGATAAATCATCATCCGCTAAATCCAATTCATTTTCTCCAGATGCTTCAGCATGAACATACATCTTTAAGCGTTTGTATGTTCTGAAGTCATTATTAAATGTTTTATAGGCTGCTCTAGAATCTCCATCTTCTAAATCACACACCTTTAATACTAATGATTGTTCGTTCTGTCTTCTCACATAAGTTGTTGTATTATCGACCTCTTGTTCGATTCCTGGTGGTAATACATACGGAATAGGAATTTTTTCTCCATTCTCTTCAATATTTACTACTGATACATCAAAAGAGGTATTTGACACATTGTCGTTTGGCACATATTCCCCTTCGGTTTTAAGATCGAAATTATAACGTCTCCACTCTCCACGAACTAATTCTAGAGTGGCGAAACGTAGGACTACAGGCTCTTCAAAATCTTTTAACAACATCCGAATGAATCGAATGGATTTAAAATCCCTTATTGAACCTATAACTTTATCTGCTTGTTGAACAGGAACTTTGAACTGATACCATTTTATAATCCTATTTCCATTTGGTGTTTTGGCAACAGATTCTTGAATATCAGTAATATAACTTTCTCCGACTTGCATGTTAGGGTAAATTGGAATATTGTAGTGGTAATAGCTTTCTGATTCATTAAGTGTATTATCAAAGTTTATATCTTCAGTATTTGGTATTGTAGTCGACATAGTTGGTGTTGGATTAGGAATAGCAGAGTTTCCATCAACTCCAGAAAAATACTTGTACCTGTTTAAAATAGATGCACTTATGTCGTCCAAATCATTACTTAGAAAATAGTTGTAATTATCTGAGGAAGGGTCTTCTAGTGCTAAATTGTATGCTTGACTAGATGTCCCATAAATATCTCCAATTTTCTGAATATATACTGTATCAAAAAATGTTCTTTCATCTACATCTCTAAGGCCGTCGAGGCCAACATCTTGGAATTCTCTGGACTCCGCGTCTACATCAAAAGAATTAGTTAAGGCAAAGGTAGTTGGCATTCTTCCCCATACACTGCTAGTATCATCTACGTTTACTAATTCTGTTGATGAAGGTAAGCCGTTTTCAAAACTTTTAAATCCATCTCTCAAAACATCTTCAGAAACATTACCTAAATTAAGCATAAGTGTGCCGCCATTTTGATTATCAGAATCCTCGTTGAATGGATCCATCAGCCAAAATTCTACAAACTCAATATTTTGTGTTTCAAAATCTGTAGTTTCTAACTTTCTCATTATCCCAGCCCAACGTTGTTCTGGGTCGAGTAAAAGCCCTGAAGTGGTTATATTTTCAGTATCATAATTGTAAGGCCCTCTTTCTGATGGGTCAAAATAAAGGTTTAATACAGGTAAGTTTGAAACTTGCGTAGCATATTGTGGGTCTTTATTTGGAAATACCTCTTTTTCTAATACCTCTCTTACATTGTGGTCAGACAATTGGTTATCATCATTGGCAATATGTGATGGCGTTGTACTTGAATTTCTATAAAATGTAGGGTCAATATTGTACCAAGAAAGTAATGCTCTATTAGCTCCAGTATTTATATTTCCTAAACGTGGTAGTTGATTTTCTAGCATTGATTCTGGGAAAATATTAGGGTCGTTTGGTAAACTTGCCAAAAACCAAGCCCCTGGGTTTTTAATATCAATTCCTGTACTACTTGCTTCAAAGTCGTCAATATAGGCAGTCCCAGACTCTCCAATTGCCCTTTGGTGTCCTGGAATAAGGTGTGCGAATTCTCCTTGTGCTGTTAGTGTTGATTTCTCTTTGGTTTCAAGGATTGGTAAAAAGTCAACAATCTTTGTTAGAAGGCTTGACTCTCTTCTATACGTTCCGTCTAGTCCCCAAATAGTATTGGAAATAGGTTCGTCACCAGTATTTACTTTTTTAGAATATGGTTTTTCAGTAAGGTTTAATATTGTCCCTCCTAACATAAAATCATCCGAAACACGATAATCAACATGCGTTCCTACTAGTGTTTTTTGTTGAAGACCAAAGGATTGGCTTTCTACTGCTATTCGAATTGGCGTTCCTGAAAGTAATATGCCTTCATTTATAATATTGACTTTACCCATAGAGTAATTTACAGTAAAATCTTTCCCTTCTTCTAGGCGAAGCCCACCAGCAGTGACGACTACCGAACCTTGTTCAATTGAGAATACTCCCAAATATATTTCTGCACCAGACTCGGACTGGTAACTTCCTTTCAGTCTAAATTTATTATACTCTGGGAATTGCTGAGCTATTGTTAATGTTGAGTCATACAGCTCGTCATACACATACTGATTGGCTATATCGTTATTATCAAACTTACTCCTCAAATCATCTCCAAAAGGTTCAAGGATTGGGAATATTATCTTTCCGTTAGAAGTCAAAATAGTAGTACCTGGTAAAAAGTCAAAAATACCATCTGCTCGCCTTTCTTGCTGTACATCCAATTGGTCTAAGGACAATAGATTTATAAGCGGTCTACTTTCCAAGCCCTGTTCTGGTATGTAATTCGTAATTGTACCGTTATCTCTAGTATTCTCAAATACAACATCTAAATAAAATTCTTTAGCACTAATATTATAAGCGCCTAAGGAGTAGATATTTTTCATCATTAAATCCCAGTTTGGCAATAGAGGTGAGAAGCTCAAGTTTTTTAATAGTTTGACGTACAAAGAACTTGGCGCGGATGGACCGTTAGAGCTAAATTCACCTACTTGATAAATTTCATTACCAACAGTGTATTGGTAGGCTACTGCAAGTACTTCATCCGGTCCAATAACGCTATTCAAGGAAATATAACCTAACTGGGGATGAAAGGTATATTCTGTAGGCGAAAGCAATCGAGCTCTTTCCAATTTCTCATAATCCTGAGAGCCTAAAAAGTCAGGGTAACTACTCGAATTGAAAATACTATTTACCTGATTAATGTTTCTTAAATTAATACCTTCTGACAACATTTGCTGATAAAGTGTATTATTATCATTAGCTGGAAAGGACTGGCCAGCGTTGTCAGAAAAGAGAGTTGTATTGTACATGTCTGACGCAGATTCCCCTAAATCCAGAAAGGCTAGTAAGTTTCTGTTATTCTCTACAGTACCTGTTTTATTCGTTACCCAAACTTCAATTTTTGTAATGTTTATTGGTGAACTAATGAAAGGTAAGTTTGACATCGCTTCATTATACTGCTCTCTAAAATAATGGGATAAGAAGAAGTGTTTATTGGCTTCATACTGGTCGGCATAAATATCAAACTCTGTTGTTTGAGCTCCACCCTCAACATCAATGACCTTTGAATTACTTTTTTGCTGTGAAATAATGGTTGTAACTGTTGCTCTACCAAATTGCAATTGCGTTTTTAAACCTAGTAAACTTTGGCTTCCAGAAATTAATGTTCCATTTAGTGGTAAGCCAACATTTCCAATTTCTATCTTTTTGATTATTTCATCCTCTTCACCCTCGTATTCGAGCTTAATCTTATTATCAAAATCGAAAATCGCTTCTGTATTGTAATTGGTGTTCAGCTGGAGTTTATCGCCAATTTTACCAATCACATTCATTTGTATTTTTTGCTTAAAATCAAAACTCGTATTGCTTTGTCTATCTAAAGGCAAAGCATTATTTTGAGTCTTGTTATGTTTTACAGAAAAAATCAGTTCGGCAGAACCTTGAGGTCTAATATCAACCGTACTATTTCCAAAAATTTTATCAAAAATTTCACCCCCTATATCAATGCTCAATGGGCCTTTATTTTGATTACCTTCATTTAATTTTGGACTCGCTATTTTTTCCTTCCAATATTCAGAAATAGACTTCTTAATATTATAGTCATTATACTCATCAAATGTTAAATATGAAGAGTTACTCAAACGTAAACCATTATTTTCATGCTCTATGCTATACAGTTTGCTTTCAGGATCATATTCTATTGTTGGCTGTAAAAATGATGGGGTTGAAAAATAAAAACCGCTGTTTTGTTCATCTAGTGGAGACTCCCAAGGCTCTGAGTTAGGAAAATCAAATATCAGACTATCACTTTCGCTCTGAGCAAAAAGGCTATTACTCAGTGCCAAAAACAACAAAAAGCACCAAAGTGCTCGCTTAAAAATAAGATGTCTATAAATCACTATCTGATTTCTTAAATAAGGCCGCAAAAAATATTACATTTTTTTAAGTACTCTTTTAACAACTTCTTCGACTCCTAAATCAGAAGCTCCTTGTAGTTCTTTATCGATTACTTTTTCAATACTATTTTTATTAAACCCTAGCATTGTTAAAGCCGATAACGCTTCATCCTTAACAGTATTGTGTGAAATAGTGGAAGAATTTCCTAAGTCTAACTTGATTACTTTGTCTTTTAAATCCAAAATTATTCGCTGTGCGGTTTTACCTCCAATACCCTTCACACTTTGTAGAGTAGTTACATTATTAGAAAGAATGGCCTTTTGTATTTCATGTGGATTCAACGAAGATAGAATCATTTGAGCGGTATTTGGACCTACGCCTGATACAGAAATAAGTTGCCTAAACAAGTCTCTTTCATTATTATCAAAAAAACCATAAAGGGTATGAGCATCTTCTTTTATGGAAAGATGAGTAAATAGTTTACAAGATTCATCATCTGATAATTTTGAAAATGTTTGTAATGAAATTCGTAATAAATACCCCACTCCATTACAGTCGATTACTACAAATGAGGGGTTTTTTTCTATTAATTTTCCTTGAATATGTGTTATCATTTTCTTTTAACTTGAGCGTCAATTACTGCTATTGTCACCATATTTACTATTTCTCTAACTGAGCATCCCAACTGGAGGATATGTACTGGTTTTTTCATTCCAATAAGAATAGGTCCTATAGCTTCTACATCATCAAATTCTTGCATAAGTTTATACGCTATGTTCCCAGACTCTAAGTTAGGAAATATAAGTGTATTGGCATTTTCTTTCAAATCTGTAAAAGGAAAGTTTTGTTCTCTTTTTTCTTTATTGAGTGCAAAGTCAGCTTGAATTTCACCATCAATAATTAGGCTTGGATTTTTTTTCTTAATTATATTTCTAGCTTCCATAATTTTAGAAATATTTGCGCTTTGTGATGAGCCGTAATTGGAATACGACAATAACGCAATTTTTGGCGTTATGTTAAATCGTCTGACTGCTTCGGCTGTAAGTTCAGCAATGTTGGCTAACTCTTCAGCGTTAGGATTTATATTTACTGTAGTATCTGCCAAAAATAAACTTCCTTTTTTGGTGTTAAGAATGAACATCCCTGCAACCTTTTCAACGCCTTCCTCTGTGCCAATAATTTGAAGTGCTGGACGAACTGTATTAGGGTAGTTTCTGTTAATTCCTGAAATAAAGGCATCGGCTAGGCCTCGGTCAACCATCATGGCACCAAAGTAATTTCGCTCACGCATCAGCTTTTGTGACTCAAATAAGGTAAGTCCTTTTCTTTGTCGTTTTTCGAATAACACTTGACCGAATTCATGACGACGACTTCTCTCTTCTTCACTCTTTGGGTCAATAATTTCAACACCTTCGAGCTCAAGTACATTATCTTCAATGAGTTGTTTGATTTTTAGTGTTCTTCCTAATAAAATAGGAATCGCAATTCCTTCATCTTTAACTTGCTGTGCTGCTTTTAAAATTTTATAGTTTTCAGCTTCAGCAAATACAATTTTCTTTGGATTTCTTTTAGCCTTAGAAGTAATTTGTCTGACTAGTTTATTATCTAAGCCCAAGCGTTTTTCAAGTTGCTGAGCATATTTTTCAAAATCCATTATCTTTTTTCGTGCTACACCAGAATCTATGGCAGCTTTTGCTACTGCTGGTGCTACTACAGAAATCAGTCTGCTGTCAAGTGGTTTTGGGATTATGTATTCGGGGCCAAAGGTTATGACTTTTTCACCATAGGCAAGGTTAACGGTATCAGGAACTAATTCTTTAGTCAAATCGGCTATACTTTTTACGGCAGCAAGCTTCATTTCTTCATTAATACAAGTAGCTCGTACATCCAAAGCTCCTCTAAATATGTAAGGGAAGCCCAATACGTTATTTACCTGATTAGGATAGTCAGAACGCCCTGTTGCTATAATGATATCATCCCTAGCTGATACCGCATCATTATAGGTAATTTCAGGATTAGGATTTGCCAAAGCAAATACTATAGGCATCCTAGCCATAGACTTTACCATCTCCTGAGACATGATGTTTCCAGAGGAAAGCCCAAGAAAAACATCAGCATCTTTTATGGCTTCATCTAAAGTGTCAATAGTTTTATCGGTGGCGAAAAACTGTTTTTCTGCAGTTAAATTTTAACTGTCTTTTCTAATAACACCTTTACTATCAAGCATAACTATATTTTCCTTTTTTGCTCCCAAGGAAAGGTACAGCTTAGCGCATGACATTGCTGCTGCCCCTGCACCATTAATGATAATATTTACAGAACCTATCTCCTTTTCAGTAATCTCTAAAGCATTAATTAAAGCTGCTGCAGAAATAATTGCTGTTCCGTGTTGGTCGTCGTGCATAATTGGAATAGACAACTCTTCTTTCAAACGCTTTTCTATTTCAAAGCATTCAGGAGCTTTAATGTCTTCCAAATTTATTCCTCCAAATGTTGGAGCAATGGATTTTACCACTTCAACAAATTTATCGACATCCGAAGCGTCAACTTCAATATCGAATACATCGATGTCTGCAAAAATTTTGAATAGAAGCCCTTTACCTTCCATCACAGGTTTAGAGGCTTCAGGACCAATATCTCCTAAACCTAAAACTGCTGTGCCATTTGTAATAACCGCAACTAAATTACTTTTTGCAGTGTATTTGTATACATCTTCTATATCCTCACGAATACGAATGCAGGGCTCTGCAACACCTGGAGAATAGGCTAAAGCTAAATCTCGCTGTGAACTGTGTTTCTTTGTTGGTACAACTTCAATTTTTCCAGGCCTGCCAGACTGATGATAATCTAGAGCTTCTTGTTTTTTTCGTTTATTAGACATGGCGTAAAAATATATAAAAAAACCGGCATGAAGCCGGCATTTTATTAATATGATAATTTTATTATTTTCTGACTAATAATCGCTTTATGGAGTGCAATTTTTCATCAACATAAATATTAGCAAAATACAAACCGTTTGGAATATTACTTACATCTAATTTGAAAATACCTTTATTATTTTGAATTTTTTTGTTTTTAATAACGGTACCAAGTATGTCGGTTACAATTACTTCCGCAGTTTTTGAAGGTAAAATTGAATAGTTCAAATAAGAAAATGTTGAGGTGGGATTAGGATAAAAATCCGTGAAAAGTCTGATTTGTTCATCATCAATTATTGAAGTCGGTTCAACTGAATAATTCACCGTAACACACGTAGAATCAGAAATATTATCAACATTGAATGCGCAGTATTTTATACTAGCAAAAGCTGGAATAATACTCTGGTTGTCAAAATGAACTTGAAATTTTGTCAATTCTTCGTGACCAGGAGAAAATGAAGAAGCATGTGCAGCTGGGGAAATATCAGTTGATGAACCATAACATGCTTGCCAACAGAAGTAATTAATTGTGCCATCTGTAGAACTAATAAGATTTCTAGAAACACCTACATTTATAGTGTTATTTGAAATATTCTTAACAGCAATATCAGTGCCTAAATCGCCAAGTAATGATGTTGAATTATTAACGTTAACGTTATATTCATGAGGGGTGAGGGTTAAGCTTTGTTGTGAAGATGCTTGGAATGAAAATAAAACTAAAGAAAAGAATATCAATTTTTTCATGATAACACATTTTTTTACAAATATATAAAGAAAATAATAATCAGCATTCAACTAAAATCATTATATATTGTTTCTGAAAATAGACTATCAAATTAGTATCTCAATTATTTTTTTGAAACCAATTGAATAAACCTTAAAATTGCATTTATAATTTAATGATTTAAAAAGAGCTGAATTTGATTACTTAATTTAAGGAAAATTCACATTTTAGTCTGTCCAATACAGCATTTTTTATTAAATTTGTTTCAAACTAACATTAATTATTATTTATGAAAAAATATTTATTAGCTTTATTGTGTTTAGCTTCATTTACATTTAATGCTAGCGCTCAATTAGCAGATGGTTCCATTGCTCCTGATTTCACTACCACAGATATGAATGGAAACGAACATAGACTTTATGATTACCTTGATCAGGGATATACAGTAATCTTGGATATTAGTGCAACTTGGTGCGGTCCATGTTGGAATTATCACTCTGGCGGAACTTTTGAAGAAATTTGGGCTGCACACGGTCCAGCAGGAGAACCAGGAGTAAGTGCTAATACTACTGATGATGTTATGATTCTTTGGTTCGAAGGCGATGCAGGCACAGCGGAAAGTGAATTAGAAAACAGCGCCTTAGGAAACTGGCTAGAGCCAGATGGTGAAGAAGTACATTTCCCAATTATTAACGACAACAATATAGCTAATTTATATGCTCTTCCTTATTGGCCAATAATTTATACTATTTGCCCAAATAGAACTCTAACTGAATCTGGTCAGGCTTCGGCTGCAAATCATTACAGCAACTTAGATAATTGCTTGGAAGCATATGAGGGTACAAATGCTGCATTGTTAAACCTTGAATCAACAATTCAACCTTCTGGCTGTGAAGCAAGTGCTAGTGGTAATTTATCTGTCATAGTTCAAAATATGGGTACAGAACTTTTAACCACTTTTACTGTGGAAGTCATAGCTAACGGTCAATCAATTGCATCTGAATCATTTAATGGTTCTTTAAATGTTTTTGAAACAACAACAATAGATTTCGGTAATTTGACTATTGATACTGAAACTATCGAAATTATGATTACTTCAAACGATGTAAATAGTTCTGATAATTCATTAACAGAATCATACAGTTTTGGTTCAGGTGAAACCGAAGCTGAGGTTACTGTAGTTTTACTTACAGATAATTATGCTAGTGAAATATATTTACAAATTACTGATGAAAATGGAGAAGTGATTTGGAGTGAAGGGAACGAAAATGTAGCTGGTAACTATGATACTGGACAAGAAAATCCAGCTGCAGATCCAACTAATCCACTTGAAAATAACGAATCTTATGAATGGACTGTTAACTTACCTTCAGAGAATTGTCACACTTTTTTCATTGGCGATTATTATGGTGATGGTTTAGATGCATCGCAGTGGGGAGGTACTAATGGGAACTGGACAATCAAGGATAATTATGGCACCTCAATAGCTCAAATGACTGTAGCTAATTTTGAAGCTTCTGACGATGCAGCTTTTGAAAATACTCAAGCAGCAAACCCATCTAGCATACACGAAGAGTCAAATATTACTTTTTCTGTATTTCCTAACCCAATTCAATCTGATGCAAAATTATCTTTTAATCTAATAAAACCATCAAATGTAAAATTAGATATTCTAAACGTATTAGGTGAAATTGTTTTGTCAAATGCTTATTCACTTCAAACTGGCAACAATAATATAGATATTAACGTTGATAAAATGACTAACGGTATTTATTTTGCTCATTTATCAATAAACGGTGAAATCAATACAGTAAAAATTACTGTTAGCAAGTAAGAGTTAATTTGCTAAAAACAAAAAAGGTCAGTAGATTAGCTAAAACTAATTGCTGACCTTTTTTAATGCTTAAAAAATATAATACTATGAAAAAATTCCTTTTAATTTCCGCTATAATCAGTATCAATTTTGTAGCCTATTCGCAAAACAGAACAATACCAAAAGTTGATTTGAAAACTTTAGAGAACTCCATAATCAACTCATCAGAATTTGATAATGACGGAAACCCCATTATTATCAGTTTTTGGGCGACTTGGTGTAAACCTTGTGTCAAAGAATTATCTACCATTGCTGAAGTGTACGAAGATTGGCAAGATGAGACAGGCGTAAAAATTATTGCTATTTCTATAGATGATGCAAGAAATATTTCAAAAGTTAAGCCTAAAGTTAATTCAGAAATGTGGGAATACGAAGTCTACTGTGATCCAAACGGAGACTTCAAAAGAGCTATGGGTGTAGGAGGTGTACCGCACACTTTCTTACTTAATTCTAAGAAAGAAATTGTTTGGCAACACACTGGCTACAAAGATGGTGATGAATACGAACTATATGAGCAAATAGAAGCACTTTCAAAATAGACAATGAAAAAATTAAATCTCCTCTTGTTAATACTTTTACCGTTTGTAGTGTTCGGCCAAGAAAATTCTCCTGGAACTATTCAAGGGGATTTTAACTTTAATGCACAAACATACACAGAAGACCCTACAATAAACGCATCAAAAGTAGATGAATTTATGCTGATAAATGGTTATTCAAATATCATATTCAATAAAGGGAACTTTACTGCAGGTATTCGTTACGAAAGCTATCTAAATGCCTTACAAGACTTTGATTCTAGATTCAATGGAAATGGTATTCCTTACCGATTTGCGCAGTATAATGTATATGGATTAGACATTACCGTTGGTAATTTCTATGAGCAGTTTGGCAATGGACTTATCTTCAGAAGTTATGAAGAAAAAAGCTTAGGAATCGATAATACTATGGATGGAGTTCGCTTAAAATCTGCTCCAGCTAAAGGTTTATCTCTTAAAGGTTTTGTGGCTAAACAGCGTTTGTTTTGGGAATACGGTCCTGGTATTATTCGAGGAATTGATGGTGAATTAAATATTAATGATGCTCTTTCCTTAGAAAATAGCAAAACAAACGCTATTGTTGGAGGTAGTTTTGTAAGTCGTTTTCAAGAAGACAATAACCCTGTTTATAACCTTCCAGAAAATGTTGCTACATATGCATTAAGAACAACTGTAAATAGAGGAAAGTTTTCCTTTAACTCAGAATACGCTTATAAATTTAATGACCCTGCTGGTGGTGTAACCTACAACAACTATGCTCCGGGCAACGCATTAATGGCAAATTTAACATACTCTGAAAGAGGCTTGGGTATTATTTTTGAGGCACATAGAGTAGATAATATGGATTATCGCTCAAAAAGAGGAGGAACCGGAAAAGAACTGACCTTAAACTATGTTCCCGCAATAAGCAAGCAACACGTCTATACCTTGGCTGCCTTTTACCCTTTTGCGACCCAACCATTAGGCGAATTAGGCTTTCAAGGACAAGTAAATTATACCTTTAAAAAGAAAAGCCCAATAGGAGGTAAATACGGCACACAATTAGGCCTTAACTATTCCAGAATAAATGGTCTAAATGGAGGTTCATCTGTACTGACTGAAACAGAAAGCCATACCCCTATGTTCTTTAGTGTTATTAGTGAGGAGTTATATTTTAGAGACTTCAATTTTGATATCAAAAAGAAAATCAGTAAAAAGGTAAAGGTTATGGCAAACTACCTTAATATCATATATAACAAAGATGTTATTCAAGGCAAAAACTATGGAAAAGATATTCACGCAAGAATAGGTATTATTGATGTGAATTATAAAATAAAGCCAAAACACACAGTTAGAACAGAGTTTCAATATTTATCTATTGATGACAGTCAAGAATATGACTATGACCAAGGTGATTGGGTAATGGGCTTAGTTGAATATACCTTTTCCCCACACTGGTTTTTTGCCTTTATAGACCAATACAATGGCGGCTATACGGACCACGATGGCGTGTCGCATGAAGCTGTTCATTACCTCAACATAAGTTGTGGTTACTCAAAAGGAACGAATAGATTTGAATTAGGATATGGTAAAAAACGTGAAGGTGTATTTTGTGTAGGAGGGGTTTGTAAAAACGTACCATCATCCAACGGATTCTCTTTAAGTATCACTTCAAGCTTTTAAAACATGAAAATTACTACTACATATCTAATCGTATTGATTACATTTTTTAGTTCTTGCGATAAAATTGAAAAAACCGATTTTCTTCAAGAAAATAATAATGGTGGCGGTGGAATCGATACAACTAGTATTGTTCAAAAAGTACTCATTGAAGACTTTACTGGCTACAAGTGTACAAACTGCCCCTTAGCTTCTTCTGAGTTACATACTATTGAAAATTTATTTGAAGGTAAAATTGTAGGTATCGGCGTACACTCTGGTTTTTTCGCCGTACCATCTGGAGTATTTACTACCGATTTTAGAACAACTGCTGGAGACGAATTAGCTACTTTTTTTGGCCCAGAGAGTTTTCCTACCGGAATGATAAATAGAAAAGGATATCCTGAAAATGTACTTATAGATTATACAGAGTGGGCAAGCATGGTCACTGATGTCCTAAATCAAACGCCATCAGTAGGATTATTACTTTCTGTAAGTAATAATCAAATTACAGTACAGGCTAAAAGTTTGAGTGCTATAAACGGGAACTTAAAATTAGTAGTTTGTATCACCGAAGATAAAATTATTGATTACCAAATTGACGGTGTGGATTTAGTGGAAGATTACGAGCATAACCATGTCCTAAGAACTAATGTTAATGGTACTTGGGGTACTGATATTACTTTGACTAACGAATATTTCTCGTTCGAATTTGATTATAGTTTAGATAATAATTGGGTAAGAAGTAACTGTAATGTTGTGGCTTACGTATACAATGATAGCAATAAAGAAGTATTGCAAGCCGAAAAGATTCATCTAACTGATTAAAGAAATTAGAGTATGAAAAACGTCTTTACCTTAATTTTTGCATTTGTATTTCTTACATCTAGTGCTCAACAAAACAACATCGTTAATAGCGATGATGCAGAGGCGTTCTTATCAGCCTATTTTTCCCCGTTCTCAAATAGTATAGGAGCAGGACTAAATAGTGGCTGGTACAATACTGCTAAACCTCATAAACTAGCTGGTTTTGATGTGAGCCTTACAATAAACATGATTACCCTTTCAGATGAGCAAAAATCATTTAACCCAAATGATATTGCTAACTTTAGTAGTAGTGATAATTCTACACCTACGATTCTTGGTGAAGGGACAGGTGCGGAGATTGACTATACAGAAAGTAATTTTTCGAGCACATTTACCATGCCTGAACAAAATTTCTCTTTAAAATCTATCCCCATATTAACCCTAAATGCA
>Ga0115013_10001567_pt1 | contig 13183 bp, 6 predicted proteins | sample SouAtlMetagenome_2_FD_88686 | JGI IMG/M metagenome (GOLD analysis project Ga0115013, IMG submission 88686) | Marine eukaryotic phytoplankton communities from Atlantic Ocean - South Atlantic ANT15 Metagenome | ecosystem: Environmental > Aquatic > Marine > Oceanic | place: South Atlantic Ocean...
CTTGCATTTCCTTGTTCCAAGACAAAGCTTTCCTCCCCCCCATGTCAATAAGTTGAATATTGGCAATTGAAAAAGAGCTATCAATAAAAAGAGAATCATCAGTTGGGTTTGGATAAACTTCAAAAAATTGCTTTTGTTTAGGGAGATTTAGAGTTGTCAATGAAGCTGAAAAATCATCAAAATAATATGTACCAGCTGCACCCCCGCAAATAAGTTGGAATTGAACGGCAGTTGTTTCAGACGGAACATCAAAAGTAAACTCGTAGGGACTTTCCGAATAGTTTGAGCCTAGTGTGAAGTGTGAAGAGGCAGAATAGTTGTTACCACTGGTTATGTATTTGACACGAAGCTTAAATTGTAAACCTGAAACTGATCCTTTTCCATGGACACCAAACTTGAGTTGCATATTGTCCAAGCTATTATCATTAGATATTATTTGATTGGCAAGTATTACACTGTTTAAATTATCTGCTTGGTCAACAACAACTTTAGCTCCATGAGAACCTGTACGAGCAGCAAATCCTGCATCTTCAAAAGTGGCCTGAATGATGTTGCCTATTTCCAATAAAGACCAACTTGTTGAATATCCACATTCAAAATCAATATTTTTTAAAATACTGTTATCATTACATTGTATTTCAGAATATGGACTGAGAAGAGCATTTTTCACATCCTCAACCCACAAACTATTTTCAATGACTGTACTAGGGCTTGTATCTTTTGGATCGAAACTATTTATTGTAAGATGATTGATATCATAAACAGTTAAACCGCTGTCTTTTCGCAGATGAATTGTTTTTGACCCTTTACCACCATCATCCCAAGCTGAAAAAGAAAATCCCCTGTCTATGGCTGCATTGGCAACGTAATCATGGTATTGAACTCTAGAATTGGGATCTGGACCCCCGTCTGCATAACCAGTGCCATTTGGCGAATTATTAGCAGTTACAAGATGTAAATCTCCAGTTTGGTAGCTGTAACCATAAACATTATCTGCCCCAAACTCTCCCAAGTAAACAGCTATTGGAGGATTAAAATCATCGGCCCAGTTTTGCACAACATCAAATTCACTGTCAACATTATTTTTATCACTTTGGCTTCCCCAGCTATTATCATAGAAGTTGATATTACTTGACTTTGTGAAATTAAATGGGCGATAGTAATGAAAAGTGCCTATCAAATAATTATCATTGTTTAAAATTTGAGGGTCGATTGTTGTGATTGCCTCGTAGCTATTTTTTGTACCTCCAGTAATGATCACTTTTCTTGTCTCATTGTTTCCTCCAGAACTTCTAATAATGGATATCACTTCATTGTTGAGATCATTCATTTCGGCTGCAGAAATGTGAAAATAAGGTTCATTGATGACTTCAAAAATTAAGTCATCACTGTAGTCTTTAAAACGATTTGCGATTTGTTCCCAAATGGAATAAAATTTAGCTAAATCGGCAGCTCTCTTGGCAGAAGTCGGATGCGTATATTCATCTTTTACATCATCAAATGTGTAAATAAATTCAGATTTAAGTGTAGCTCCATGGAAGTCAAGAACAATTACTAAGTTTTGCGCAAGTCCCCAGCCAATCACTTGCTCTAGGCGAATAAAGTATAGGGGGGCAACTGTAAAATCAGCTCGTGATCCAGTAAATGTAGTATTAGCCTCGTTTGAGTATTGTGAAGTGTCACCAGAAGTCCTAGTTCCAAAAAAATCAATTGGTATTCTTACATTTCTAAAACCTGCCTGTGCAACATCAATAAAATACTGCTCAGTTGCTGCTCCTGACCAATTCCCTTCAATAGGAGCACTTAACACATTACCCAAATTTATTCCCCTGCCCATTTTATCAACTAGTTGTTGCGGGGTTTGTTGAGCATTTAAAAAACCTGCTGTTAAAATAAACAGCAGGTTTATAAAATAAAATGAATTTGATAAAGAAGCACTAATTTTTGTCAGCTTTTTTTCTCGCTTCATTGCTTAAGCTCATCATTTTACGAGCATTTTTTGCCCCAAACTCATCAGCAAGTTTTTGCTGTGCGATTTTATATTCAGCAGAATATACAGCTTGCTTATCTTCTTTAGCAGTTAAGTTTTCTGACTTAATTTTTGCATTTGAATTGTATACTCTTGCAAGCATAACATCATATACAAACTTTTGTTCAGTTTCACTGAGTTCCATTTGTTCTGCAATATATGATGAGAACATTGTTGCCCGCTGAATTTGAAATTTATTGTAGTCCTGAGCAAATGCAAATAAACTTAAAGCTACAAACAATAAACTTAAAAAAGTCTTCTTCATTTTTCAAAAGTTTTTGAATAGATATATTATTTCTTTACAAAAAGTGTCGTTTTGTTTTTATTGATTCGAGCTAAATACACTCCATTTGAAAGATCACTTACATCAATTTGGCTGTCGCTAGAATCTACAATCATTGACTTAACACGTTTCCCTGAAATATTAAACAAATCAACATTTGTTTGTTCATCAATTCCATTAAACATTATATATTTTCCTGCAGGATTAGGAAAAACTTGAATGTCATTTAATTTGTTATTTGCAACAGAAAGCGATGATTCGTATTTAAATGAAATCATATCAACATAAAAGAGCTCAGTAAGATTTGTGTTATCGGCAGAGCCTAAAGTCCCGTGTCCACCCTTCTTACCAACTGAGATTTTAACAGTCGTTGCAGTTGGTATTGTGACTGTGCCAGTGGTTTCAACATAATCTGAAGCTTCTAATCCAGACGAATTTGCTGGTGCTACTTGATGAATTGTTGAGTCATCAGAAGTATCAATAATTTTTAAAAAAGGTTCTTCTGCATCTCCAGCCGTATAATCAACTTGAGCGCCCCACCTTGTAAATATTGAATATGTATAACTACCAGCAGGAACTTGAAATTCAAAGGCAACGAATTGTGTCCGGCTTGTAGGCCCCCCTTTTTTAAATAACTTATACATCCTATTTCCATGGTATGCTGCACCATTTACACCTGTAACAGAAGCATAAGCAGCACCACTAAAGGCAGATGTCCCATAAAATATACCATTACCCTTATCGTTTATAGTGCCACTTCCATCAATTCCATTATCTGCACAACCTGATGCAATATCAGTTGTAGTACAAATAACATGCGGGAAATATTCTTGACCAACTGTCTGAGCATTTAATGGTAGTGAAATTATTACAATTAAAATCGTGTATATATGTTTCATAATTTTTTAGATTATAGTTTTAGTAAAGATGATGATTGTAAATCATTAAAAATGAAAAAAATAGGTTAATGTATGCAATAAATAAATCAAACAATGATAAATAACTAAGCTTCAAAACCTAAGCTTACCTTTATGACATAAACATTTTTTTAAAATATCTACTACAAGTTCTTAAAGAAATAAAAGTAAATAAATTATTGTTCTTCAGCTGGAAAAGCTTTGGATGCCTCAACATTTAAATTCCTGAGCAGCCATTGCCCTCCAGCATGTACTGCGTCATCGGCTCTTTTCAACCTAATAAAGAAAGAAACATTTTTGGTTGATGATTTAACATCAATGATACCTGATATTTTATTATAGGTATTAACATCTGCACCAATACTACCCCACTGGCTAGAATCTGACCAAGAAGCTTCAATAACTGTCCATGTACTGTCATCTAATGAGGATGTATCATCGAGGCTTTCATTGAAAGATAATGATCTAATGTATCTGTTCGCCCACCAGGTTTGATAACCATAGGCCTCATAAAAATTAATTCTTAGTTTTTTTACAGCAGCTCCATCAACAGGAATTTTAAGTTCTGTGGCGCCATCTGTATTAGCACCTCCAAAAATTCCGAATCTTAATACAGGGTTGTTTCCTGCTTTTGGATGATTTCTTACACTCATGATATCAGTAGTGCCAGTCATTTTGTGAAAAGTAATTTGACTACCCTGAGCACTAAAATCATTTTGGTAAACAGGGGTTGTTTCCCATCTTTCCTCAACCTCCATAATTAACTCATTAGGAAATTCAAATTCATCACCAGTTGCATTAGTGGCTTTCAGTTTTAGACTGTGAGAGCCTATTGGGAGTCCTGCGTCTGCGGAAATTGACACTTTCCCTGAGGGCTCTTCAACACTGAATGAACTTGAAAAATCAATTATTTCACCTAATTCAGTATCACTATTTAAAAGTGATGTTGGGAAAATAACTTCCCATTTAGTTGGATTCATTCCAGTCACTTCAGGAGCTGAAGTTGTATATGCAGTATTTGGCGACAAAACTGTTTTGGTGAGTGGTGTCGATCCATCTTGCTGAAACATTTCAATTGACGGAGATTCCCCTACATTTACAGTAAGAACATTGGGAGCCATTACCACTCCGACATTAGTTGTTATTTCAACACTTAAACTATTTGGGCCAGAAGCAGCTCCTTTCACTTTTGAAATAGCACCCGTTGAAGAGTTAATTTCAAAACCAGCAGGTGGGTCTATTAGCTTATAAGTTGCCGATGTAATCTCATCTAATCCAGAAGTGTCTGTATATGAAATAGTTGCCATCACGCCCAGCTCAAATATACCTGCCTCTACTTCATTTTTATCAATAACAATTTCTAAAGGAACATCTAAAATAATAAGCTCAAATGCATTTTCATATACTGCCATGCCATTGGTGTTTACAAGACCTACATCGACAGAAAATGTACCTGTGCTGATTGTATTATTGATGTTGCCGTAAGATATAATACCACTCTCACGATCAATTGTAAAGGCAGCTTGTACAAAATTACTTTGCGAAGGAGATGATATTTTTAAAATACGAAAGCCATAGGGAGTTTCAAGGTCGCTAGTCGTTGGATTAGCACTTTGAATACTGCCCTGTAATGGATATGTTGTTAATTTTTCATAAACTAAAGATGTTGAATCTGCATCAATTAACTGTGGTTCGTATAATTCAACTGTTTCTTCATCATCACAGCTCAAAACAATAAATAAAGATGAGATAATAATTGAAAATAAAATTTTTGAAATTTTCATGATTTAATCATTTAGTAGTTCATTGTTATTTATTTCAAGTAGTGGTATGTCAAGAAACATAACCTCAGACTCGACGTCATTCAAGAGCACATCGACTGATGCCTTGAAATTTGGATTATTATTATGTCGATTGATTGTGTTTTCTAGAAAATAAGTATACCCCCTTCTTCTGTTGTTGTAAGAGTCATGACCCTCACCAAGAAGCTCAAAACGATACTCATCCATGATAGCATCTCTAAAACTATCTTTATCAGCCAGATATCCTGAATGAGGCGTTTGCCCAGAACGATCTAAAACTTCAGTAACATAGCCCAATTGCTCTCCATTTTCCAGCTCATTTGAAATTTCAGCGAGCATTAAAAGTAAATCAGCATATCTATATATAATTAAATTTTGGCTGTTATATTGGTTTGTATGCGATTTATCCTTTTCAGCATGTTTAAATAAATATGGATGGGCATTTCCAAAACTTCTCCTTGTGGAATTTGAAGGATAGACCCTCACAGTACCACCTGTGTCGGCACGAGTGTATTCATGCAAATAGGTTGCATCAAGTCTAGGATCAGAGGGATAGTGTGATACATGATAATCATATACATCAGCAGAAACATAAAACCATCCAAATGCTTGACCAGCTTTGTATTTCCAAGGCGTATAGTTCCGCCCCATTTGGGAATTCGTTGCATCTTGACTATTCTGAAGTTCAAAAATAGACTCCTCTGAATTTTCATTTGTTCCGTCAAACAAGGATGCAAAATCAGCTACTAAAGAATAATCTCCGGACGTATATATGTCGTTGGCTTCTGTATATGCTAAATTCCAATAATCCATCTCGGACAAGCTGGCATCATGCAATTCTGGATTTGTTGCAATATGCATGTAAACCTTTGCCAAAAGCATATGAGCAGCATGCGCTTTTGGAAACCCAACGCCAGCAGATCCATTCAAAAGAGATTTGGCTTGCTTTGCATCTTCAATAATAAGTCTAAAAACTTCTTTCGTTGGAGTTTTTGCCCTGTGAATATCATCATGTGTAGAAAGAGTTGTCCAGACTGGAACATCGCCCCAAAGCCTGGTAAGCGAAAAATAACTAAAAGCTCTGCTGAAATATGCATGCCCAGCAACATCATTAATTCTCAGTTGAGATGGATCACTAGAACCTTCATCAACAACAGAGTTTTCAATAGCAGCATTAGCTCGAGAGACGATACGATATAGACCAACCCAAGTGTTTTGGTTGTCAACATTTTCATTAGGGTTCAACTTCATAACTCCATTCATCCATACAGAACTGAGTTTATTCCCTCCTCTTCTGGTGGTAAAAAGACCTGAATAACCATTTTCAACAAACATACGCTGCTCCATTGCATTGTAATTCGTAAAAGCGGCATATATGCCATCTCTTGCATATTCGGAACTCGTTACGTCGTTGTAAAGTGAAATGGGATCATCCAAAAAGGGTGGGTTCTCGTCCAAATCACAAGATAGAATTAAAACCCCAACGCAAATAAGCGTAAATAATTTTGTTGTTTTTCGTACTATAAATTTTTCCATGATTAGTGTTGAATTTTTAAGCATGATTAGTAGTTGAGATTTAATCCGATAATAATAGATTTTGCATTAGGTGGGCCGTTCCAATCAACTCCATTGATCAAGCCATTCCACATAAAACTGGTAACTTCAGGATCGAACCCTCCGTAGTTTGTAAAAGTTAACAAGTTTTGACCAGTAACATAAATGTTTGCACTCTTAAGTGGGCTATTTTTTGATAATGGAAAGTCATAACCAAGAGTAATATTTTTAAGACGCAAATAGCTACCATCTTCAACAAATCTATCAGAAATCGCTAAGTACTCTGGTTCTTCAATAACCTTATAACCGATCCGTGGATGGGTTATTGCGCTTGAGGAAGTTTGTCCAACTTTCTCAGGTCGCCACGCATTGTGATATGCCTCAGGAGTAATATTTCTGAATAATCCCTCGGCATTACCCATTTGAAGAGAATTAGCATTTATAATATCATTTCCATAAACTCCATTAACTAGGGCAGATAACGAAAATGACTTGTAATTTAGAGAGAGATTTAAACCAAATGTGAAATCAGGATTAGGATTTCCAATAATCGTTCGGTCATTTATATCAATTTTGTTATCTCCATTGATGTCAATAACTCTTACATCACCAGCCTGTGCCCCACCAATAAAATCATCGTCTGGTTGGTAAATACCATAAGTTTTGAAACCATAAAATAGGGACGCTTCCTCACCCTCAACAAAAATATTGGCTGGGTATTTAGCATAATTTCCACGGCTAATAGCGTTTCCTAAATAAAATCTTCTTTCTTCAGAATATGAATCGTTCAAATAAACTGATGATAAAGGTTGAGAAGATAAACCTTGAATTCTAGTTTTATTAAAGGCAATATTTCCTCCGAAACTGAATCTAAAATCGTCACGCTCTTCAGGACTAATTTGGACTGCAACTTCAAGTCCTTTGTTGGATAGTTCTCCCTTGTTAATAAATAAATTATTAAAACCTGTTGAGGGTGCGACATTTGAATTGATAAGTAAATCTTTAGTGAGCTTGCTGTAAATATCTATAGTTCCAGTAATCAAACTATTCGCAAGAGAAAAATCTACTCCGAAGTTCTGCTGCTCTGTCGTCTCCCAAGTTAAAGTTGGGTTTGCAATATTGTTGAGTATTAAAGGTACGCTTGTTCCGTTGGTAGGGGTTCCATATAAAACGGAAGTGTTTATACCGTAGTTAGATAATGTACCATAAGCTCCAATACCATGGTTTCCAATTTGCCCCCACCCTACACGTACTTTCAACTCATCAATTAAAGGAATGTTTTTTATAAAATCTTCACGATGCATGTTCCATGCAAAAGCTGAAGATGGATAAATTCCATATCTAGAATCCTCTAAAAATTTGGAAATCCCATCTCTTCTAAAACTTGCTGTAAGGATGTACTTATTATTAAATACATAATTTACACGTCCTAAAACTGAAAATAGTTTTACTTCGGAATCTAGGTTAGCTAAGGGACTAGAAATAACCTGACCAAAAAAGGGCTGCTCAGTTGTTTTTTCAAGCGTGACAAAATCTTGGACTACATAAGTCATATTTTGATTGTTTCGCTGATCATATGTCACTCCTAAAACTGCATTTATTCTGTTATTGCCTCTATATGCACGATTAAATCTTAATGTGTTTGTAAACTGGAAGGATGTAGCTTCTAATTTTGATAATTGTAACATTCCATTCGCATTCTTACCGACATAAGTTGTCAAACCATAAAAACGTCTTCTTTCTTTCGTACGAATATTACCACCAGCCCTCATTTGATAACTAAGACCTTTTACTCCCAACTCAAAAGTGGAGGTAATCGATCCAAAAAATCGATTTTCACTAGAAATATCCTCAAAGTCATCGATAAAGGAATATGGGCTAGAAACACCTAAATCATCGGTATCATCGGCTTCAACAATTCCATCAGGGAGAATGGGTCTGAATGAAAGTAAATTTCTAATAAAACTTTGGTTCGAACTTCCAATTAAATCGCCTCCTTCTGCAAAATCAGTCTTGCTAAAAAACCCACTCAGCCGCGCATTAATCTTTACCTTAGAACTTAAGGTCTGATTTAAGTTTAGTCTTATATCTCCACTTTTATGACTTGAATTTTCTACAAGCCCTTTGTTGTCATTTATACCCCCGGACAAATAGTAATTTCCGTTATCACTACCACCCGAAATAGAAATACCAGCACTTATACTTGGAGATGGACTTAATAAATCATCTTGCCAGTTAATTGGTATAACAGGCGTGTCAGAAATACTTACAACCCCATTGTTGTTGGTAATTTGAAAAATTTGATCGCCATCAATATGAAAGGCAGGATAACCCGTATCGGTTGTCCTCAAATTAGACTCATTCCTGTAGCGAGCATAGTCAAAAGCGTCAAGCACATCATACTTTTTTGAAATGCTTTTCATCGAAGTGTTAACATAAATATTCGTTTTTACCTGATTTGGGGTTCCCTTTTTGGTGGTAATTAAAACAACACCATTGGCGCCTCTTGATCCATATATGGCCGTGGCTGAGGCATCTTTTAAAATTTGAATGTCCTCAATGTCACGCGGATTGATTCCATTTAGACCATTCTGTTGCTCTTGACCAGTATTTCCCCCTCCAGTGGAAACAACATCTTCACTGGCAGAAGAAACAATGATACCATCAACTACATATAAAGGTTCATTGTTGCCGCGTAAACTACTGGCCCCTCTAATTCTGACACTAATTCCAGATCCTGGGTTTGCTGCGTTTTGAGTTACATAAATTCCTGCTGCCCTACCCTGTAATAGTTGATCAACAGTTGACGATTGCCTGGCGATTTCATCAGAAACTTCGACCGATGCGACAGAACCTGTAAGATCTTTTTTCAATACTGTTCCATATCCAATCACAACTACTTCTTCAAGTTCTGAAATATCTTGAGAAAGACTCACCGTGAGATTATTTTGACCATTTACTTCAATTTTCTCAGATATAAAGCCAATGTAAGAAACAATGATAGATTGATCTGGAGAATCTAAAATGACTGAAAACTCTCCATCAAAATTTGTAATTGCACCTACCTGGTCAACTCCTTGAATTTGTACGGTAGCGCCAGGAAGTGGATCGCCTATATCGTCAAGAACTACCCCTTCAACAACAGTCTGCTGTGAAAACAAAATAACCGGTATGAGCAAAAAGAAATTTTTTAAATGTCGCATTTGTAGCTTTTTAGAAAAATAAATATAGCTAAAGTAGATTCTAAAAAAATAAAACAAATTGCTTATTTTATATAAGTTATACTTCAATAATTACAGAAATTATACGTAAGAATTACGAATTCAATAATTTAAAATAATTATCGTTTTTAGTAGACACATTAATATAATAGTTTGAATCACTTGTTATAATCTTTACAGTCTTAAATTTTTAGTTTTCAAAAAAATGATGAAATATAAAATTGGTTTTTTCCTCTTCATTTCTGTTTGTGCATTTGCACAACAAAAAATTTATGTAAGTGTAAATACTGGCGATGATGACTTGGGCGGTGGAACTGAACAATCCCCTTATCAAACCATTAATAGAGGAATACAGGATGTTGTTGCTGGTGGAACAGTTTATGTTATGGAGGGCATATACACTGATCAAAATTCAGGCACCCCAATTGTTGATTTTTCAGAAGATACTTCAAGACTAGACTCTGCCGATAGACCTTTCATTATCAATAGTGGAACTAACTTAAATAATCCCCATGTAGTTACAATTGATAAGTCAGGAAATGCAGAAAGTGGATATATCACAATAAAAAATTATCAAAATGATCGCCCTAAAATTATTTTTAATGGTCAAGGAGGTATAAAACTTGGAAAAGACAGCTCTAATTTGGGAGTCAGTTATGTTATTGTTGAGGGGTTTGAAGTTGTGGGACCTTCTGCTTCTATAGATTACAATAAAGCAATCATGAATCGCCGTTATAAAGTCACATTACATGAAGACCCTGAAAATCATAATGATCATCTTGATGCTGATAACGATGGTAATCGAGAACAAATATTAAAACATAATCTAAGTTATTTTTCAGGAAAAGGTATTTGGGGTGGTTATGACTCACATCATCATATTATAATAAGAAATAATATCGTACATGATACACCTGGATCTGGAATAAGATTCAATGACAGTGACCATGTCTTAATAGAAAACAACACAATTTATAACACAACTTGGTGGACTTCATCAGCTTCTAGTGCAATTGTCTTTGCCGAAACAATTGCAAGTGCGGATGATAATGGTACAGATGCTAAGATGATATTACGTGGTAATACAGTTTATAACAATTGGAATCGAATTCCTTTTTTTATGACATCTTTACCTGAAAATGGTCAGCCACCAAGTGGTGGTTATGGAGATGCTGATTATTCAACGATTTTAGATGGTCAAGGATTATATGTAACCAGAAGCGACCCTAATTATAATGGAATATTTTTATTTGAAAACAATCTTTGTGTCAATAATGGCAAAAATGGAATCAATTTTGACAGGTCAAATGGAAGCTCTGCGTTGATTAGAAACAACACGATTTATTTTAATGGCACACATGACTTAGTGCAAGATATATCAGAAAGTGTTGAAGGTAATCCCAGGCATGGAGGCCAAAAAGTCGCAGGGATTAAAGCTAACTACGTCAAAAATGTAACTGTTGTCAATAATATTGTTGAAACTAGATTTGATAATTATTCAGCACTGGAGCTATTCAATGTTGATGGAAGCATTTCTGTAAATAACAATATTTTTGTCACTGGATCTATAAGTTGGGGAAAAAATAATCCCTCGAATTTGATAAATGTATCCCCGGGATTTGTAGATCCAACTGAGCTATCTGATGATGCAACCGTAATGTCAGATTGGGAAAACTATATGGATGGTACCGATTTTTCACTTTTACCTTCTTCTCCAGCGATTGATGCTGGTGATCAAAACAATGCACCCATAACAGACATTAATGGTAATCCAAGACCAGGTGCTGGGTATTATTTTTCGAGTTTTGAAAGTTCATTTGATGGATGGACTGTTTGGACAAATGGTAGCGATACAAGTCAAACCAATACAATTGAATTGAGTTCAATAGAAGCGAAAACTGGTATTCAAAGCATTCTATCCACAAACAGAACAAAAAACTTCCATAGTCCTAAATTTATTTTAAACAACAAATTGGAAGTAGGAAAGACTTACACATTCACAGTTTGGGTGAAACTAACTGAAAATTCTGGCAATGGAACTTCCCAGCTTATGCTAAGAGAAATAATTGATGGTATTCAGAGCTCTTTAGAACTAAATGACCCAGTAGAAATAAACGATCAATCATGGACTCAGCTAACAACAGCGTATACCCATTATCAAATGGACAGTAGTAGCTTTTTATTTGTAAAAGGTCCATCAGTTGTTAATGGAGCTGGAGTCGATTATTATATTGACGATTTTTCATTGTTACCTCCTGATTATCCAGCTATTGATTTTAATTCTATAGGAGAAACTGGAACGACAGTTGACATTGGAGCGTATGAATATCAAAGCCAACCACTTTCACTGTTAGAAAATCCTTCGCAAGCAACTGCTGTTTATGCCTACCCCAATCCAACCAAAGACATCCTAACGCTTATTAACGTTACAGACGAAGAAAGTGTTGCGGTTTATGACGTATTGGGTAGAAAACTAGCCATTCAACAACAAAGAAATACGAATAGCTTAAAGCTAAACGTGTCTAAGCTTGATGCAGGTATCTATTATATAAACGTCTCCAATAATAATGACGAGACAAAATCCATACGATTTATCAAACAATAAAAAACCACCATTTCAATATGTTGATATGGTGGTTTTTACTTTAAAGAGTTGTAGCTATGCGCTGTGTCTTAGGCTTATTTTTTTTTCCAAAGATTGTTCATTTCTTCTAGTGTCTTGCCCTTTGTTTCAGGTACATATTTGAGAACAAATACAGCAGCCAATACAGACATGATTCCGTAAATCCAATAAGCAAAGCCATTATTGAATGTGTCAACCAGATATGAATTTTCATTCATTACTGGAAAGGTTGCAGATACCAGCCAATTGGAAAGCCATTGTGCTGCTACTGCAATAGGCATGGCCTTGTTGCGGATATCGTTCGGGAAAATTTCAGCAAGTAGTACCCAAGTAACCGGTCCCCAGCTCAACGCAAATGCGCCTACATAAACCATCATACAAATAAGCGCAGCGTATCCGCCTATCTCAGCATAGAACGCAAACCCTAAGGCAATCATGGCAACAGCCATGCCTACCGCACCAATAAACATCAACGGCTTTCGCCCATAATTATCTACCGTTTTAATGGCAACTATGGTAAATAGGAAGTTTACAATTCCAACAATAATAGTCTGTAGTAAGGCAGCATCTGTACCCAAGTTTAAGGTTTTGAAAATCTCTGGCGCATAGTACAACACAACATTAATCCCCACAAACTGCTGAAACACAGAAAGCAAAATACCAATGATAATAAGACCCCATCCGTATGTGAGTGCGCTATTGGTTTTAACAATAAGCGTATTCTTAATATCGCTCAAAATGCTTTGTGCTTCGC
>Ga0115013_10001569_pt1 | contig 13177 bp, 9 predicted proteins | sample SouAtlMetagenome_2_FD_88686 | JGI IMG/M metagenome (GOLD analysis project Ga0115013, IMG submission 88686) | Marine eukaryotic phytoplankton communities from Atlantic Ocean - South Atlantic ANT15 Metagenome | ecosystem: Environmental > Aquatic > Marine > Oceanic | place: South Atlantic Ocean...
GCCTTGTGGATTGCATCATTGTGAGGCGTGTAGTGCTTATAGTCCTGAAACAAGACGGCGCTCAGGGCACAAAAATTGGCGCAGTTGGCCAGCAGGGAAAAGGGGCTTAGCGAGCTCATTTCTCGAAATTGTACCAGTCCCATCAGACCTGGGACGCAACCGACGCAAATTGCTAGGCGAGACCAGCCGTAGATACTTCTCAGATTGGCGGCAATGAAAATAATGTAGGCAGTCGCAAATCCCGCCTGTGAGATGCCCAGGCACACAAAAATGATTTGTTCGCCCCGTTTGCCGAGAATGACCCGGCCTAGGTCCCCGTAGGACTCGATGGTTTCGGAAGGGTGCGTATTTTGCAGGTATTTCTGGACCTGCGGGATGCAGAGCATGGCGTAAACGTTGAATGCCGACGTCGTCAGAAGCGTCACCGTTCCTAGGAGCCACCCCGATTTGGAAAATGCGTTGGGAACGGCCAATAATCCCGCACCTACAAAGGATATAATGATATTGACAATGACTTGCGGAGTGGACGCAGAACCCGGGGGTCCCGCTCCGTGGTGATCGCCACCACTTACTTCTTTGTTCGAATCAAAGTCGTCACCAAAGGATTTTACGAGGGGTTTCACGAGCTCGCTATCGTCGTAGTTATCTACACTTTTTATATCCACAATGAGAGGAGACTGTGGTTCTTCGATCTCGAGCGGGGAAAATGCACTCTCACCTGTGTCACTCGGATTCCCGCCATCATCGGCGCCTATGGACCGTCGGTGGGACATGATGCCGCTGTGATTGCTTAGGTACTTGTTGCTCTTATATGGCTCCTGCAAGAAGCAATATTAGCCGATGTGCCGTAGTTCTTAACAATTTGAGCTTGATTCAGAGTCTGGATTAGTTTCGTAGAGTCTCCGGAGGGATACAACAAGAGAGAAGATGATACCGTAGATGCAATCTGGATCGGGTTGAAACAATACCAAAATTTATCGGAGGTCATTTGGAAATAATTTAAACGGTTGAAAATACCAGGACCCTAAAAAAACTACCCCTTGAGAATCCCTCAAATGAAATACCCCCAAACCTCGATGAGAAGCTTCTCACAACAAAAGAAGCTTCTCACCAATTCTCGTTTCGTTCTTTTGCATGAGTTCATTGCACCAACAACACTAGCGTACATCTTCCCACAAAACACACTCTCTCATAATTCAACGAGCTAGAAAATTGTAAACCGTGCAACTCACACACAATTTTCACCGATAAAATTCTACATACATTCTTCCCTGCAAAACCATCTCTCTTCTACGATAACCATGCCCGTCTTTTCCTCCACCCTCCTCTGGGTCCTTCTAAGCCTTTCTACCTCTATCAAGACTTGCTCCGCCTACGGAAACACTGTGGCTTCCGCTGGAGAATCTCCCGCACGCCTTCAAGCATACCATGAACGGGGCTACCAGTGGCCCGTCCCCGAGTTTGTCCCCAACACTTCCGGCTGGAGAAAACTCATGGAAGACCGCCTCGAGCAGGTTTCTACCATTCAAGATCCAAGCGAACGTTTCAAGGGATACACTGCTACTATGTATGCGGGCCTTGTTATCCAAAACTACACCGAGCACGGCTTTGCTCGTACCCGCATCAGCGATGAGCTCCTAGCAGAACTTCAGCAGGGCATCCATGATGGATTCGAGGACCGTCGCAACGAGGGCTATACTCCCTCTATCACAGGAAATCAGGCTTGGCACATCCAGCGGGATGATCTAACGGCCAAGGTCGAGGATGAGCTCCACGACAAGCTCGAGGAATGGGGAGGAATCGATCTAGATCTCACCTACGTCTACGGTCTCCGTCTCTTTCGCAACACGACGACCATCAAGATGCATCTCGACAAGAAGGGTTCCCATTCGATGGGGTACGTCCTACATGTCGGTGCAAGCGATGACTACGACCCGGAGGCCGACCCCTGGCCCTTTTTGATCGAAGACTTCAACGGACGGACCCACGAGATCACCATGGTCCCCGGCGATCTTATTCTCTTTGAAGGTGGGTTGAACAATAGTGTTCTTTCGAATCAAAGTATTGCTAGGGTTCTATTCTATGGTAATATGATCAAGTGTCGCACATGGAATCGACCCTAGTGATACTTTGATTTTATGGTTTCCCACTGAGTCGATTTTTTCTCATCCATCGTCTCATCCATCCTTTTTTGTTTTCATTTTCATTTCGTTTCGTTTCGTTGAATTGTCTATCTAATTATATTCTTCTGCATCCCATAGCCGCCAAACTTGTCCATGGCCGTCCCCACAAGCTCAACGCCTCCTGGTATTGCAATGTCGTTGGGCACTACTACCCAAGAGATGCTACCTGGGCTGCAATGAACCACATCCAAGAAGCCGAATATGCCGTCCCTCCCAAGTGGGCCGACGAACCCCATGAAAAGCCGAACAACGTCGAGGCCATTGAGTTTCGTGGAGGCATCTTGGAGCCAGGATGCTACGACGGGTGGTGCCGCAGTACTGGAGAAGATCTGGTCCGGTGGAAGGGACCCTCCGGAAGCCACACTCACTGGATCGATGCCAACGGTGGGGTCCACAAGTTCGTTGGGAAGGATAAGAAACGCCAAGAAGAAGAGGTCGAAGAGTTGTAGATTTATTCAAGAAAGCACTATTTCGTGTATATGCACTGAACTATCTAACAAACCTTTTCAAAAATTTGAGATTAATCCATGCCATGTTAAGCAGTCCCATGGCCACGTACATATAAACCATTAGTAGAAACCGTTATCGCAAAACCTTTTTCCATATTCATAATCTAGTGCTTGATTTTTTTCGTCGCCTTTCCTTCCTTGTTCGCATTGAATATCAAGGTTAGAGGCAAATCATTCTGAAAATCAAAGTTTCTCTAGTAGTGTGAAAAATTTCGTTCATATGATTAGTAATTTTTCTTATAAATAATTCACTTGTAGATAATTTTTTATGTACGTGTAGTGTTTTGAGTAAATTGTCTCAGGAATGTAACGCTCGATCACGGTAGGTTGTTTAGACAAAACCATCTTCAGAAAAAATAGATCGACAGTATTGTCAGATTTTTCGTTTTCAATGACTAGACCGTGTCGGTAGGTATTTCGGTCGGGGTTGGGGTATCCACAGGATCGGTAGGAACGCTGGTAGGCAAGCTGGTGGGCTCATCAGGATCTACAGTGGGTGCTTCGGTGGGGAACTCGGTGGTTCCCTTATCCTTTGGGTCAACAATACGGGGCGCCACGCCAGAGCTGCCCTCACATTCTGGGTGACAGGTGCGACGACAGTGCATGGCGACCCTATTTCTGGAGCATCGTAGTTCAGTTTTAGCTTTGGCAACCCACGCGCAATCCTTGAAGTCAATGTCTTCGTATCGGAAGTCAGGATCATCAATACAGTCGTTTTCTTCGCTTCCCACGGGTGGATCTGGGTCAATAATATTGGGTGCCTCGCCATAGCTGATGTCACAATCTGGGCATACGGTTTCTTGGCTTCCCGCGGTTGGCTTTGGGTCTACTTTTTCTGGGCGTATAGTCGCTTCCATGGCATGAGAGCCGCCGGGGGCTGCATGGTCGACTTGAGACTCACTTGGAGCAGGGATAGCATTGGCAACTCCCCACGGGGTACCATTGTCACCGCATTCCGGCGCACAGGTGGCACGGCAATTTTCCGTTACCAAAGCGAGAGCACATCGTTCGGTAGGTTTTGAGGTGACCCATTCACAAGACTTGAATCCGTCACCTTCGTGTCGATACGAAGGATTGTCGTCGCAACCGTGTAAATTCGACGGGTGATGACCACATTTCGGGTTGCATGTAGCAGGACAGTTTAGCAGAATCATAGGGTTTTGGCACTCTTCTAGAGACTGCGTCCCTACCCATCTACAATCCTTGTCTACGAAGCCATCGTGTCGAAAGGCTGGATTGTCTTCGCAAAAGCTCAAGGTGGGTTGACTAGTTGGAAGTTCAGTTGGAAATATAGTCCAGTCATCGTCGTCTTCTTCGTCGTCGTCGTCGTCTTCATCGTCATCATCATCTCCATCAATGTAAAACTCATCGTCAATTTCTACGGTGTCTTTTGCTTGAGCGTCTTCTGAGATCAAGTCTTCGGATGATGGCGCATCGATTTCTTCCAGTTCGATGTCCAAGGATGAGTCACGACGGCGTACAAGGTGAATTGCACCAGCAATGAGTGCCACGGTGACAATGCACAGAAACACCGTGATTTGGATGAAGCGGCAACGGGTCCTTTGCGCCTTGTATTTTTCGATTATTGGCTCATCGGATTCCAGAAAATCGACGGGTGCCCCGGCATCTAAAAACTCGTCGACAGAATCGCGAATTTTTGCAGAGTAAACAGTTCGTTTCTGCTTTGAAAAAGAAATCGAATCTTGATTGTAGTCAGAATAAGTGCCGATCGTTGGAACATCGGACAAATTACGGATGCCTCTTCCAGCTTCTGCATCATCTTCGTCTTCGACGCAGGCCATAATTATCGACCGAGAGACCGACCGCGAGGATTGTTTTGAGGAGGAGGAGTCATCGCTGTACTTGTCATCGTTAAACTTGGGATCGGAGTTGTGGAGATTGATCAACGAGGAAGCTGTCCCGTCCTTGTTGCGCTTTTCTAGGAATTTCATGACGACAAAATTGGGTTTGCAGCTTCAATTAGTTTGCGTTCGGATTAAATGTCTTTTCTTTGTGATTGTCAATCCAAGCTGAAGGAGTGTGGTAAGCAACAGTAGCTGAAGCGTAGAGCTCAAGTTTCTCATTTGAACTTGGAAAGAACATATATGTAAATATCAATCTATTGACAAAAATCATGATTCGATACCGGAAAAAGCGCAATGAGATTGGGATTTATCGAGACCTTGTCGTTTCGATCCCGTTTAATAAATATGCTAGAATTAAAAAAGTTCTTGAAATCAGCGCTAAAAGGTCCACGTTGAATGGGATAGTCTGTCGGGATGACCCAATGCCTGAAAAATCTGGCCCAAACAATCACGACAGACAGACGACTGCATTCAGGAACTCCGTCAGAATCGAACGAACTCTTTTTGAAATCCAGGAAGTGTATTACCAACACACAATATCATGGTGTCGACATCGGAGATTATTTTGGAATATGTCTGCCCATCTTTGGGACTGATAGGGGCAAATCTCATGTTCTTGGCTCCTCTGAGGGACCTCCAGAAAGCCGTGACAAAAGGCCACGGGCTGGGTGATCTGAATCCCACCCCATGGGCCGTTATGCTTGGAAATTGTATTGGCTGGTCGTCCTACGGCGTCCTGACATCGAACTGGTTCGTCTTTTGGGCCAACTATCCCGGATTTTTGATTGCCTGCTGGCTAAATCTTGGCGCTGTCAAACTCATGTATGCCTCGCACCACAGAGATGAGGCGAGAAGATCTCTGGTGGATTACTTGTCGTCGTCGTCATCCAAATATTCCATGACAAAAGCATCGTTGCGGGACGAAGAGAAATCCTTTTTGGGCGGTGACACATTAACGAGGGATGAAGAATCCAATGACAACCAAAATGACAAAGATTCTGACAACACCTGCGAGCTTGGAAATGGACTTACCGAAAAGCATGCATCGCCACCCATCGAACAAACCGATGGACGTCCCGATACGGGGAAAAATGATTGGGCTAAAATTGTATGGGACGTTACCTCCCAAACCACACCGGCGAAGACACCTCACGAGCGTCTCGTTGTAGGGATGGTGCTTTTATGGTCCTTGTTACTGAGCGCAATTGGCTTTTACAAGCACTATGCTAGCATCGCAGATACCGAGGGAACTGTTTCCAATTCGGACAAGATCTCACAATCCATCGTGGGCTACGTCGTGAACTTTAACCTCGTCTTTTTTTACGGGGCACCACTGAGCGCCATCGGCAGGGTCCTCAAGACGAGGCGGTCCAATACGCTTCACATTCCGACAATGGCCATGAACACGTTCAATTCAGTCTTTTGGACAGCCTACGCACTGGCACCACAAATCAACGATCCCTTCATCTACATCCCGAACGGTCTGGGAGTGATTCTAGGCGTGATACAGTTTTTCCTATGGATGGTCTTTCCGAGAACACCTTTGGATGAAACCTCTTCCAATAGGCCTGCATCCACCAGCCTAGAAATCAAACATGGCGAAACTAGTGACGCAGAAACAAAGGAGAGGGTTACCGATGTGAATCCATCACAATGATAGGATCGGCATAACTACTAGATATTATAGAGAAGGAATCAATACAATTGGTTTACGAACTAACTAATGGACACAAACATAGAATATATTTTTGATGCTCTATATATACCACTTTGCTATACTGTGGAACTGAAAGAATACGTAAACTATCCCGTTGTTCATGATGATGGATTCCGGGGGAAGCGGGTGACAATTTGGTACAACACACTAGAAGGTTTTATTCCGGCTGCCTCTCTTTCTCCAGGGTTGTAGGTACATCTCATGTTTAGGTCTCATCAATAATAGGATTCTATCATATGATACATCACCTCGTAGGGGAGAATCCGAGTTGAGAAACCCTCGTAGTAGTCTGGACGGGGTGGTAAGGCAAGAATATTTCCAGTATTGATATTCCGCATGTACACCGTAACTTCTACCCAACTTTGGCACCAATAATCAAGAAAGTATGGATGAGAGGACTTGCAGGCAGCTTCAACGACTTGATTTTGCCAACACCGAAAGCGTAATCGATCGCCGGAAATAACTTCATTCTCAGAGACGTTCTCGAAGGCACCGTCATGTCCATCCATAATATCGTTGTAGGCATCGTCTGCGTAGGAATACGAGTCATACTCCAAAAGGTCCTGGTTACTACAGTGTGCATCCAGAACCAACACAACGGATGGGAATTGTCGCAATATAGAGCGAGCCGCCTTTACTACCTCGGGCCAAAATTCCATGAACAGACGATTATCGTGGAGCAGGTTAAGATCTCGAACTCGTTGATATAGTGCAAGCTCCTCTAGGTTCTGAATTTTGGTGACACTCGAAGAAAATTTTGGTAACCGCATAGTTGATCGATTCTTTTCCCAGAAAGCGTTGGCCGTATCGCAGACTTCGGTTTCTGTATCTCTGGATGCAAGCAAGAGCCCATAGAGACGTTTAGAAGAAAGGGAGAGTAATAAGTAGTCTTTGACCCCACACAAGTTTGCAACAGTGGCTCCGACACGGACAATGAGGTCTTCGGGCAATGCCATTAGATCGAAACATTGCTCTTTATTTCTAACTTTTTTGAATTCTTTTCTGGTTGGTTCTGTTGCATTGTCGTGAAACGACACTTTACCTACGCATTTCTTGCTATGAAAGATTCTAGGTTCTTTTTTAGTTGGATCGATTGCATTGTTTTGGAAAGACACTAGATCGTCGCACTTCTTTTCGCTACGGTGGGTTTTGGATCGCGACGTTTTTGTCGTCCCTCGTAAAATTTTAAAAATCCTAGATGTCATGGCGGCTCTATATAGTCTGCGAATGCGATGGATGGTTCTTTTTGTGTTTTGTAACGATGTAATGCCTAGCTTTTAGAAACTATGATGGGAAAGTCTTGAGATACAATGTTCTTGTATACTCGTAACATCAAGAGTTGTTGGTTTTGACTCGTTCCAGGTTTTTTCCGTTACTCGATTTAATCGAGTCGTGACATTGACTTTGAGTTACCACGATGTGGTTATTTGAGGACTGCGGCGTGTCTCGGAAGAATATTTCGCCCCCCAAATTACCTAGTAGAGCAACACAACACAGCACGACTTAGATCCTTTTTTCCAACATCAATATGGCTACTGCATCGTGGGCTTGTCCTGCGTGTACATTCATTAATGTTGCCAGCGCTACGGCTTGTCATATTTGTTTCACGGGACGACTCATAAGTTTGACCATGGCAGCGACTACGAATACGATGATCATGACACCATCCCTTCTTACCCAAAAGTGGAGATCGCACGGCAAGGCGCGGGCCACCGTCACGGTCTTTTCTCAGCCCACCTTGCATCCGTTCTCTAACTACGTGAGACATGCAGCCGTCACAATGGATATTCCTCACTGCTGCGATGCGTTGGCCCTTGCGAATTCAGGCAGGAGCACAAGGATTTCCTTTACCTTTGCCGAAAAGGCCATCATGGCTTGCAAGGCCGCTCTCTTTCGAGACTATACTACCTTTGACAAGATTTTGGGTTGTAATGATTCAAGATCGGCTAAGAGGCTAGGACGACAGGTGATAAATTTTGACCAGCAGGCCTGGAACGCTCACCAGTGCGAAATCGTTCGACAGGTCACGATTGCCAAGCTCGCCTGGCCAAATTTCCACGCAGCACTGCTGCAAACAAGAACGAACATTATTGCCGAGTGTACCAACGGCGATTGGGTATGGGGAACCGCTTTGGATGCTTTTGATGGGAACGTGTCCTATCCTGGGAGATGGAAGGGCTCTAACATTTTGGGATGGAGTCTGATGGAAGCGAGGGACGAAGCCACGAGAACTCTCCAGCAGCAGCAACACCAGCAACCTAATTTTGCTGCTGTGCCATCGGCTCCACCGATAAATCTTATCGAGAATTTTTCGTCAGCTCCTCCAGCTCCTGTTGCCAGATCGAAACCATCCAAGGATGAAAAACTCAATCCAAATTCTATCAATCATCTTGCATCGCAATACTCGTTTGGTCCCAATGCTTTCGGAGCATTGCAACGATCTACACCCCAGACGACCTCGAACGAGGATTTATCTTATTCCGTCAGGGATATCATAGAGGCTTCTTATCCCCAAGCAACGAATATGTATGGAGAACGGAACCGAAAATTGGTAACCAGGATGCTGACAGACATTTATAATCAGGGTTTGTTTATGCATGGTAGCGCCGATTCCGTTGTCAACCGGACTATCGTACCCGCTTTTCGTCACGTGATCTCGGAAATGAACAAACTGAATGCAAACGAAGAGAAACGCATTTCAATGGCAAGAAATCTAGCGGAAGCCTGCCAGGATTGCCAGCAGGTCCAAGCCCGGGTGATTCTTCGGTTGTTCGGAGATTTGACGTCCCAAAACCAAACATTCGAATCTCAGCTCAAGTACTCACTAGTCCAACCTAAGGAGGCTGCACTCCATAGCCTCATCTCCAAGTATCACTCCCCAACGTGTGATTTGGATCACACGCAGGTGAACTCGGCTAATCAGAGAGCACATCTCGTGAGCGGATACGTGAGTCTCATTGGAAACTCCTTTGGTCTGGACGGTGTTGATGCAGCAAACAGCGATCGATTTTTGTACGATAGCTTAGGCGTCATTCGAAATATCCACATTACCCCATTGCTCCAGGAAGCGGAGACCAAGACCGCAGAACAGAAAGATGACATCATTCAGAAATTAATCCAAAATAAGATGGATGTGGCAGCCAGCAAGTACGAACGAGTCCACAGTCGGTTGACCACCACGCACAAACGAGAAATATCCATGTACGTTCACAAGTTCATGGATAAAGATGTTATCCCTTGTCTCTATCCAGGTCTACCTCCTCCTTTTACCGAAAGCGAATTTCAAGCAGTTTCCAGCGAACAACAGAAAGCTAAGAAACATAAGAGCGGCATTGCGGGCTTTTTGCTTGGAAGGAACAAACAATCCAATACTACCCTCGACGACGAGACACTCAAGCTCTTCCTCATGAACGAATTGTCCCAGAATCTTTGCGTCAAAGAATGGCTTGCTGGCCTCATTGGTGACATCAACAACCAAGCCACAGATGCCGATCGAATAATCGATAACAATTGCATTTTTGACTGGGCGTCTGCCAACATGGATGGGGACTTTAAGCACTGCATCTTTTACGATGAGGATCGAATTGAGGAATTTTCGGATCTTGACCCCAAGCAACCCACCGATGACAACCAGTACAAACCTTTTTTGAGTCCCGCAGTTCTTGTCAAGATGCTGGTCAAGGCAGGCATGCTCAAACGCAAATAAATGGATTCCGTGTTTCCAAACGAAATAATAGATATATTAGCAATGGTGTGGTAGAAGCAAAAGAGGGTGAATCGGTGCACGAGTGTACATTAAACAACATAGCTATATTAGAAAGAGTGATGTTTTAGAATAAAAATGAATTAGCATAAAATTTCTTAAATAATCCATAGCTTCCTTAGTACAGAATTAGATTTAAATTTCAGTCATGCTCTCGCGCGTAGGCATAACAGTACCTTACTCAACATAGCCGTTTCACACGTGTCCGCAAGCCTGCACAGCCAAGCCGACACAAATCGCCAATTTGCTTCACATTTTCTCTTTCCCGTTACCGGTTTGGGATTAATTTGTCAGAGATCTACCTCCATTCCTCAATTTCGGAGCTGCCTTCAACAACGGTATTGTACTAGCGAATTACAATCTCGCATCTGCTACAGCTGTAATACAAAATATCAAAAGCAAAATGGTTATGGTACAAAGACAACAATCGCTATCAATGAGACGGCAATCTTCGGCTCCGGGAACTATCGGAACGTCACAACGACGCAGTTCTTACATGTCATGTGCAATGGGGGACGAAGATGATCACAGTCAATCCTCATTCTCCACCCATCATTCGTCATTCAGTAGTATTACAACGACGTTGGGAGAAAGCACAGGAGTTAGTACCCGTCGAAATTCTTACAACCAACAGCACGTCAAAACTCCACGTTGGGTTATCGGAGTGCTTTGTATCTCCATAGCGTTTTCCTGGATCAGAGCTGTCCAATACCGAACTACGAGTTTTGAGGTCATATCTTCAATCGATGCCGAAATGGAGGGTTTTGTGATGAAGAAAAAGAAGAGCACACAATTGCTCCAGGATGCTATCGATACTAAGAATGAATATGCCAAGAAGCTGTGGAAATTGAAGAGACAACAACGTCTCTTCCAGCATGAGACACGAATGCTAGAAGAAATGGCCGAATTGGATTCGTTGGGAGAAGAAGATAACGTCGGAATTCCCCAAGAGGCTTTCGACAAATTTAAAAATCGTAATAGCGGAAACATCGCCAAGAAATGGATCGAGCATCGTCAGGAAGCCCTTCTTCACAAAATTTACGGCCTCCAGGTTTATATCCAAGAAGAAAGCCGAAAACGTGTCATCAAAAAGTATGGATATGGACCTCACCATGTCGTGCTCGACATCAAATCTCGTGAGGGTCGAAAACCGGGTAAAATTACGGTTCGAATGGCACCTCTATCCACGGTGCCGCATGCTATAGAAACATTCCTGGATATGGTAACCAACAAACTTTTGGACAACACAATGTTTTACTCCCATCAGTCGACATCTCATCTTGTTGCGGCTGCACCTATATCATACGGAACCTTCCAATCGAAAGAAGATGAAATGAAAAGTTTAGGCTTTACAGGAGTAAGCTTTCCCGAATATTCAAAGGATTTTCCTCACAAAAAGAACACAGTCGGCTTTTCTGGAATGAGCACCAACTTCTATATCAACGCTATGGATAACGAGGACCACCATGGACCAGGAGGACAGCAACATCACGAACTTGAGGGTGATGCTGATCCTTGCTTTGGGGAAATAATTGAGGGCTTTTCAAACATTCTAGATATGCAGTACAATCGACACAAGGGGAATACGCCTAGGGGCTGGCAAGATTATGATCTGACTCGAATTATCACTGCAAAGCTGATTACTTGGCCATAGGGAATACAGCTGAGCTGAATTTATTAAATTAGAGATTTCTAGTTCATGGTCTATTTTTTATCTATTTGAATTATGAAACCCTATGCGATAAAAGCAATTGTAGCTTTCAATTTTCATTTCTCATACCAAACCTTCGCTTTTGTACAATGTTTTGTTGTCGTTGGATAATTTGTTTGGAACCCTCTCCCCCATTTCGATCATCAGTTTTTCCTCCGTCTCCTCGCCACTGTTGTTCTCTGACGCTAAGACCCTTTTATATCTATCCTTGGTAATATTGCTTCGATTGAATCTCGGATGGGCGGCCCCTAGAGATAGGGAGTAGTAAATTCCCCACGAAATTTGCACGAAGAGACCTAAGCCCGCGCCCATTAGGGCTAGCTGGTTGTCAGATAGACCTTTGGAGGTGCTCAGAGTACCCGCCACAAAAGAGGTCGCTGCCTCGAACAATGTGGTGAGAGTGTGCTCCAGAGCCATAATCCGTCCCAGGAATCGAGGGTCGCAAAGCGTTTGCAACACAAGAGATGAATATACCCAACAGATCCCAGATCCATTGGTTCGGAGGAATGTTGCCCATAAAAATTGTGGAAAAGTAGTTACAAAGGAAATCACGAACCATCCAAAGCCAAGAAGCATAAGCCCGATCCAGTGAGCCCGTTGCAGGGTGAATGGCTGGCGTGAATCCGAAATGTTGTTCATCAGCATCGGTCCAATTGAGCTTCCCAGTCCAATGGTCGTAAACAACAGTCCCATGTGGATGGAACTCAATTTGGTATCTTCGGTGCCATCGGGTTTAAATACCGTTGCAAACTGAGCGCCAACGATGTCTTCGATGCCCCAAACCAAACTTGCAGAGGGTTTGGCTAAAATCATCCATCCGAAGCCACACATTGCGAGATATTTTGTTATAGAATGTGTATCGATGGAAACATCGTCATCCACGAAATGCTCCTCGTCATCAAAATTCCCATTGTCGCTCTTCGTAATTTCCTTATTGGTTTTATAATCGGCTCTCACACCCCTAGCAATCAGGATAGCACTCGTACAATAGGTTGCAAAATCAATGAAATAACATGCTTGAAGACCGAGTATCGACGCAATCTTCCCTGCCAATAGGCCCCCAATAATGACGGAACCTCCCCAGGCCCAGGAATTGAGAGTCACTGCCAGCTGCAAATCACGGGTTTGTTGGTCCCCCTGTACCAAATCGGGAAGAATGCCGGTCGCAGATGGAATGTATATTGCTGAAAGGCTCGACCGTACTATCGTGACAAGATATATGAGTGGAAGAGATTCGAAACGGATCGCCAAGAGGTATCCCAGGACAACAATACCAGACATAACATCGATTGTAATCATCATCCTCCGGCGATCAAAAGTATCGGACAGTATCCCACCCACCAGAGCCAAAACTGCGTTTGGAAGAAGACGGGCGATTGTAATGTGCGCAAGGCCTGCACCTGAGCTTCCTCCAGTGAGTTCTTCTACC
>Ga0115013_10001570_pt1 | contig 13176 bp, 17 predicted proteins | sample SouAtlMetagenome_2_FD_88686 | JGI IMG/M metagenome (GOLD analysis project Ga0115013, IMG submission 88686) | Marine eukaryotic phytoplankton communities from Atlantic Ocean - South Atlantic ANT15 Metagenome | ecosystem: Environmental > Aquatic > Marine > Oceanic | place: South Atlantic Ocean...
CAATACTATACAGTTAATAATTTATTATGTGGAAGAAATATAGATGAATTGCTTAGAGTTTTAAGATCAATTCAGTATATAAAAGAAAATCCTGGTCAAGCCTGTCCTGTTGATTGGAAAAATGGAGATCAAATCTTATATTCTCATCCTTTGAAATCAAGAGTTTATTTAAAAAAATTATATTCTAATAAATAGAAATAAAATTTTATGCCAAAACTAAAAACACGAAAAGCTGCAATGAAACGATATAAAATTACTGGAACAAATAATTTTTTACGTCGTCATGCTTATAAAGGTCATTTACTAATGAAAAAATCCAATAAACAAAAACGAAAATTGTCACAAGTTTTATGTGTCAATAAAAGTGATAAAGCACCTATTAAATTAATGCTACTTTATTAAATTACTAATCATAAACTACAAATGGTAAGAGTCAAACGTGGAAATGTAGCTCGTAAACGTCGAAAAAAAATTCTAGCACTTGCAAGTGGTTATAGAGGAGCACATTCTATTTTATTTAGAGTTGCAAATCAACAAGTTATGAAAGCTTTACGATATTCATATATTGGTCGTAAGCAAAAGAAAAGAATTTTTCGAAAAATCTGGATTAAAAGAATTAATGCAGCTTCAAGAATGAATGGAATTTCCTATAGTCAACTAATCCACAAATTTAAAAAATCAAATATTGATTTAAATCGCAAAATGTTATCACAGATTGCTATTTTAGATACATTAACATTTAAATCGTTATTAACGAGTACAGATTAAAACAAACTAATTTAAATTACTTCTTACTTTTTAGGGAAATTTAAATTCCAAATTTATTAGTATTCTTTTATTTATGAATTTAAATAATGATTTTGAAAGATTAATTGTAAATTTACCTTTTTTTCTTCAGCAACAGCTTAGAAAACATCATCATCATGATCAAATGATTGAGATTATTCTTGATTTGGGCCGGCGACCCGAAGTTAGATTTACATATGGTCCTGAATATTTATCACAAAAGAGAATTTCATGGCAAGATATTGATTATGTTATCAAACATCTTAGTAAATTTAGTAATGAGAACCGTGCTGGTATTGAACTGACACTGCATCGAATAAGTTGCATTAGAAACCGACAATTTTTAATAAATGGTTTAACGTGCCGAATTGGACGTTCCATATTTGGAACAGTTTCGATTATTCAAGATTTGTTAGAATCTGAAAAATCAATATTAATTTTAGGAAAACCTGGTGTAGGAAAAACAACAATCATTCGAGAAATAGGAAGAGTTTTAGCTAATGAAATGGAAAAAAGAGTTATTATCATCGACACATCAAATGAAATTGCTGGTGATAGTGATATTCCTCATTTAGGAATTGGACGTGCTCGCCGAATGCAAGTTCCTAAAACTGAGTTACAACATCAAGTAATGATTGAAGCTGTTGAAAATCATATGCCTCAAGTAATTATTATTGATGAAATTGGAACAGAATTAGAAGTTTTAGCTGCACGAACAATTGCAGAAAAAGGTGTTCAATTAATTGGAACAACGCATGGCAAATGTTTGGAAAATTTAATTAAAAATCCCACGTTATCCGATCTAATTGGTGGAATTCAATACGTTACATTGAGTGATGATGAAGCAAAACGACGTGGGACAAAAAAAAGTATATTAGAACGAAAAGCATATCCAGCATTTGAAATTATAATTGAAATTCATAATTCTAATATTTGGACGGTTCATGAAGATGTTGCAATGTCTACTGACTTATTATTACGAAACGATTCACTAATTCATCAAACACGCCAATTTAGATTAGATGAAAAAATTCAAATACGATGTGAACAAGTTTTCCCATCGCAAAACGAATTCGTAAAAGATAGTTATTTAATAGATAAAAATCAATTAACTATTACTAAATGTTGGACCCAGTTTAACAATTCACGAACTACTAAACTAGGGAATAAGCTTACCAAGAATTTAGTTATATATTCGTATTCAATATCAAATAATTTCCTTAAAGAAGTCTTTTCAAAAGTCGATGTCAAATTAACTTTAACAAATAATTTACGAAAAGCCAGTTTAATAATTGGATTAACTAACCATTTGCAGCAGAATTCAAGTTTATATCAATTTGCAAAGGAAAAAAAAATTCCAATTTATTCATTTCAGCAAATTAGTATGTATCAGTTAACAAAATTTATTAAAATTATAACCTAGCGGAGATTCGAGGTTATAATTTCAAAATGTGTAATGCATAGATAAATATAAAAAGATTTATGACATAGTTGGTTTGTAAGATGCTGTGCGAGGCATTAGGATCTTACAGCCATATGGCAATTATCGTTAGATAATACATATATATATATATATTTATGATTAATGTAGCTCTTTTGGAAATCGTCTCAGAAGATTTTTTCTTACGTTTTACGTACTTATTATAATATTAATCGCTTTTAAAATTCTTATTTTAATTTTAAAGACTTCGAGTTGGATTATATTTCCCATTTTTATCATAATCTTCAAATTTTGTTAAATATTGATTAAATAAAAGTTGAGTATTTCCAACTGGACCATTTCGTTGTTTAGCGATTGAAAGATCGATAACTGATGACCCAGGAGTTAAATTTGGAATAGACTTTTGTTTATTTTTATATAGCATTAATACAAGATCTGCATCTTGTTCTATTGATCCACTATCTCGTAAATCGGATAATAGTGGTTTTGGGTCAATACGACTATCTATAGTTCGACTTAATTGTGATAATGCAACTATTGGAATTTTAAACTCACGAGCAATATTTTTTAATTCACGGGTAATAATAGAAATTTCTTGATATCGATTTATATTATTTGATCGTGGTTCTTGCATTAATTGTAAATAATCAATAACAACTAATCCAATTTTTGAATAAGTTTTAGAGAAATTTTTTAATACTTGTCTAACATCTAAAGAACTTAAATTTGGTGTATCATGTAAATGTAACGGAATTTTTCCCAAAATTCGCATAACTAAATCAATTTTTTTCCAATCTTCCTTGTTTAATAGGCCAGTTTTAAATTTAGTTTGATCAAGACGTGTCTCCATTGACAGCAATCTATACATTAACTGTTGAGCAGACATTTCTAAACTAAAAAAAAGTACAGGTAAACGCGTCTTTTTTAAAACATTTAAAGAAATATTTAATCCAAAGGCTGTTTTACCCACCGAAGGCCTTCCAGCAATAATGATTAGTTCTGAGTTTTGAAATCCATCTGTATATGAATCAAGACCAATAAATCCTGATGGTATACCAGATAATTGACCAGGTCGATGTACTTTTTCCCATAAATCATCAATAATTAATTGTAATAATTCTGCACTACTAACATCTTTTTTTTTTAATTGAAGATCCGCAGTTAACTTTCGTATTTCTGAATCAAGTCCTAATAGTTGTTCATAAACGGGGAAATTCATTATAAATCCATTATCTACAGTCTTTAAACCAATCTTAATTATACACCGACGTATATATTTTTGTTTTACTAAACGTATATAATCCATTAAATAAACTAAAGTGGGAATTTCTTTAAGAAGTTCACTAATAACTTGTAACCCTCCCACATCATTTATTAATCCATAACATTGAATATAATCTGTTGTTGTTAGAAAGTCAATTGAAAGATCTTGATGATACATGTCAATAAATGTTTTATATAATCGCTGATGATTTTTAAAATAAAAAGCATCGATTGGTAAATGTTCCATAATAACTTCAAGAGTCTGAAAAGACGTATCACAATTAACTAAGATACATGTTAATAAAGTTTTTTCTAATGTGAAACTATGAGGAAGTTGAGCTGTTAAATTTAATACATTTTCATGTTCATCGTAACTAAGAAGTGGCTGTTTTTCTTGTTTTAATTTTGCGTTCTTCGTTCGTTTTGAAGAATCACTATTCTTTTTTTGATTAGTAAAATTTTGTTTTTTCATAGAAAAATTCTTTTTATATTGTAATTTTTATCAGTTATAAAAAATCTTGTAATTTTCTTGACGTATAGCTATACTAGCATCAAATAAGTACTCTTAGTTCAGTTGGTAGAACGCTAGTTTCCAAAATTAGATGACGAGGGTTCAACTCCTTCAGGGTACGTTTCTCTTTCAAAAAGAGGTTCGAATTAAACAGTTGATATTGTTAAATAGAATTTTAAAAATTAAACGATTTTATCTACTAAGATCATAAATATTATACCACAGTCTTAAAATTTTAACAAATTAGAATTCAAAATTTTAAAATATCCTTTTTAGATTATATTATCATATTCTTATGGCTAAAAAAATTACTGCATTAATTAAACTGGCTTTACCAGCTGGAAAAGCAACACCAGCACCACCTGTAGGACCTGCATTAGGTCAACATGGTGTAAATATTGCAGCATTTTGTAAAGAATACAATGCTAAAACCATGGATAAGTCAGGATTAATTATTCCGGTTGAAATTTCTGTTTATCAAGATAGAAGTTATACATTTATTTTAAAAACACCTCCTGCATCAGTTTTATTAGTTAATGCAGCAAAAATTTCAAAAGGTTCTTCTGAACCAAATCGTATAAATGTTGGGTCCATTACAAAAATGCAATTAGAAGAAATTGCCACTACCAAATTACCAGATTTAAATACAACAAAACTGACTAGTGCAATGAAGATTGTTGAAGGAACTGCCCGAAATATGGGAATCTCCATTGTAGATTAAATTAAACTTAAATAAATTTTGAGTGGAGAAAGTTATGCGGAAACTATCGCGACGTCACAAAGAAAATATTGGAAAAACGGAAAATAAAATTTACTCAAATTTAGATGAAGCAATTCAAACTTTAAAGAAAACGGCAACAACTAAATTTGTAGAAAGTGTAGAATTACATGTAAATTTAAACATTGATCCAAAGTATGCAGATCAACAATTACGAACAACAGTAACATTACCTCACGGTATTGGGAAACAGGTTAAAATAGCTGTTTTAACAAATGAAGAAAATTATGAAGAAGCAAAAAAAGCGGGAGCTGATATTATTGGTAATACGGAATTAATTGAAACTATTACTCAAGGAAATATTGATTTTGATTTACTAATTGCAACTCCCAATCTAATGCCAAAATTAGCTAAACTGGGGCGCGTACTTGGTCCAAAAGGATTAATGCCCTCACCAAAATCAGGAACAGTAAGTAGTACTCTAACTACAACTTTAACTGATTTTAAAAGAGGAAAATTTGAATATAAAGCTGACAAAACAGGAATTGTTCACGTAACAATTGGAAAAGTTAATTTTACTGAAAATCAATTAATTGAAAACTTGCAAGCTTTTTATAACTCAATTGAAAAAAACCGTCCTTCTGGTGTTAAAGGTAAATATTTTAAAAGTTTATCTATTTGTTGCACTATGGGTCCATCAATAAAACTCGATTTAAACAGTTTCGTATAACCATTTTTAAACTCTAGTAAATTAAAAACTTTAACATACAATATAATTAAAAATTATTATGTCAGAAAAAATTAATCAAATCGTTGAAGAATTAAAAACTTTAACTTTATTGGAAGCATCAGAATTAGTAACACAAATTGAAGAGACGTTTGGAGTAGATGCATCTTCAGCCGCTGGTGGAACAATGGTAATGGCTGCAACTGCAGCACCAACTGAAGAAGTTGAAGAAAAAACTGAATATGATTTAATATTAGACGAAGTTCCAGCTGCTAAAAAAATCCCTATCTTAAAAGTAGTCCGTTCTATTACAGGGCTTGGCTTAAAAGATGCCAAAGAATTAGTAGAATCAGCACCAAAAGTACTTCAAGAAGGTATAGCAAAAGATATTGCGGAAGCGGCACAAAAACAAATTAGTGATGCAGGTGGAACAGCCTCTTTAAAATAGTTTTAATAAATAATCTTTTTAAAAGATTATTTTAACTATCTTTAAAGAAAAAATAATCATTTAAATTTACGAACTTGATTCGAGCTTGTTACTTTAATTAATTTTAGGAAATAGTTTTCATATTATCTAAAGTTAATCAACAGTTTCTACTAAAAATAAGCGATTCATAGTAAAGGATTTCTTTTGGTTTCTATATTCTTCTCACTTGTCCAAGTCTTTTCTTATTTTGAAATAAAAAAACAATTTTTAGTTTATTTTTGCTAACCTGAATATTCCCAGACTTAATGGAATGGTAATATCAAATTTGTTTAAATTTTAATTGAGATTATTAATATTTTAAATCACTGATAGATTTAATTTAATTCATTGACATTGTATTAACTTTTTTATATAATAGACTTATAACTACAATGCTTAGAAATAATTGGGTAATTAACTCAGCGGTAGAGTATCTGCCTTACAAGCAGAGGGTCACAGGTTCAAATCCTGTATTACCCAAATAAATTAAGGGTCTATCGTCTAACGGATTAGGACAGGAAACTTCTAATTTTCTAGTGTAGGTTCGATTCCTACTAGACCTAATTATTCTTGTATTTGCTGGTGTAGCTCAATGGTAGAGCAACGGTTTTGTAAACCGTAGGTTAAGGGTTCAAGTCCCTTCACTAGCTTTTTTCTAAATGACTTTAACTCAACAAAAGTTTTCTATATCAATAATGGTTAATCTTTACCGATATAGAAAATTTAAAAGTCGTATCTTTGATAAAACCTTATTTTTATTTCCCTTGGGCCTTCAAGATATTAACTGCTACAACTAATCCATAGGCTTTGTTTACTAAAAATGAGACTGACGTTATTTCTAACATACACAACGTTTTTCTAGCAGCACCACTAAGTATAACAATAATATTGTCACTATTCTTTATTGGCGCACGTGTAGATGCAGATGGCTTCACTTGTAAATTAATAAATATTTCCTTTGCGTTTACTATTAGATTTGAATTGAAAAATATTATTCTAAAAATACTTAATATACTTTCAAATTTTAAAAAATAAGATTCTTTTTTTAATCTGGGGTTTATTTTTTATCCATTAACTTTTTGTTTAAAAAGTTGAATGTTATTTTTTATTTTATTTTTAAAATTTAATAATTTATAGTTAACCTTTGATAAAATTTTTGAAGTTGTCTTTAACATATAGTTGCATTTAGAAATTAATAATTTATTTTAATTTAATGACAGCTAATTTAAAGATCGATTACTACACGTAAAACTGATCCATATTATGGATCAGTTTTACGTGTAGTAAGGGCTTCTACTTTTTCTTGTTTATTCCGCATCAATAAACACTCGAGTTGCTAAAAAATACGTTCTGGCTATTAAATTTCCACCCAGATTAAAATCCCATTAGTTTAACAGGATTCACTTTTGTTTATTTTAAGGTTGGATTATCGACGTTTAAACAAAGACTTATACTGTGTCTTTTCATATAAATAAAAACTTAAATCTAATTTCGTGAAAATTTAAAAATATAATCCTAACATATCTGGGAAAAACCGATTGATTTCAATGATAAAACCTGCTGTAAATGTCATCCAAATAGTTAGAAGAACTGGAGCCGTTGATAAATATTTTTGAAAGTCTTGCATAAAAAATTCAGTTAAAGTAAATAATTTAATAATATTAAAATAATAGGGAACATCTTGATCCTCAAAAAACTAACGAGGTGAAACAGTCACTTCATCGGTCGGTGCAATTAAGTCACCACTAATTAATTCTTGCCATGCGGAAATAGGCCAGATGTAACCTGTAGTCATAATTTTTAAAGCTAACGGAACATTTATTATAATTTCACTTTCTGTTGGATTTTTAGTTGTACTTACTGCACGTAAATATTTCCGTCCAACCCAACCAATCCAACCTGAAATATATATAAATCCAAAACCTGGTAAAATAAATTCTGCAGCATGACTCCATCTTCCATCAGCAATTAAATGTGGTAGCCCATCTGTTCCACATAATAAATCTGATCGGCTATATTTATCAAAACGATTTTTAGTTCGATCAATTTGTTGTTGTAATGCTAAAGCTGGAGGTGAATTTGTTTCATATTGGTTCATTCGTAATTCCAATTTTTTAACACTACTGTTTAATCTTTTCGTAAAAGCTGGTGAGTCACTACATTTTGTTAGTCCACCGATGTCTGCAAAAGCTTGGTCTGGAGTAATTATTAATAATAGTGCAAAAAAGAAAGCAATGATATTAAAACGTTTCATAATCAATAATTAAGCTAAAATTTTAAATTTGTTTTTTGGTAAAAGATTTCAAAGAAAAGAACTGAAATTATTATATATATATGTAGTAATTATTATATATATATTTAGTAATAATTAAAAAAAATATACGACTATCTAAGTATTTACAAAATGACGGAATAACCTAGTAAGGTTTTTAAAGTTTATCTAATGGTTACTTTCACAAGAAATTCACTATTACTATTCATCTATAATATATAGATCGATATGCGAATAATACAAAATATAGCCTGTTACTCTAGATTAATAACGCTAGACCCAGGTAGGATTTGAACCTACGAGACATGCTCCCTAGCTCTCGTAGTCGAAAACTCCAAGTGCCCTGAGACAAATAATCAATTAATATTAGTTGATGTTCGAACCGTTTTTAATATCAAAATGGTTCGAACGTTTAGAAAGACTTTAAATTATTCGAAATCTTTACGATTTGGATTTCTTGATGGGTCACCAGAAAGAAGCCCAAAAATAAATAAAGAGACAAAGAAGATAACTGTTGTATAAACCAAAATTTTTAAAGTTAGCATTTAATTTTTCTTAAAAGTTATTTTTAATAGTATGTATTATACTAAAATAAAATGATTCTGAATTATTTTTAGTTTCTTTTAACCAATAAAGTTAATGAGAGTTCTTACGGTCGGAAAATTAATGACATTTTAAAAACATTTAAATGGTATTCTTTTGTTGAGAAACTTGACATGTCACTGATATCTTTTTTTGATTGTTGTTCCTTAGAAATTTTTAAACGTCCTTGAACAAGAACATAATCACCTTTTTGATAATAATTTTTAGCCTGAATCCCTAAATTACCAAAAAAATATATGATAACCCGTGTTAATGGTTTATGTTTTTTACTCTTTGGTCGAGCTGGGGCTAATCGTGTTTCACAAAAAACAACATTGGTCTTTTTAGTTTGCACATAATATGTTTTAAAGTTTCCAGTTAATTTGACTGATCCTAAAAAATAACTTGTAGTTCCAAATCTCATTTTTTACGTTAAATTACTAAATTTCTTTGTTTTTGAACATCTTCAAAATTAATATCACGTAAACGTTTTAATAACCGAATAAAATATTCTAAAAAGTAATCATCTAATTGAATAATTTCTTCTGAATCAACCTTAAACATTTTATACAAGTCAAACGTTGACTTTGAAAAATTTTTTTTAGTATTTAAAATTTCGACAAATGCTAATCGATCACTAATATTTTGACCCCATTCAAAAAATCCAAAGAAATTACTAATTAATTTTAGAATAATTAATGGAACACGTTGAATACGTGCTGTTTGGCCAGCTAATTGTTCACATAAGATAATAATTTCAGATGAAAGCCAACCTTTTAATCCACTTAAGAAAAAAGTTTGATTAATTGTTTGTGGAATTTGCAGGGCTCGCATACTAAATTTTGCAATATCTTGTGTATCCATGTAAGCAATATAAGTATTTTCATTGGTTACCCATATTGGTAAATTTTCTAAAATTGGAATTGCATATTGTTCAATTAATCCTTGGTAAAACCCAGTTAATCTGAAAATTGTATATGGAACTTGTGACTGTTCTAATTTTTTTTCAATTCCATATTTTAATTTCATTAAGGGAATATTTTCAAATTGTTCTACGTTTTGAGCGGAGAAAAAAATAAAACGCTGAATATTTGCGACTTTTGCAGCCTCAATTAAAGCGATTTTGCCATCCCAGTCAACTTTCTTTAAAGATTCAAGTTCATTTGGACGACTCGTTGAAGCATCAATCACTGCCGTAATTCCTTTAAAACAAGGTGGTAATGTTTCAGGTTTTATTAAATCTCCATATACTAATTCAACTCCCCATTCTTTCAAAAAATTCGCTTTTCGAAAATTACGAACCATACAACGAACTTTATAACCTTTCATTAATGCTTGTAAAACCATTTGACGGCCTAATGTTCCGGTTCCTCCAATAATTAATAAACTCATAGATTTAAATTTCTTTAATTATTAAAAACTGTGCTTTGTAAAATATCTTCAGCTTCTAGATTTACTAACTCTTTTTTCGTTAATACTTGCCCACGACTATCAAAAATTCGATTTGCTTGACGCATACGAGCTCGATCTAAGGCATTTTTTACACTTCGTGCATTTGCGAACAAAGGTTGTTCTTTTCTTTTTTTAATGTAATCACATAACGCAAGTTCTGCTTGCGATGTTAGTTTATATTGTTGATCATCTAACATAATTTTTGCAATTTGTAGTAATTCATCAACACTATAATCGGGAAAATCAATATGATTTGCAATACGTGATGATAAACCTGGATTTGATTCATAAAACTTATCCATTGGTTCTTTATAACCTGCTAAAATCACAACTAATTCATCACGTTGATTTTCCATAACTTGTAATAAGATTTCAATAGCTTCCGCTCCATAGTCTCTTTCATTATCAGGTTTATATAAATAATAAGCTTCATCAATAAATAAAACTCCCCCCATTGCTTTCTTAAGAACTTCTTTTGTTTTTGGAGCTGTATGTCCAATGTACTGTCCCACTAAATCATCACGTGTGACAGTTAAAAGATGACCTTTTTTAATATAACCTAATTGATATAAGATGTCTGCCATTTTTAATCCAACAGTAGTTTTGCCTGTTCCCGGACTACCTGTAAAAGACATATGTAATCCTGGATTCGCAGATGTAATCCCAAGATTTCGTCGTAATTTATCGATTAATAATAAAGCTGCAATTTCTCGAATACGTGATTTTACTGGCGTTAAACCTACTAATTCTTCGTCTAATAAATTTAAAATTTTTGCAATTTCAGTTTTAGCATACTCTTCTTGCAAATTTATGGGTGATGTCGTCATAGATACAAATAATAAAATTGAGTAAATAATTGTTTATATATAAAACTAGTTATTCTTAACTAGTTTTACAAATTTATACGATTATAGCAATTAATTGAATGTTGGTATACTAGATAAACAAATAAACGCAAATCCAGCACTTCCACATGCTCCAACAAAAAATCCTCCCTTAAATCGGTTCCAAGCTTTTCTAGTTTGAAGCTCATTTTCAGAAGCTGTTGATTTTTCTTGACTAAATGTTGCTATACCATAGATTGTTAAGCCTAATGTTAAAATAATAATTAGACCAATTGTTGAAAGAAAACCAGCAAACAATGCAATGTCAGAATCACGTAATGGACCTAATTTAGTAAATGGACCAATTAAAAAATAACCATGTGCTAAACCAATTTCCAGACCACGTAATAAAGGGGTTAACCCAAATCGATATGCTGGTAAATTTTGTAAGATTGCACGCGTGACAGCAGATGATGTTATTGGTGTTGCTAAATGACCTACAAATGGATCATCATTATAAGGTTTAATAAAATTAGCCATAGAGTTAATTCAAAGATTAGTTAAATTAATAAGAAAATTGTTTAATTAAATTGAATACAAGGTCAGTGAAAATGGAATAAAAAATTTTACCAACCAAAATTTTTATATAGATTACTATATAATATATATTAATATACAGAAAAATTTTTATAAATTTCATTTTAATAAAATAAGAAAGGTTTTTATGACAGTTGCTATAGATTATTTTTTACTAGTAGGATTTTGTTTTGCTCTTTCATCGGGATTGTTTTTAGGATTAAAGTCAATTAAACTAATTTAATTAAAAATAAGATCAAATGGAAAATGAAATTCGTCGAGATGAAATTATTGGGTCACGACGGTTTAGTAATTATTTTTGGTCGTTTGTTTTACTCTTAGGAGGAATAGGTTTTTTATTAACGGGTCTGTCCAGTTATTTTAAAATTAATTTATTACCTTTTACAAATTCGACAGAATTAGTTTTTATACCTCAAGGCTTAGTAATGATGTTTTATGGTACGTTAAGTTTTGGAATAAGTCTTTATATTGTTACCACTGTACTTTTAGATATAGGAGGTGGCTATAATGAATACAATCGGATTGAAAATTTAGTGAAGATTGTACGAAAAGGGTTTCCGGGTAAAAATCGTGAGATTCTTTTAACCTATCCTTTCTCTAATATTAAGTCGATTGGTATTAAAATTACAGAAGGATTAAATCCAACAAGAAGTATTTATTTATGTTTAACCGACGACCGTAAAATACCGTTAACACCAGTTCAAGAACCAACTTCAATTTCAAATTTAGAAGATGAAGCAGCGAGTTTAGCAAAATTTCTCAATTTGAAATTAGAAAATCTCTAAAATTTTATTGCTTTTATGCCTGTATACTTTTATAATATATGATATGCGGGCATAGTTCAGTGGTAGAATAAGAGTCTTCCAAACTCTGGATGGGGGTTCGATTCCCCCTGCCCGCTATCTTTAATCGGTACAAATTGGAATTTATTCATAATTTAAAGTAATGGCTAAATTAAATCGTTAACAAACCTTTTTTTTCATTACAATTATAGATTAATTAATCCATTATTTAAATTTTTGAAAACCTTTTAAAAATAATAAAATACAACAACGTCCAGGAAAAATTTTTACGTAATGTCAAAGAATGGTTTACATAAAATCATGCTTGACAATTGCTATAGATAGTATATGCTCAGCGGCTATACCCATAGCTAGTGCAAATACACGTATAATTATCGTCTATGGTATTTTAATTTCTAAAACACTTGGTTAATTACTAAGTTTGAATGAGCAACAATTTTTTTATAGAGGAATATATTATGTCTGGTGGATCTACAGGTGAACGTCCGTTTTCAGATATTATTACAAGTGTACGTTACTGGATTATTCATAGTATTACAATCCCATCACTTTTTGTATCTGGATGGTTATTTGTTAGTACAGGGTTAGCATATGATGTATTTGGAACTCCACGTCCAAATGAATACTTTACACAAGATCGTCAACAAATTCCACTTGTGAATGATCGTTTTAGTGCAAAACAAGAATTAGAAGATTTAACTAAAGGTTTATAATTTTTAAAGGAAAAAATCATG
>Ga0115013_10001572_pt1 | contig 13170 bp, 13 predicted proteins | sample SouAtlMetagenome_2_FD_88686 | JGI IMG/M metagenome (GOLD analysis project Ga0115013, IMG submission 88686) | Marine eukaryotic phytoplankton communities from Atlantic Ocean - South Atlantic ANT15 Metagenome | ecosystem: Environmental > Aquatic > Marine > Oceanic | place: South Atlantic Ocean...
AAAGTTAGAAGAGGATAAAAAGAGTTACCTTTAATTAGGTAACTCTTTTTTTTTACACCTCATAATAATAAGTGTACAAATTTATATCATATAAAGTACAATTACGGCTCATTCGTGGGGCTATAGCTCAGCTGGGAGAGCACCTGCTTTGCAAGCAGGGGGTCCGCGGTTCGATCCCGCGTAGCTCCACCATTTTCTTTTAGAATAATTAGTGCTCTTTAATACCTTTTTGATGAGAACTAATAGCAGAGTTACTCTGTTATTTGTAAGATTTTTTTAAAACAAGTATAGCGGTAAAAGATTTGTAAACTTTTAAACGGTACTTAATATTCTTTTTTTCTTATATTTATTAAATAATTCAAATAGCAAATAAAACCAAAAACCATTAATTATAGGTTCAACAAATGCATCAATAGCCGCAAGATTTAGTGGTGCACCCGTCAACAGTCTATTGCAGGTCATAGCAATAAGTATATGACCAATTGTATAAAAAAAGGCTAACAAAAAGCCAACACGATTAACACTTATAAAAGTTATATTGCTTGTTTCAATCTTATTAACAAATATTTTTTTTAGATAGACTAAGAGAAAATAAAACCAGAATCCGTTAATTATAGGTTCTATGAAAGCATCAGCTGCAGCCATATCAAGTGATGCTCCAGTAATTATCCTATTACACGCCATAGCAACAAAAATATGTCCAATTGTGTATATTATTGATAAATAAAGATTTTCATAGTTGAAAATTTTTACATCATCATATTTGAGATAATCTTTCACGAGACAAATGTAGCAATGGCTACGGATGATGTCAAGGGTATAATTTATTTATTATTTTAATAAGGGAGGAAAGAAGTGAAAGACAAAATTAAGGCACGCTCAGTTCCCTTTTCACAAACTCGCACACGTCACGCTAGTGAGACGGCTGAAGATTATGTTGAAGCTGTTATGGAATTAATTGAAGAAAAAGGTGAGTGTAGGGTATTAGATTTAGCAAGATATTTTAATGTTAGCCATGTTACAGTCTCACGAATAGTTAAAAGATTGCAAGATGAAAAACTTTTACTTACAAAGCCTTATAAACCTGTAGAGCTTACAGAGCAGGGTTTAAAACTTGCTAAACAATCTAAAAAACGTCATGAAATTGTCCTAGCTTTTTTAATAAAATTAGGCGTTGACAAGGCAAATGCTGAAATTGATAGCGAAGGTATAGAGCATCATGTAGGCTCAAAAACACTAGCAGCAATGAAGAGATTCCTAAAATAATTTAAATAAAACTCTACCAATAACAGAATCTATATTATGTGCCATATCATATATGGGTGAATGATAAGATTTGTTATCGCCTAATATTTTAAAATAATTTCCTGCTATAGATTGAACTCTTTTTACAACTTTTCCATGAAGTTGAGTATCTAAAACAATTACATCATATACATTAATTTTTTTTGTTTTTAAGCAAACTATATAATCATTTGGTTTATAAGCAGGCAACATGCTGACGCCTGAAACTTTAAAAATTCTAACCAGATTACAATACCGGAACTACTATTTCTAAATTTGGAGCGTAAGGTGAAATTTTCTTTTCAGTTTTAATTTCTTTTGTAGCCCAGAACATTTCAGCAAAATCGTTTACTTTAGATAGCATGCTTAGACCGTCTTCTCTATGCAGTCCTTGTTTGCACTTAGATCCATCCATCATAATCCCATGAACTAATTCATGTACACCCGGATGTTGTTCAATTTGTGCAGCCTTAAAGTAATCACCCCATATCACAGTTACTTCATTTTTTGCTATCACAGCATGTTCTTCTTTTTGTTGAACTAAACGAGTAAATTTAGCTAAATCATCCTTACTAGAAACAGATTCAGGCATTTCATTAATTAAGTCAATAAACCTAATTACACTCAAAACAGCATACTGAGCTGCTCCAGGATCATATACACCACAAGGTATATCACAATGAGCACTTACTTTTTCTATCTTAAACATTTTATTTCTCCTTAACTAAACTTAATTTTTTTATGTGATGTATAGGCAAAATCACAAATAAAGCAAATATTAATGCAAGGACTACAATAGAATCACCATGAATGTGAAAGCTTCTAATTCCTTCTCCATGTGCGCTTACATTAAATGATGCGACTGAACAAATTAATAAAGATGTTAGTTTTTTCATATTATTTTCCCATATATAATTTAAATAAATTATCAATTACTTTATATTTATTAGCAATAAAGTTTTAGTATAATTTATCTGTTAATACTTATTTAATTTATTATAAAATTAAACGAGTTATTTTTTCATAATCAATTTTGAATAGGAGCGAAATTTATATGAGCAATGATACAACGGGAAAATGTCCAGTAATGCATGGAAGCTTAACAAGTAACAGTGCAAGAGGAACCTCAAACAGAGATTGGTGGCCAAACCAGTTAAATCTTAATATTCTGCATCAACATGATACTAAATCTGATCCAATGGATGATGGTTTCGATTATAGAGAAGAGTTTAAAAAGATTGACTATGATGCTCTTAAAAAAGATCTTAATGATCTGATGACTGACTCTCAAGATTGGTGGCCTGCAGACTATGGTCATTACGGACCATTTTTTATAAGAATGACATGGCATGCTGCAGGAACTTACAGAAGCACAGATGGGAGAGGTGGCGGTGGCACAGGAGCTCAACGCTTTGCACCTTTAAATAGTTGGCCAGATAATGGAAATTTAGATAAGGCTAGAAGACTTTTATGGCCTATTAAGCAGAAGTATGGAAAACAAATTAGTTGGGCTGATCTACTAATCTTAGCTGGAAATGTTGCTATAGAATCTATGGGTGGTACAACTTTTGGCTTTAGTGGAGGACGTCCCGATATTTGGGCTCCAGAAGAAGATATTGATTGGGGAGCAGAAAGAGAATGGCTCGCAAATGAAAGATATAGCGGTGACAGAGATCTAGCAAATCCTCTTGGAGCAGTTCAAATGGGATTAATCTATGTAAATCCTCAAGGACCAGATGGAAAACCTGATCCATTAGCAAGTGCAATCGATGTTCGTGAAACATTTGGACGAATGGCAATGAATGATGAAGAAACTGTAGCACTTGTAGCTGGCGGACATACCTTTGGAAAAGGGCATGGAGCTGGTCCAGAAGACAGTGTAAAAACTGAACCTGAGGGTGCGCCAATTGAAAATATGGGTTTTGGTTGGGCAAGCACTTATGGCTCTGGAAAGGGTAGTGACACTATCACAAGTGGTTTTGAAGGCGCTTGGACTGCTAATCCAACTAAATGGGACAATGGATATTTTGATTTGTTATTTGGATATGAATGGGAGCTTGTCGAAACTCCAGCAGGGGCATTTGTCTGGCATGCGATTGATCCTAAAGATGAAGATCTTGCACCTGATGCTGAAGACTCATCAAAGAAAGTACCTACTATGATGACTACAGCTGATATTTCCTTACGAGAAGACCCAATATATAAAAAAATATCTAAGCGTTTTCATGAAAACCCTGAAGAATTTGCAGACGCATTTGCACGAGCTTGGTTTAAATTGCTTCATAGAGATATGGGACCAAAAACTAGATATATGGGGCCTGAAGTTCCAGAAGAGGAACTAATTTGGCAAGATCCTGTTCCGGCAGGGAATGCTAATTATGATATTGATGCAGTAAAAGCAAAAATATCTGCAAGTGATTTAAGCATCCAAGAAATGGTTGAAACTGCATGGGCAAGCGCATCAACATACAGAGGATCTGATATGCGTGGTGGAGCTAATGGTGCACGAATAAGATTAGCTCCTCAAAAAGACTGGGAAGTAAATAAGCCCGATTCTCTTCAAAAAATTCTAGATACATATGAAACTATTGCAAATGAATTTAGCATATCAGTAGCTGATGTTATTGTGCTCGCAGGAAATGTTGGTCTTGAAAAAGCTTCTGGAATTAATGTGCCTTTTACCTCTGGTAGAGGAGACGCTACTCAAGAACAAACAGACACAGAATCTTTTGCAGTACTTGAGCCAATGTCAGACGCATTTAGAAATTTTCATAAATCTGGTATTGATATTCCATCTGAAGAGATGATGCTTGATAAAGCTCAATTACTTGGTCTTACTGCCCCTGAGATGACTGTACTCGTTGGAGGTATGAGATCTTTAGGCATAAGCTCAAGTGGTTATGGCATTTTCACGGAGAATAAAGAAGAATTATCAAATGATTATTTTAAAATATTATTAGATATGTCTGTTGAATGGAAGCCAAATGGAACAGGAAATTCATTTGAAGCTTTAGATAGATCTTCAGGTGATAAAGTAAGAACTGCATCTAGATCTGATTTGGCTTTTGGCTCTAATTCTCAACTAAGGGCAATTTGCGAAGTTTATGCAAGTGATGATGCTAAAGATAAATTCACTAGTGATTTTGTTTCCGCATGGAATAAAGTCATGAACAATGATCTTTTTGCATAATTTATAAAATTATCTAAAAAAACACCCTTTTTTTCATGAAAAGGGTTGTTTTATTAAATGAGAATGATTATCATTTACACGCTCGAAGGTTATTATATTTAAGGTGTTGAGTTTCCCTTATCTACATAGAACCTTAAAAGTGTGTTTTGGTTGTCTCCTATAAGAAATCAAAATAAAGTTTCTCTAAAAATATAACCCTCGAGCCCCTTTTTTACTTAACAATTTTCATTTCTTTAATTAATCTTGAATCTTTTTCAAAAACTTCAAGTGTCCATAATAAGTATCTTGAATCAACATGAATAGTTCGTGTTTGAGGTATAAATTTATAATCTGAAATTATTGTTTCAAGCATTCCATCAAATGCTAATCCTACAAATTCTCCTCTTGCATTTAGTGTTGAGGACCCAGAATTACCATTGGTTATATCTAAATTAGAAATATAATTAACTGGAACACTGCCAATTTCATTAAATTCATAACTGCCATATTCCTTATCGTTAATTAACTTTAGTTGTTTTGTATCTACTTCAAAAGGGCTTATACCTTTATTTTTTTGGCTGATACCTTCAAGAGTTGTAAATGGTTTGTAGTAGACACCATCCTTAAGTTCAACACCCATTACATTTCCAAAAGTAACTCTTAAAGTTCCATTTGCATCTGGATATATATCCTTACCTTGAGATTTATAAAATCTTCTTAATGACTTAATAAATAAAGATATATTTTTTTGTTGTAAGCTTGAACGAGCCTTATTTTTTTTCTCACGTTCCATACCCTCATCAAAAACACTTCTAGCAAAAATAATGAATGGATCTTTTGACTCATTTAAATCATCAATAGAAGCATCTAATAATTCAACTCTCTTTGATACATTAAGAAGATCTGATGGATAATCATACATTTCATCTACTACAGAGATAGTTTCTTCATATGACTTATCGAGTTTTAATAATTTGCTATACATTTTACGTCTGTCGCTGCTGTTAACATCTCTATATTTGTTTAGTCTGAATAAAAAGATACCTTTATCTACCTCTGGATCAAATCTATATTCCATTCCCCTCATTCTATTAACTAATCTTTCATAATCTCTCTCTTGATAACCTGGTTCTCTATCAGCATTAGGCTTAGTCTTTTCATATGCATGCCTATATATTGTTGATGCAGTTCCAATCAGTGAAGAGCCTCCATAATAAGTATTGTTAAGACTTTCACTATTTTGCTCATTTGAAATTTTTAGAAGAGCATCTAAAGCACTTTTCTCTTCATCTGATCCACTTGAATCTAGAAAATCTAAGAATTTGTTCCAATTTTGTTTTTCTTGTTTTAGTAAATTAAAGTTTTTTGCACCTTCAATTTGACCAGATATTTTTTTATAGTAATTTTCGTATCCACTTATGCTGCCTCTATACTTAAGAGCTTTAGCTTCATCATCTTTGGTTAGATCACGCATCAGATCTATACCTGACTTTAAGAACTCCACATAGTTTTCGAAACCGAATTGAACGTCAAATCTAATTTTCGGATATGGAAGTAGTCTGTTCGTTCTGCCTGGATATCCAGCAATCATTACAAAGTCACTTTCTTTAACGCCGCTTTTAGATACCTTTAAAAAGTTTTTAGATTTATATGGGACATTATCTTTAGAAAATTCTTTACTAGCATTTTTTGGGCTTACATAGGCTCTCAGCAGTGCAAAGTCTCCAGTATGACGAGGATACATCCAGTTATCTATTTCTCCACCGTATTCACCGATGGATTGAGGAGGAGCGTAAACAAGCCTAACATCTTTAATAATCAATTTTTTTATTAACTGATAGGTTTCTCCGCTATAAAAACTTCTAACTTCACATTGGAACTCTTCACTAGTTTCACAATTTTTTATTAAATTCTTTCTATTAGTTTGAATTATTTTATATCTCTCATTCTCTGATTGTGCTTCAGCTGCGCCATTCAAAACTGCTTCAGTCACATTTGTACTTTCTTGAGTTATGTAGACTCTTGCACCAGGAGCAGATTGAGCCTCTTCATCAAGACTCTTTGCTAAAAAACCTGTTTTGAATAAATCTTTTTCAAGTCTTCTTGCATTAAATTGAAGATAAGAACTTTCTATACAGTGATAATTTGTTGCGATAAGACCAGAATCAGATATAAAAGCTGCAGAACAACCACCAAGGCTAACTATGGCATTTAAGGGGTGCTCAAATAGATTACTAAACTTTTTTATATTACCTTTAAATCCAGCTGCTCTAATATCTTTTTCAATGTTTGGTAATTGAGCAGGTTCCCACATTCCTTCATCAGCAAGAAGAGAGTTAACGGGAGAAAGTAGTAAAATCAGTAATAAAAATCTATTCATAGTATTGCCTCATAAAGAAATAGTTGGAGTATATTATATCGATGTGTAATATAAATAAAGCACCATTATTTAGTCTATAATCGCTATTTATGGATAGAGAGCTTTGGAAAACAATTAAAAAAGAGATAGAGCTGCGAATAAATGCAGAACCAAGCCTAGAACCTTTTTTAGATTCTTTAATTTCATCACAGACAGATTTGCTAGCAGCAGTAGCATCAATTTTATCTTCAAAACTTCACTCAGATGCACTTTCATCTGGCGATATTAAAAAATTTATATTGGAAGTTTATAGAGAATGTGCACATATCGAAACTTCATTAGAAGAAGATCTTATTTTTTTTAAAGCTAATGATCCCGCATGTGATTATTTATCCACCCCTTTATTGTTCTATAAAGGTTTTTTAGGACTAGCGACATACAGAGCAGCAAATTGTTTATGGAAAAATAATAGGCATACCATGGCATTATTTTTTCAGAATCGAGCTTCAGAAGTTTTTGGAATAGACATTCATCCTGCAGCAAATATTGCTGGAGCAGTAATGATGGACCATGCAACTGGAATTGTTATTGGACAAACATGCAATATCGAATCTGAGGTATCAATATTTCAAGGTGTCACTCTTGGAGGAACTGGCAATGAATCAGGAAAAAGACACCCTGATGTTAAAAGGGGAGCCACCATTTATGCATCCAGCACAATACTTGGAAATATAGAAATTGGCGCTGGTTCAACAATAGCTGCAGGCAGCCTAGTGCTCAAAGACGTTAAGCCAGGAATAACAGTAGCAGGAATTCCTGCTAAAGAATTATCAAAATCTAGTTAATAGATTCTTTAAAAGTATACTTTTGAAAAGGAATACCAATAACAATATATAAAATATTTATTAATGCGTGCGCAACTAAGAATTGTGAAGCAAGAATAGAGCTATTCACAACAGCGCCAGATATGATAAATAAAGTAAGCCCTATTGAAAAAACTAGTTGAATATTAAAACTATTACTTTTGTTTTGTAATATTAATGAAATAATAATTACAGTAGTAATAAATATTAGTCCAAATATTGCAGTTTCTTGGTATGTTTGATTTGCAGAAGTGACCGTTACAATAGCGGCAAAAGCTACTATGGCAAAAATTTGAAAAAATCCAAATACCGATTGTTCTCTAGTAAGAGGAGGGTTGAATTTTTCTTTAAATCTTGCTGGATCAGGATCAGGATTATGCTCTAAAACATCATCCGGGCGCCAGCTTGTAGGTCCATACCAGATTTTTAGCTTATTACTGAATTTTTTTGTATTAATTGTATCTTGAACCATTTGATAAAAAACTTGAAAATTTGCCCACACAGGATTCCAACTATTTAATGGTTTTACAGTGCCATATACTGGTTTTATATCTGGTCTTTCTGGTATATAAGTACCAAACATTCTGTCCCATATAATAAATACTCCACCATAATTTGCGTCAATATACTCAGCATTTTTTGCATGATGGACTCCATGATTCATTGGAGTAATAAATATCTTTTCTAAAATTCCAAGATGTCCAATATGTTTAGTATGAACCCAGAACTGATAAACTAAGTTAATACCAGCGACTGTAACAAAAACCTCACCCGGAACTCCAACCATTATCATTGGTATATAAAACACCCATTTCCATAACCAGCCAGTGCTTGTCTGTCTTAGTGCAGTTGAGAGATTAAACTCCTCTCCATGGTGATGAACACTATGTGTTGCCCATAGAACTTTTATTTCATGATGCATTCTATGCATCCAGTAATATGATAAGTCATAAAGAAGAAAACCTACTATCCATGTTATTGGACTATCTAAAGGTAATAATTTTAGATTTAAGTATGAGCCAACATATACAAAAGCAGCTCCTTGAAGTCCAATATTTAATAAAGGTGGAAATCTACTAATTAACCCAAGACCTAAGCTGGTAAATGTATCACTTAGCTTGTAATTGTTTTTACCAACTTTTAATCCATATAAATATTCAATAACAATAAGCAGCAGAAAAACTGGCACTGCTAGTGTAATAATTATTGATTTATCGGTTATGATCATCTTATATTTTCTCGAGATTAATTATAAATTAAGTTCTACCTATTTTTCCAGAGCTGACATGACACCTATTGCATTACCAAAAGATCTGTTTTCAGCATAAATACCCTCAATGCCGGCTAGTTGTAGTCTTTCATCAATTCCACGCCTTACTTCACTCAACATGCTGGTTCTTCCAAGAAAATAAGCTTTATTTACTCCAATTAATAGTGCATTAAGGTAAGCAACAGTTCCTATCACTTCGCCAATCATATTACATAGTGCAGCGGAAAGATTTTCTTTTGATTCAGCTGCTGATATTTTAGCTTTACCGAAATTTGAAGCAGTTATCTCTGCATTTAACTTCCCAATCTCATTAACAGCCTCTCCAATCATTACATCAAGCCTATTTCTATCACCGTCTTTTGCAAATTTGTTAAGGATATTGCCGTTAGACTCATTCATTATAATGTTTCCAAGACCTTCCAGCATACCGCCACCAACTGAAATTCCACCCAAATGACTTGATCCATCTTTATGAAGATGGACACATGCTGTTCCAGTTCCGGAACTAACTATTAGAGCTGAATCTTCTTTAATGTTATATAAAGACTTAGCACCTTCACCTATAGCTTCAATCTCATTGATTTTAACAACACCAGCATTACTTATCTTATTTGGTAAATCTGCTGACTTTCCTCCTGTAACACCAATGCTTTCAACGTCTTTAATGTTTATTTTAAAATGCTCTAAAATTTTTAATACATGTTGCTCGGACAGACTAAAGTCACCCTTTTTTTTATCAAAAGGAGAGGGTATTGATAAATATTCTACAGATTGATCTTTTATAACTAGATCGGTATTTGTTATTCCAAAATCAAAAGCTATATACATATAATTTAATTTATTTTTCTACAGAGAAGACTCTGAAGTTTTCTTTGGCCATGTCATTGGAATTTGCTGTTGAGGATTGAAAACATTTGAACCAATGGCAGGAATGGCATCAGAGGCATCTTTTATATCATCCTCGTTTAAAAACTCACTAGGTATAAGTTTAAAGACATCTAAACCACGTGTTATTTCAGTTCCATAAATATAACCATTATAAAAATACGCAGACCAGTAACCACCTGTTATGAGTGTGTCTTTCATAATTGGACCACGATCAAAATATGCAATTTCTATTGGATTAGCAGAATCTGTAAAGTCCATAACTGATATTCCACCCTGATACCAAGCTTGAACAAATATATCTCTTCCAGGAACGGGTACTATTGATCCATTATGAGCAACACAGTTTTCAGTTTCGAGTTGCGGTGCCGGCATTTTATAATGACTTCTAAATTCAAGTTTATTATCGACAATATCGTAAATAGCATCTGCTCCCCAATCTAATGGATCCCAAGCTCTACATCTGGCACGACCTCCGCCACCCCATTCATCAGTAAATATAACTTTAGTTCCGTCATTATTAAACGTTGCTGAATGCCAATATGCAAAACCTACATCAGTAACAACATCTAGCCTTTTTGGATTGTATGGGTCTGTTATATCAAAAAGAATACCATTTCCAGAACATGCTCCTGCAGCTATGTTTGCAGAAGGATAAACTGTTATGTCATGACATTGATCTGTTCGATTAGTTTCTTGAGTGTCGTCACCATGATCACCGCCAACCCATAAACCTCCTAGAGCACCAGTTTCAGGATCCGCAAAAACAGCAGGGCTGCTAACAATTCTTGATTTGGACGGATCATTTATAGGAATTTCTATAACATCTATTCTGAATAGAGCTGTTCTCTCATCACCCGCAATATTTCCTATACATTGCTCCATTTCTTCTTCATCTCTTACGCTTCCTGTGCCTGAGTTATACACAATTATGTTTCCGTTATCATTTGATGTAGATACAACTGAGTGAGTATGTGATCCTCTGCATGTTTGTACAGCGCCAACTTGTTTAGGATTAGTTAAATCAGAAATATCAAAGATTCTTATTCCTCTAAAACGTTCCGGGCTTGCATCTCTTCCTACACCATCTAGACCACAATCTATTCGGCTCCTTATCTCCTCAACTGACATGATCAAAATGTTACCAACTATTGAAACATCACCTTGCCCACCTGGACAAACTACAGATGAAATGAGATCGGGAACTCCATCATTTTGAATTTTATACATATTAAATCCGTGATAACTTCCTGCAACCAACAAATCATCTCTAAATGCCATATCAGTATTTGAAAAGCTTAGTATTGGAGAACGCAGTGATCTAGATTTTGCTTCAGTTGTTTTGATTTCATCATCTTCATCTTCATCAGGGTCTTTAACTCCCTTTGCAGCTGGATTATCTGGATCATAAAAACCAACTGGTTTCTTTAAAGATTTAATTAATTCCATATTTAATATAGCTTCATCAGCAAAATATAATCCTGCTGTTAATCCAGATCGCGGATCATCTGAAAGATTTACTGCTATAACATTCATTCTTTCAATTTCTACACTTTGATCATTAATGAGATCTGATACAAATTCATTAAATATTGGTTCATGAGCAGAGCCTGGGAATTTTTTTAATTCTCTTACCATCTCAATAGCGCCATCGTGGTGAGCTATCATTAGTTGAAGAAACAATCTATCAAAATCTGTACTTTTTGATTTTTTTAAATCTTCAAGATCTTTTGATGATGCCATTCCAACCATATTCATATGCATATGATGTTTTTTTGCTTTTTTTATAAGAGGTATATCACGTAGATTTAACCAATTTTCCATAAAGTTAATCTCATCTTCTTGAGAAACATCAATTCTCTTTGCAAGATCTAAAATAGTCTTATTATTCGTTCTCTTTGGAGCAAGATTAGACATTAGAATTGCTTGCTCATGATGAATAATCATGCCTTGGAGGAACTTCACATCTGCTTCCACAAATGAAGTTCCAGCAATACTAGAAGCAACTTTTGGATCTAAATTTTGAGAAGCTTCTCCAGGAGCCCCAGGTTGAATTATTGGAGGAGTTTTATCTGCCGTCTCTGATAAAGTATTTAAAGAATATAAAGTAATAAAAAAAATGCAAGTTGTAGCTAAATTTATATTTTTGAACATGTTTAATTAATCCTTATCATCTTTGATTTCTTCTGCTTCTCCCTCAATAATTGTAGGGCTACCTTGTGGTTTTTTTTGACGTCTACCAAATCTATTGATTCTATTATCTCGCTGCATCTGTTTTTTTGATGCTTTCACCTTACCCAAATTACTAATTAAGAATAATGACCCAACAATGATAAGTACCCAAAAAAAAGTGCTCATGTTATCTACTACGGATCTTCATTAAAAGCCTTAAGATCTCTAAATAAAGCCATATTAGAGTTACCATGAGCGAAAAAGCTCCATACCATTCCATATATTTTGGTAAACCGGCCTCAGCCCCGTCTTCAATAAAATCAAAATCTAAAACTAAATTTAGAGAAGCAATTGCGACCACAAACAATGAAAACCCAATTCCAAAGAGACCATTCGAATGAATAAATCCAATTGGTGAACCAAATAAAGACATTACAAAGCTAACTATATAAAGTATTGCTATACCTCCTGTAGCAGAAAAGATCATCAATCTGAAGTTTTCTGTTGGTTTAACTAATCCACTTTTATATAGAAATAATAAGCTAGCAGTGATTCCAAATGTAAGCCCTAAAGCTTGGATAACAATTCCTGGAAAAGCTGAGTTAGCTATCATACTAACACCACCTAAACCAATACCTTGAGCAATAGCATATAGGGGCGCAGTAGCTCCTGATTTACTTGGATTTCTAAAAATTGTGACTAATGCTAGAACAAAACCAGTAATAAAACCAACCCACATTAATTGTGGAACATTCCAACCAATATAAGCTCCACCAAAACATAAGCCAAGCAATATGCTGGTTTTATTTACAGCTCCATCTAATGTCATTCTTTCAGCTAAAGGAATTGATTCAGCTGTATTTGAAAAATTTCTTGAAAAAGCAGGATTACCTGATCTCCCAAACGTATTTAGTGCCTGATGTTTTGACATAACAATCTCCTTTTCTATATATTAGTTATCTATGGGCTTTTAGACAAATTAAAAGCTAATTAAAGAGTTTTTATCCAGTCATTTACTAATTTAATAGCCTCTTTATGCTCTAACGCTCTTCCGGATTCCGGCATCATAATACCTGGATCTAGAGATCCCATTCTATAAAGTAAAATAGATTCTTCAGGTTTACCAGGAACAATAGAGTATTTAAGATTATTGCTTGCTCTTCCGGTA
>Ga0115013_10001573_pt1 | contig 13138 bp, 11 predicted proteins | sample SouAtlMetagenome_2_FD_88686 | JGI IMG/M metagenome (GOLD analysis project Ga0115013, IMG submission 88686) | Marine eukaryotic phytoplankton communities from Atlantic Ocean - South Atlantic ANT15 Metagenome | ecosystem: Environmental > Aquatic > Marine > Oceanic | place: South Atlantic Ocean...
CCCTCGTACACCGCCCACGCCAGCTTCCGCTCGTACATCGCGCCCATGCCCCCCTGCCGGCTCAGCCGCTTCCTCCCGCCGCCGCCCCCGCCGCCGCCGCCGCCGCCCGCGCCGCCGCCGCCCCCGCCGCCGCCGCCGCCGCCCTCGCCCCCGCCGCCCTCGTCGTCGCCCGCGCCGCCGCCGCTGCCGCCCGTTGCCTCGCCGCCGCCCTCACCCTCGCCGCCGGTTGCCTCGCCGTCGCCGTGCACCGTCTTGGCTGACTGCAAGGCCACGTGCGCTACCGACTTTCAGACGTGCAAGGCACAGGACGGAACGACGTGCAAGAAGAAGAGCAAGCAGTGCAAGAAAGACTGCGCCGCGGCCCCTCAGTGCCCCCTGTGCGAAGACAACACCATCAGTGGCTTTGGCACTTTTTGGTGCGAGATGAACGCGCCCACGGCGGGCTTCTGCGCCGGCGACGAGGGCGAGAAGAAGTGCAAGAAGACCTGCGGTCTTTGCCGCTAGTTCTGCACCTGCGCCACCACTGCACCCGGTGCACTCCACGGCGGCCAAACCTATGACCCTTTACTCCTATAAAGCCTGACCCCTAGCCCCTAACCTCTAGCCCCTATACCTTGGCCTGTGCCAGGATTTCTTGCGGCACTGCCGCCGGCGTGATTTCTTGCGGCGTGCCGCCCGGTGCCGCCGCCGCGCCGGGGACGTATTCATTCTGTTATAGAGGGAGAGGGAGAGGGTCACCAGGTTGGGGCCACAAGCCAATGCACGAAGCTTTGCAAGAACACGGACGGATTTCTCGGGGTGGGACGAGAGAGAGTGAGAGAGGCTCTCTCTCTATCTGCGAAGTGCAATAACTCTGCAATAAGCAGGGGAGATAGCGAGTGAACAGGCCGCTCTCAAAAAACGAAAACACTTGTATATGTGAGCAAATACTCCCCTGATTAGGGCCAGAAAAAACCGCCAAAAACCCGGCAGATTTGACTGGTCAGCTGTCAAAGTTGTCGCGCATGTGCATCTCCTCCTCCGTCTTCCACCGACCACCCAGGAACGACGCGCTCTGGTCAAGCTTGCGCTTGTTCTTGGTGCGCTCCTTCATCGTGAGCCCATCGGGCCCGCCCTTGCCCTTACCACCGCCCTTGCCCTTGCCGCCGCCCTTGCCCTCGCCCTCTGCACCCGGCGCCTTCTCTGCGCCGCAGTCCCGGTCCCACTTGAGTGAGAACGTCGCCTGCCCGAGCTTCTCCTTGCGAGAATTCTTCTGCCGTGTCGTCTCGTCCTTCTTCGGCGGCCGCTCCGGAAACGCGGGCGCCTTCCCTCCCGCGGCGCCGGCAGCCTGCCCGGCGTCATCATTGCCTGGGCCCACGGCTGGCCTCTCCCGAGGCACCTCGTCCAGGATGTTTCCATAGTTGACCTCGGTAGACCTCTGAGCTAGGAACTCGCTCGGCCCCGCTGCGTCGAGTGCGTCGTCAATGGAAGGGAGGAGCGAGGGGCCGTCCTCCTCCTCCTCCTCCTCCGGTGCGGCAGGCGCTGCATCAGCATCGTCGCTATCCTCGTCGTCCTCCTCCGCCATAAGGCCCTGCGCTAGAGCGGGCATCTGCATGGCTGAGGCGACTGGAGGTGGCGCGTCGTCGTCGCTGCCACTGCCGCTGCCGCTGCCGCTGCCATACCCACCGACGAGAGACATGCGGGCCGCGCGCGCCGCGGCGGTGAGCGCCGCCGCGCGACTGCGGGGGTCACACTGCGGACGTCGAGTATTTGGCAAAGGTAGTTTATTGAGAGTATTTTTCACTTCGTTCGTTCTTCGTTACAAACTATTTTCTGACCTGTACATAATTTAGCTCTCCGCGCGTGCTTGCGCGCGCTCACGTACGTATACTCTATAACTCTGTAGCTACGGGTGCCCGGCCCTCGGCTGGCACAGCGGCGTGCGCTGCGTCCTGTCCCTGTACTTGGCGGCTACGTCGGCCTCAAAGGTCTGGTAGATCCGCTCCACCTTCTGGTGGGCGCTCGTGTGCAACCAGCGGTCCTTGGCGGCCGACTTGGGGTGCGGGAAGTGGAGCAGGAAGCCGCGGCCGAGGACGACGAACTCGAAGCCGGCGAGGCGGAGCTCGACGAGGAAGGAGACCTTGTTCTTGCCGTAGCCGTAGAAGCGCTCGTCGAAGAGCGGCGTCGCGAGCCCGCGCCGCACCACGGTGAAGGGCTCGTAGCGCGCCGACTGCAGGCACTTGAGCCGCCGCGTCTGGTTCTCGCCCATCTGCTTCCACTGCGCCACGTTGGTCGAGCTCTGGCCGGCGGCGTTCCACTCCGAGTCGAAGACCGCGCAGTCCTTGTCGCCGATGCACGCCTGCAGCGCCTCGAAGGTCTCGGGCATCGCGAGCCGCCCCGCCGCCAGCGCCTCGCGGCAGGCGTGCGGGTGGCTCTCGTCGTTGCGGCAGCCGTGGCCGTTGCGCTGGAAGTTGGGCACGACGAGCGCGCGCGGCGCGTCGCGCCAGTCGGGCAGCTGCGCGCGCACGAGCCGACGCAGGTCGCGCGACGGCCAGAAGTCGACGTCCACCATGAAGTAGTGCGTGGTGCGCACGCACGCGATGCCGCGGTTGCGCAGCCAGTTGATCGGGTACGGCTTGTCGCGGTCCTGCGCACGCAAGGTCGGACGCAGCCGGCGCAGCGCGCATCCGGCGCCGCCCGCGCCGCCCGCGCGGCCGAGGCTGCGATTGCGCAGCGCGGCCTCCTCCGCCTCCGGCCAGCCGGCTCGCACGACGCCGTCGGCGTCGGGCCCGCCGAAGACGGCGACCATCGGGCCGCCCCACCGCTCGCATATCTCGGGGAGCATCCACAGCCGGTCGGCCGAGGCGTGCATCACGAGCGTCACGTCGAGAGGTGGCGATGCGGCCTCCTCACCGCACTGCGACGCCTCGGTCAGCACGGGCTCCACCGCAGCAGCGCCACGCGCGGAGCGCGCACGCGCGGAGGTGGCCGCATGCCTGGCGACGCCGCCGAGGCCGCCGCCGGCCGTGCTGCGTGGCACGGAGGTGGCAGCGCCGCCATCCGCCTCTCCCTCGTTCTCGTCCGCCTCTCCCTCGTCCTCCTCTCCTACCTCCTCCGGCCTATCCGCTACCGGCAAATCCGCTGCCGGCAGATCCGCTACTGACAGATCCTCGGCCGGAAGGGCGGCGACCTCTGATGCCGGTTGCCTGTCAGACGGCCGGCCCGGTCTACGCTCGGCTGGCGCGGCGCTGGCGCTCGCGCTGGCGCTCGCGCTGGCGGCGGCTGCAGCTCGGCTGGCTGCCTCGGTGATCGCAGCCTGCGGGTGCTGCAGCAGCACGTAGTTCTGCATACCGACGAACACGGTGAACAGAGTGATCAGGCCAGCGAAAGCAGCAAGCAATGGGATGCGTCGCCGTCCCGGCTCTCTAGTTGCCTCACCAGAGTGCTGCCTGCGGGAGCCTGATCTCCTCTTCGTCTTGCGATGCGGTGGTTTGGGACAGGCCGCCTCGACGTCGGCCGGTGGAGAGCTGGAGCGACCTCCTCTTGGCGGTTCTGTTCTACCGCCTAGTGGCTCTGTCAGATCTCCTCTGGACCCTGATCGAGTACATCTTGGTGACTCTGTTCGGCCTCCTCGCATGGGCGCGTCGCGTGGGCGCCCGTCGCGTGCGTGGGCGCCCGGCCGTGCGAGGCTTCGCGCAAGGGAGGGAACAAGCGGACGCGCGTGGCCACACGGCGGTCTTGATTTTAACCAACCTCGCTGTAGCCGTTAAGCTGATTGATTGAGCCCCCGCGAGCCTCTCAGTCCTCTCATCGCTGATCGATCCGGTTACGGCCGGAAGGACTTGACCAGCTCGTTGGGCAGATCGAGGCGTATCGGGACGGTCAAGAGTGGCACTGTGCCGCGGCGCGGTTGCTTGTCGCTCTCGTCGATCTGGCGCTTCACCGACGCGACACGCCCCCACCGGAGCAGCAGCTCCGCCACCGCCTGCAGGTGCTCGAGGTACGCCTGCCGGTCCGTGTGCCTCCTGCCGTGCATCGCCAGGCAGCGGCTCGGCTCCAGTACTGCACGCATGGGGGAGGGCCGCGGCCGGCGTGCCGGGCCGACGCGTGTGCCGTGTGCCGTGTGCCGTGTGCCGTGTGCCGTGTGCCGTGTGGCTGAGGTGCGCACCATGGCTCCTGGTCGGCAGTCCACGGGAAGACGTTGAGGTAGAGGCTCGACTTGCCGAGGTAGTCCGTCTTGGTGAAGTCGACGTCGTACTCCTGGCCCCACTTGTCGACGAGCAGCGCCGCGAGCGTCGCGCCGTCAAACCCCGCCGCCGCCGCCGCCTCCGCCGCCGCCTCCGCCGCGCGCGTCTCGCCCTCGTACGCCAGCGCACAGCCGTCGCCGATCTCGGACGCGGCCGCCTCGCCGAGCACGGCATCGGTCAGAGCGTCGAGCTGCCGCCCGAGGCCGTCGAGCCACCCCAGGCGCGTGCGACGCGCGCGGCGCTCGCAGCGGCCGTGGCGCGCCGCCACCCCTCTCGCCACCACCCCTCCCGCCACCATCATGGCAGGCGGCCGCGTTCGAGCCACGGGCGGCGGCGGCGGCGGCGGCGGCGGCGGCGGCGGCGGCAGCGGCGGCGGCGGCGGCGGGGCGGCGGCGGCGGCGAGCCCAGCGCTGTCCGCCTTGACGGGGAGCCAGACCTCGTTCTCGCGCGCCCAGGGCAGCGCGAAGAGCTCGTTGTACTGCGCGAGAAGCAGGTCGCCCTGCTCGCCCGCGCCGGAGAGCTCGACCCTCGCCGCACGCAGGTCGCGCGCAAGCTTGTCGCGCAAGGAGAGCACGACGTCAGGCACCGCGTAGCCGGAGAAGGAGGCGACGGCCACCGTCATGGGAGGCACGACGCGGCAGGTCAGCATGTCGGCGGCAAGGGGCAGTGGCGGCGGCACGGGTGTCGCGGCGGGATCAAGCGGCGTGTGCGGCGCCGGGAGCATGTACCACATGCGCTTCGGCCGCCCGAGAGGCATCATCAGGCACGGTGCCGTCGCAGGCATCGCCAGCCCACCGTCGTTCTCACCTCGTACAAAGCCTCCGAGCAACTCGTAGCCTTCGGGACGCTTCTCGTACTCGCACTCGACCACCTGCATGGGCTGCAGCCTCCGGATTTCCCAGCCCTCTCCAGCGAGGAGTGTGACGTAAGACGGCGTCTGCACGCCGAGCTCGGCAGCCCGCGCCGCATTCTCCTCAAAGGTCGGAGCCCGTGGTGGCGGTGGCGGTGGACCGAATAAGCCGTCAAAAAGCCCAGCAACAGGCCGGCTGCAGCGGCCTACCGGTGAGCATGCGTGCGCGTGCGCCACGGTGATGAGGCCGGTTGCGGTCGGCGCGTGCCATGCTAGCATGGACCTGCAGCGCGTCGGGCGTCGGCTCGCGAGGGGGCGCAAGCGCGCGCTCGAGCGGGCGCTGTCGGCGCAGAGGGGGTAAACACGGACTGGTATCATGTGAGAAACAAAACGCACCAAGCCACACATAAATCACAGGCATGTTCAAAACGGACCGCGCGGCTGATCCAGCGGCGGAGCGCTGCGCTCCACCATGTAGATCTATATGTAACACGCAGCCGGTGTCTCGCACGACCTTGTCCGAATTCCTCAGTGCATCTCGGTGGCCTTGCTCGGCTTCGGCTTCCCGCCCTTCGGCTTCGATTTGACTGCCGGCGAGCCGCTTCGCCTCGGCGAGCCGGGCTGTGCGAGCGGCGCGGGCAGCTCGGGCAGCACAGCTGCCGCCGGCGCGGGCGCAAGCCGCGTGGGCTCCGGGATCACAGCCTTTGGCGCGTCGGGCGCTATGGTGGCGGTGGCCGGCAGGCGCCTCGGCCGCGTGGCGGCGCGCATGCTTGCTCGGCAGCCGCCTACCATCAGCTCGGTGAGTAGCAGCGAGAGGCTGAGGCTGCCGCTGACGGCGAGGAGAGACGCGCACAGCATCGGCAGCGATGAGACGATGCCGACGGCGCTGAAGGCGGCGGCCGCCTCGTCGTCAGCCATCGCCTCCTGCATTACGTAGAGCGCGAAGCCGCGCGCCACGATCTGCGTCGCAGATCCCCATAGCAGGAGCGCCCGCCGCGTGTTTACGGGCAGTGGTGCCGCACAGCCGCCGGCACCAGAGGAGACCAGAAGAACCGCCTCGGGGGTGAGTGGCCCCAGGAACACCAGTGGCCAGCGCCGTGCGAGCCACGCCGACAATTCGGTGTCACGTGAGGAGATCGCCGCCACGAGCCCATTGACCACCAGCACCGCGATGGCGAGCTTTAGCGACGGACCCGCCCAATCAGACTCGGGGGCGTCGGTGTAAAGGAGGGAAGTCCAGCAGAGCCAGGCGGCGGTCGCGATCAGACCGATCACCCCACTCAGCGCCTCGAGCGCGCGCACCGAGGAGCGACCAGTAGCCTCTATCGTAAGCCGGTGCATGCCCATATCGTTGAGCTCCTCCACCGCTGCGACGAGGTCGTCCTGTGAGGATAGCTCGGCCCATATCGGGACAGGCGCTCCAGCGCTCACGGGGCACCACGTGCGTATCTGCACCGACGCCACCTGCAGCCCGAACTCTATGGAGAGCTGCAACTTGAGCTCCTGTAGGTTGAGTGGAAGCGGGAACGAGGCCTCCTGCCCATAGCCTGGCGTGTGTGCGGCGGCGACGAAGCCGCTGAGGTGCGTGCCGTACTTCTCGAGCTGCAACTGCTCGCGTTCGGCGGGCGTCGCCATCGCCTCTGTCATCGCAATCTGTCGTCAGAGCGGTGCTGTGCTGTGCCCCGGGCGCGGTTTGGGCCCAATATTCGACTGTGGGGAAGATAACGCGCGAACAAGCGCGTACGACCTACTTAGGCAGGGATACTGGGATAGCCTTATAGCCTACCGCGTATAAGCCGCTGCGTGCGTCACCGCAGTCCCGCCAGTCCCTGCATGCGTAGGAGCATCCGCGTCATGTCGGCGCTCTGCTTGGCCAGCCTGAGCTGGGTCGTCCAGTGCTGGTTCGGCCGGCGCGGCGCGCTCGCCTGGAGCTTGTCGTACCACGCGTTGCTCTCCGTGTGCGCGAGGATGTCGCGGCTCGCGTACCCCAGCTCGAACTGGAGCGTCATGAAGCGCTCGGCGTGGACCAGCTCCGCGGCCTCGCTGATCAGCTTGTACGCGTCGTTGAAGGCGCCCTGGTCCCCTGGCTGGCCCGCCCGCACCGCGCCCATGCGCCCGAGGGTCCGTGCGAGGAAGAGCGTGGCGCTGCATGCGGCGAGCGCCGCGCGCGAGACGTCCTCCAGGGTGCGCGGCGGCGTGGGCGAGCGCTTGAAGCCGCGCCGGCGCAGCTCGGTGTACGCCTGCTCCCACGGCGCGAGGGTGACGGTCTTGAGGCCGGCCGTCTCGGCGATCGGGCGCACCGCCACGGCGGGCGGGCTGTGCGGATCGGAGCAGCCGGCGAGCGAGCGCTTGAGCGGCGCCATGTCGTTGGCGTCGAGCGAGTAGTCCATGAAGAGCGCGAGCATGAAGAGCCACACCGCCTCGTCGTGCGCGCCCTGCCCGCTCTGACGCACCGCGTCGCGCCAGAGCGCAGCCGGCTCGAGGTCGGCGTCCACCGGCGGCAGCTGGCCGATCTCCGCGTGGCACGCCTTGGCGCCGCGCGCGTCGTCCTTCACCTGCTCCCTGCTGGCCTGCTTGCGCGCGCACTCGTGCTTGTGGCCGGCCTTCCACGCCGCCTTCTGGCACGCCTGGCTGCAGTAGGCCACCGCAAGGCAACCGGTGCAGAGCTTCAGGTTCGCCTTGGGCTGGTGGCAGCCGTGGCACTCGCGGCTGCTTCCGACGCGCACGCTCTCCTGGCTGCTCGTGATCACCGCCTGGGCGGCCATCTTGACGGTGGGGTCCATCCGTGCGCGCACCTGCGCAGGCAGGCCCTTCTCCTGCGCCTCCGCGCGGCGGTAGGCCTCCTTGGCTTTGCTCGTGACGCGCCCCTCGAGCATGTGCGAGCAGGTCACCATGTGGTAGAGCGACTCGACCATGTGCCCGCGCTCCAGCACCAGCCCATCGAGAAGGTCGCCGCCGGGTCCCTCGGCGTGCTCCTCCAGCTCTCTCAGCGCATCGGCGTACCGCGGAGGCGACAAGCCCATCAGGCAGCGGGCGATCATGCTGCCGTACGACCAGCGCTCCAAGGTGTCGGTGGCCGCCTCGCGTGCCATGAGGAGCTCCTCGAGGGCGCGCGCGGTCAGGCCGGCCATTGCGGACATCGCGCTGAGCAGATAGAGCTGCCGCGAGTGGCCGGGGCGCAGCTTCACTGCCTTGCCGTAATGCTCACGAGCAGCCCGTGAGGAAGGCTCGGAGCGCGCCGCCGCAGCAGAGTGGAGCAGACCGAGCAGCACGTGGGCGTCGGCGCGGAGCGGGTTCGCGGCCTTCGTATCAGCGATGATGCTGGTTGCCGCTGCTACGAGGCGCGGGTACGCGCCGAGAGCATCACACTGTCCCGCACTCGGATCACCCCGGCTCCTGATAGGCAGCCGCTTCTCATCGACTAGGATGGCGGCAGCTGCACGGTGCACGGCTGCGCGAGCATCTCGCATGTCCTGATCTTCGAACGCGTCGGCGGCCTTCCAATCCTGCACCGCCTTCTCGAGCCGCTGGTTCCGGCTCAGTGATTCACCCGTGAATACCCGGTCTCCGGAACACGCAATGTCCCCTTGCTGCGCCGGCGCCGGCAGAGGCTGCTCCTCAGCGAGTCGCATCCGAGCAAAGTCGCGCTGGCCCGCCGTGCTTGCTGGGTCGTCGAGTACTTTGCGCAAGGCTTCAGTCCCAGCATCTTGCATGAGTGATGCCAGCGCCGCTGAGGGCGCCGTGCCGCACGCACGGACGGCAAGCTCGCGCAACTCGCTCTTCTCCACGATCCCGGCGTCCGATAGCCCGCCCGCAGCGATGAGCTCGCGAAGCAGCTTGATGCTCGCGGTGTTGACGAGGGCTTCCATCGATTCGCAATACGGCTGCGAAGCGTTCGGCAAAAGCCGTCAAGCGCTTTGGGCTTTGCGCGCGCTGATTATCGTGCCAGGAGAACGCGAAACTTGTTGCTGGCGCACCTTGCTCCCGTCTTTTGACTCGCTACTCATTTGCTGACAGTACACGTAGCTTTGAGGCCCGCATATCCCCCTACAAACCCATCACGCGGCACGTTTGGTCCCAGAACACCTCGGCGGATGTCCGCGCGCCTCGACCTCTTCTCGCTTTCGACACTCCGCCTCCCCCCTGCACGCCATGGTGCCCGCGTCGGCGCGTCGGCCGTCGCCGCCGTCTGTGTGCTGGTGAGCTGAGTTCGCCGCACCCGTCCACTCTAGGTCGGGCGTCCAGGTCACATCCCGGGCTGCCACGCGGCACCCCGCGCGGCACCAGGCGCGGCGGCGCGCGGCGGCTCGACGCTCTCCGTGTGGTCGAAGCCCTGCCGAGTTTGCACGCGCGTCGCTGCTGAGGCGCGAGCCGCCGGGCAGCAGGGCAGCAGGGCAGGGCAGGGCAGGGCAGGGCAGCAAGGTAGGGCGTGCGTGTGACAGACAGGCTGGGCGCGGCGGTGGGCGCGCCTGCATCTCGTGCTGCAGGCGGGTGGGCGACATCGATTCGTCCATCGAGCGGTCGATGCCGCGCCCGAGCGACGAGTTGAGCGAGCCCACGCCGCCCGCCATCAGCGGCGCGGGCGGGTTGGCCGAGCCGAAGGAGTGCGCCGCCTCCGAGTTGGAGTCGACGTCGTCCTCGAAGTCGTCCTCGATCTCCTCGATCTCCTCGATCTCCTCCTCCAGGTCGGCCGCCGCGGCGGAGCCGGTGCTCACCGGCGCGAGCGACGGCTTCGGCCCGCTCGCCAGTCGGCTGGGCGCGGCGGCGGCGAGGGGCGAGCACGACGAGGGCATGCCGGCCAGCCCGGCGAGCTTGCTCTCGATCGCGTCGAGCCTCCGCTCCTCCTCGTCCTGCTGCTCGCCGCCCGGCGAACCGCCCCCGCCCGCCGGCGCGCCACGCCCTCCCAGCGACGGCAAGTCGCCGAGCAGGCCGCCGCCATGCCCAGGCTTGCTCAGGGACGGCAGGTCGCGCAGTGTCGAGTGAGCACCGACGCGCTCCCGCGCAGGCGACTTGCCGCTCGGCGACGACGCGTTGGCTGGCGACGACGCGCTAGCCGCCGCCACCGCCGCCGGCTGCTGCGCCCCCCCGCCTTTTAGGTGCATGCGCACCAGCTGCGCCAAGAGCGGCTCCTCGCCCGCCGCATCAAGCCCGAGCGACCCTGCCAGAGCCTGGCGGTCCGGAAGCTCTTTGTCAGTCATGCCGGCCTCCGGCAGTAGCACCGCGAGTGAATAATCGAGGCTGCAGCTCAGGAGGAGCTCGTGAATCAGCTTCGCGGCGACCTGCCCATGGCCCGTGCGCTGCAAGGACTCGAGCGCCGGGTTGGAAGCGCTATCAGGCGCGCCCTGCTGCTCTTGGATGGCCGAGAAGACATTTGCGCGCAGCTCGGCGCGGATCTTGTTGAGCACGCCGCGTGCCTCGAGCGTGGACGTCACGATCGACGTGAGTTCGTCCATCACAACCCACGTCCGGCCGCTCAGCGCTCTCACCGGTCGCCAGTCACGCGCGCGAAGGGAGGTAACGAGCCACCGTACCAGTTTCCATCAGTTATCGTTCCCGGGCGGGGAGTGTAAACAGGGACGTATGTTATATACTGAACGTGGTAAGTAAGAAGGCCGCTTTTTTTTTTTTTACTATCTCAGTTGTAATTTGCCCGCCGCGTCAGCGTGAGGCCCTCCGCTTAGATCGTCCGACTGAAGGAGAGGCTGGAGACGCATGCCATCAGCAGGAAGAGAGCGGCCGCGATGAAGTGGGCGCCTGGTAGCTTGAGCGGCGCGCGGTCCGAGATGAAGTAGGCGAAGATCTGCGAGTAGAGCGGGTTGCCCAGCGCGCCACACAGCTCCGTCAACGAGCCCACACCGCCGAGAATCGCGCCGCGCTCGGCCGGTCCGCCCTGCTCGGCGATGGTGGCCACGAGAGCGGGGATGCACGCGCAGCCTACAGCCGATGCGAAGATGGCGAGCACGAAGGTGGCGGGCGTCGGGGCGAAGGCGGTGGCGAGCTGGCCGGCAGCGAAGAGCATGCTCCCGTAGAGGATGGAGCGGCCGATGCCCAGCCGCGGCACGACGATCCGGGGGGCGATGGCGAGCATCAGCCCCACGAGCACCTGGTGGGGTCTCAAGGTGGGGTGGGGGCAGGCGGGGTTGGGCGCAGCTCAGGGCCCTCGGAGCGGCAGGGCGCAAGGGGGCAAGGGGGCAAGGGGGCGGGCAGCAAGCGGGGCAGGGTGGTGCGGCGGGCAGGGTGGTGCGGCGGGCAGGGTGGTGCGGCGGGCACCAGGAGCGGTCCCGACTCCTGCGGCCCCCAGCCGAAGCGGTAGAGCGCATAGTTGGAGAACTGCGCGTCGAGGACGCCGCGCGCGAGGGTGACGAGGAAGAAGGTGCGCGATGCGGCGCGCAGCAGCGGGCCCGCCTCAGAGCCGAAGAGCTTGCCCAGTGCGCCTGCTTGGGCGCCGCTCCACACTCAGCTTGGGCCCACGGCGCAGGGTCAGGGCTGGGGTTGGGGTCGGGGTTGGGCTCGGGCTCAGGGTTCGGGTCAGGGTTCGGGTCAGGCTTGGGGCTCAGGGTGGGGTTCGAGAGCTCGGCCCGCCGATGGGGTTGGCCTCGCGCAGGTCGAGCGCCCGGCCGGCACGCATGGCGCGCGTGTTCGACTCGGGCGTGACGAGGAGGATGAGCAGCAGGTTGAGCAGCTGCACCGCCGCGCCCACGAGCACGGGCACGCGCGGGCCGAGCTGCTGGCCCAGTATGCCGCCTATCGGGAAGGCGAGGATGAAGGCGCCGCCGATAGAGAGCCCCTGGAAGATGCCCAGGTTGACCACGCGCTTGTCGGCGGGCGAGGCATCGGTGACGAAGGCCATGCACACCGGGTACATGCACGAGGAGACGCCGTCGATCAGGTCGGCGAGGTAGAGCATGCCGACCGAGCGGGTCGTGGCTTGGATCAGGCACGTGGAGCCGAAGCCGAGGGCCGACCACGCCATCAAGGCCTTGCGGCCCTTGACGTCGGAGAGTGCGCTGAGGAAGCCGACGCCGAGGAAAGTGAGCAGCTTGTCCACCGCCTCCACGTTGCCGCTGAGCAAGACCGACGCGGGGGTTACGCCGGCGGAGCCTGGGCTTCGGAAAAGGGCGTTGGACGGGCAGCTAGTACTCGTGCTGCGTAGCGGCACCTCATCGTGGCCACGTCGCGGTTGGGGGCCACCGCGTAGCGGCCCGCCGCCATGAGCCCAAATTTCACCGTTACGCGCGCGGGCGTGCTACGCTCCTACTACGCACCGCCCAGGGCATCAATACCGGTGGTCAGATCCCACTTCTGAAACTCAGCGTGGTGCCATCGGGGTTCACGATCGAAGAGATGACGCGAGGGAGGTTAGGCACGCTGAGCCCGAGCGAGAGGAAATAGAGCCAGTTGTGCAGCACCGCCCACTGGAACGCCGGCGGTCGCGGCGCGGTGGCCGCGCTTGTGCTTGCTAGAAGGGTCGAGGGCTTGGAGAGCTCTGAGCGTGTAGTGGGAGACTGCAACACCGAGTGCAGCGCGGGACGGCGCACCTTCGGGACCGGGTTGGGCGCGCCGAGCTGCTCGGCGCAGCTGCTAGCAAGGCAGCAGGCGACGACGAGAGCAGATAGCCGGACCTGGAGCGGCACCATGCGAGGGGCACCTCCGTCTCTCGAAGCGGTCGGACGAATTAGTAAGCTGTCCGCTTTTGCACCCCTGGCCAGCAGGACGCGACATGTGTGCCCTGTGCCCGGGCGAACTGTCAGCATGTACACCTAACTTCGCCTACGCGTAGCGGGTTATCTTCCCGTACATGCGCCAGGAGGGCGCGCACATCTGTTTCGCGTCGCGAGCACACACACACACGCACGCCGACACACCACACACACACCACGCACGCACGTCGGGCATGGCACCCAAGAAGAAGGGTAAGAAGGGTAGTAAGAAAGCTGCCGACAGCGGCGACAGCCCGGACAAGCTTACCGACGTGCCTAGAGACCCGGCGGCGTGGGTCCTCGAAGAAAGGCTGGCTCGCATGCAAGTGAAGGTGGCGGAGGCGGAGGCCGGGCACACAGAC
>Ga0115013_10001575_pt1 | contig 13127 bp, 12 predicted proteins | sample SouAtlMetagenome_2_FD_88686 | JGI IMG/M metagenome (GOLD analysis project Ga0115013, IMG submission 88686) | Marine eukaryotic phytoplankton communities from Atlantic Ocean - South Atlantic ANT15 Metagenome | ecosystem: Environmental > Aquatic > Marine > Oceanic | place: South Atlantic Ocean...
ATGAAGATGAAGATGATGGGGGTGAGGATAGTAATCAAAATCCCAATTTGGATATGGGTAATATGCAAGAAATGATGAAAATGATGCAAATGCAAAATATGGGCAATGAAGAAAGTTGTAATAATACAGGAAATAATGATGAATGTTCTAAAGGTTGTTGTGGACCATAACATTATCCAGTATTTAACCCAAAATTTTTTTTATTTTGATAATAATCATAAAAAATTGAACCTTAACTAACATTAATCTTAAATATGATTAGTCGTAAAACCCTCTTTTTTCTATTTTATCTATTATTTCTTTTTATATTTCTCAGTATGGTGAGTCATGAATTTTACATAATATTTGTATATATGCCATATATAATTTTACAATATTTCTATTATTATTGGTTTATTGAAATTATTTAAAGTAATAGCAATAAGTTAATTTATATATGAATGGACTAGTATGTTGGCCTTTAATAACCGGAATATCTGGAGGGATGATGTATTATGCATTTCAAGATATTTACAGATACCCTGTTAAAAAAAGAGAAATAAATGTTGGGGATATGTTATTTAATTATGGTTCTTTATTTGGATTTTTTCTAGGTTTAGCTAGATATTATAAAGGAACCCATTTATTAGATTACAGAACATAATTTTATTATAAATTTGATTTTACCAACCTTTAATTTTTATTTTGTTACAATAAACATAAAAATGTTATTTCGAATTATAAGATATATCTTTTACTATTCTATAATATTGTTGATATTTATCAATACATTTACTGCATTTTCATTATTTTGTTTTCAGTTATATATAAATCATGTAACTAAAAATATAAATTTAAATCAAGGAAGGTATTTACCTGAAAATATATTTACTGAAGAAATAATAGAAGAAGTATTAAATAAAAATAGAAAACCAACAGCCTTTTTTTATTTATAGTGTAAATAAAACGATATACAAATATCGCCATTATTATAAAATTGAAAATATTATAATAATAGCAATTATAGCAACATTAACGAATATAATGGATATAACAAAATATAGAAAATGGTATTTATCAGAGAATTGGGGTGAAAATAGTTTTTCAATTGTAAAATATATACCCCCAATTGGACAAATGGAAATGAGAAGTGGAGATTTTTTCCGGTTTCATCACTTAGGGGGAAGTCTTAGTAGTAATATTTGGAATCATCCTATGGTTAACTCTGGAAATGCTTTTTGGATTAATGACAGTGAGTTATGTGTTGGATTTGAATTACGAGAGAATTCAAATATTTTCAGACCAATATTTTCACACAAACGTCAACGGTTTTTAGATAAGGTAAATTTAGATATAATATCACCTATAAAATTTTGGAATAAAGTTAAATCAAAATATTTCTATTCTCTTTGCAATATAAAAAAGATACCAATAGGATGTGTAAAACATATAGTGATTTACATAATTAGATAAAAAATAATATTAGTTATAATGAAAATAATTAGAATATTTAAAATATCATTTATAGTTAATATTCATCAAACCAGCATAATAATCCCCATAGTAATACATCAGTTCTTCACCCTTTTTAATTTTTCTATTGGTATAAAATACTATGTACCCTTCTAAATTAATTTTTTGTCCATTTTTTAGATAATCTTCTTTATTTCTTAAAAAATAGGAACTTACATTTTCTGTTTGTGAATTAATACTACAATTCATATATCTAGTCCAATTGGATTTATGTTGATCAGAAGCATCAAAGGTAATAATTTTATCATTTTTTTGAGAATGAAATACATAAGGTCCAGTAATGGATGTATTTGATATTTCTCCCATGTAATTACCTAAAAAAATATTCTTATCAATATTTTTTTTGGCAAAGGCACCTAAACCATTTATTTTAGATTTTTTTATTTTTATGAAATCTGGAATATGGTTAGTTATATCTATCCAATTTATATTAATTTCTTGCATTTAACATGAAATATTATAATTTAATCAAATTTTTGCTTCTAATGTGAGGTTTATTATGGTGGAGTTATACTTTGTCCTCCCCAATTATATTTATATGGAAATTGAATATGTAAAAATTTAAGGATGTCTGTTGGTTTTTCGCTATGTTCCCGATTATCAGTAAGGGATGTGTTGGAGACTTCATCAATACTATTTTTTGTAACTTCAGTGCTTCCAACTATAAGGTTTTCATTTTCATTAAATATAACATCATGTTCTGCTTGAACTAACATAAGTTTACTATCTCCAAATAAAGATTTTTTTAAATTCCCTTTTGATGATCCTTGAGATACTACCACACCCTCATATTCTTTAATAGTATTATAATAATTTTCGTTAAATTTAATTGTCCAAGTATTATCGCGAGCAGTAATTTTATATTCGGGTTCTTTTATAAGTTCAAAAAACTTATCTTTCAGTGCTTCATGCAAAGCGTTACCTGTCAAAGAAGATGTTTCTGCTATTTTTTTCAGTTCTTGTTCAATTCCTGGCGGCCATAAATTGTGGTGTTTATAGAAAGTATTTAGATTTTCATTTCTTCGTTTATCTTGAATTTCTTGATAAACTTTCATTCTTGATTTATCCAAACAATTATTAACCAGGGTATTTTCTTTAATACCAGTGTGCGGATCAAACGTAATGTGTTTTGAGTATTCATCAAGTAGTTTCTGACCTTTGGGAAATTTAAGTGTACCGATAATTTTCGGGCGATTAAAAAGTACTGGCCATTTCTTAGCTGCATTATCTAAAGGATAAAATAATTTATTTTTTCTTTTATGCACTTTCACATCAAATTCTATGTCTTCATTATCTAATATATATTGTAAATTTTTTCGAATAGTTTCCTCACCTGTAAACTTAGCTTTATATTTTTTTTTTGGGTAAAAATATAACATATAAAAATCATCTTTTATTTTCATTGGTACACCCGAAGTCCATGTTTTAATAGGGTGTTCAGGTTCCGTATTTCCAAGTACTAGTGACAAAAAATAATAAAGGTTGGAGTCTGATTGTGGCCTACCATCTCTAGCAGCAGATACAAAATCTATAAGATTTTTAAATGGGAAATTTCTGGTTGACATCAGCATAATATCTTGATTTACCATATCAACAAATAAACCTTTATTAACTTTTTTCATCCTTTCTTTGTCAGCATATTTTTCTTTTAAAAATATTTTCATAGCAGCACCTAACAATGGATGTTCTTTATTACTTGGGTGCCTTTCTAATTCAACACTAGTAAATCTCATTACAACATCAAAATTATTACCGTTTTCAAAAATACCACCTAAATCAGAGCTGACTTTTAACTGACCTTTTATTGTTCCAAAATCGACTGGGTGATTTGGAGCAGCAACAAATGCCTCATCCCCATCCTTTTCCCTTCTTTCCTTCATAGTTTTCTTCATTACTCCTATAAATGCATTTGAGTACATTTGTGTAACTGGTCTTTTCCCATCTTGTCCGAGTGGACATGTTAAATCATTTTTATTTTTTCTGTTATATAATTTTGCTTTATTAAATACAAAATATACCTGGGTAAAAAAATATATAATTAAACCAGTTATTTTAAGTATTATTCTAAATAGTATGAATCTTTGGACTAAATAATGATTTTTATAAAAAAAGGTTTGACCTGATATAAGTCGAAAAGCCTTAATAATATCATATAAATAAGTAACTATAATAGATATTATAATTTTTTTTTGATGTTTTATAAAATTTGTTTTTAAACTTTGTCCAGAATTGATAAATTTTGTTTTGATAATATTTCCAGTATTTTTAATTATATTCATCATATTTTTAAATTATATTTTTTTTTAATCTAAATTTTTTTTTAATTAAATTATTAATTAATATTAAAATCTCTTAATAATAAAATATTTAAAAAATAATAAATTATTGAAAATATAAACACAATATGCCCAATTATACCAGAAAAGACTGTAAAATAAAAATATGATTTATTGTTGAAAAATAATTTCAAATTATTTTTCAACATGTAAAGATAATATTTATAAAAGTGGATAATTAGTTATTTTTTTTATGGAAGTATAAAAAAATAGGTTTTTGTTTAAAAAAAAAGGAATAACCTGCTGCAAATGCTATTACTAGATAGTTAGCAACATAAGGGGCTGTTTTCCATTTTTTGAAAATACCTATTCCTAAAATTGAATATAAAATAACCAGTGCTGCATAAAATATATTACTTTTTATATTTTTTGGCCTTGTCAAAACAAATCCAAAAATCGCAGCCAAATGTACCGCACTATTAATCTTCGTAATTGTATTATTCAAAGGTTTCTTAAACTTGGTTTTAGTGTTGTCATTATATGTAGGGGTAACTGGAGGAATAATATTTATTACAATTGCAAGATGTGTAATAAAATATAAAATAGACATAGATTTACTAACTACAGATGATTTTTTATCAAGTATAAGTCCAATTTCTGATCCAAAAACACCTAATGCTAAAGGGAATCCGGACCATATCCATAAAGGTCCAATAAATAAAGAATATGGTTTTTCTTTAAATATTTGACCTAATGGTAACAGAGATTCATCTTTTGCTTTTTCAACGGTATCACTATGTGACAGTTTTTCTTCTTTTTCTTCTTCTTTTTCCTCTTTTTCTTCTGTCTTACCCAACAAAAAAGATTCTGACAAAATAAACGTAAGTAATACAAATTGATATACAATGTTGATATTGCGATTCATATCTAGTTTCAAAACAATACCTGGATGATCTGGTTGTCGATCTTTAAAAGCGGATATCCAAAATCCAAGCTTCTTGGAAATAAAAAAAGACCATGTTAGTAAACACCACTGCCCAATCCCCCATGGATTTAAAAATTTTATTAACCAAAAGGATTTTTTTGTTTTTGTCTTGTTATCATAATTTTCCGAACCACCTACAAAAACTTTTAAGAGATAGTTTATTGAAGTCAGTAATAAATAAAAAGCATTAACCCCTAAACCCACTTTTTCAAAAACTTTCATTTCAGGAAATACTCTTATAAGGGCCACGATAAATAATGATATAGAACCCATCCATAAAATATATGGCATAGTGTGATTACCTACTACTGCTTCTTTTCCATCTGCATATAAATTATGGTTAAAAATATTTATAAAATTAACATTCGCAATAATATTTAAACAAGTAATCGTATAATGAAGTAGCTTTATATCAAGTTTGGTTTTCAATATTTCGACATAGGTTGTGAGTGAATAAAACATTAGGATACTATAAAATAATAGAAGGACCCAAAAAAAACAACCTATTATATTTGATGGGTAATGATCAAAAAGCATACAAGGATTAAATTCTCTGAAAAATCTTGTAACTGCATCATTATCTTTTTGTGCCTTTGTTTTCCATCCAGATGCATCACTTATAGTATATGTAATTGTCCCTGTAATCAGGATAATAATGGCAAATGCAATACTGAATCTTTTTCCAAATTTATGAAATTGAACAAAATATAATTTCATATAAAATAACCATTTATTTTTTTTGTTTCAAAATAAAAAAATAAATTATTAATTTGAATATATTTAATTTCTATATATATTTTATTTCTTCAGAATACCTTAATAACCAATATATCATAGTTTGTATATGATAACCTTTTTTATCTTTAACTAATGGTTTGTATATACCATTCCATTTCATAATTTGAAGATATCCTTTATTTTTTATTTTTTCATATTTTAGTAATTTAGGTTTAATTACATCTCTGTATCTTAGTTTTGGTTGACAGGTAATATGCGCTTGATTTTTTTCACATCGACAACTAATTATTAGAGATTCATTATCTATTTTAAAATAAGGTTTTCCTATTGCTCCATCTATTGCAATTTTATTATCTATTTTTTTTTTATAGGTGCAATAATAAGGAATATGAAAAGAAGCATGCATACATTCAATTAAGTCTTGATTACTAGACCATTTATTCTTAACATAAAATTTTTTATAAAAATTATTCAGACCTATAAATAACTTTCCATTAACTTTTTTATAATCATTTTTATGAGTTAACATTTTTTCTAATGCTATTTGATGATAAATTGACATTTTTCCCATTACACCTTTTTCAATAGCCATTTTAGCTAAATCTAAATATATTTTTTCCAATCTTTCCCATTTAATACCCAAGGCGATACCCAAAGCAATCAAACCCCCAGCAGAGTTACCACCAAATTTACATTTTTTTATTTTTTTATAACCCCATTTTTCAACCATAGCCTTATATGCCCCTATATAGAATCCGGAACCCCAAGACCCAGAACATAAAAAAAATGATTTTGGACATTTAATCATTAACATAGTAATAGAAAAAAATGTAACTATAAATAAAATATTTTAACAATCAAAGAAAACACCTTTTTTTTTTTGTTCTCGATCCTTCGATCCACCACATTTATTTATTTTCGGTCTTTTACCATCATGATCCATTCGAAAAGTTATTTTCATTTGTTGTAAAAACAAATTCATACCTTGTTTAAAATGCAGTGGAACAGATGCCTGACATATTCTGGATGATTGTGAACTCTTTAGTTGTTCAAAAACAATAACTTTACTAATTGGTTTAGATGCTAAGGAAGTTGCAATTAAAGCGTCATGTTCTACCAGAAAACAGGTTTTATTTTGATGGTATACAAATCTTTCGATCACCGTTAATAATTGCGTTCTTTGCTCCACATCTAATCCTGCAGAAGGTTCATCTAATAAATAAATATTCGCTTTTTTACCTAAAGTAGCAGTAATTGCGACTCTTTGTAATTCTCCACCTGATAAAGATTCAATTTTTGATTGGTATAAATCCATGATTTGAAGCGGTTTAATAACATCCGATTTAAATAATTGATTTTCAATTTTAGCTCCTATTGTTTTTTCTAAAAAACTTCTAACCGTTAAGTTTCCGTATTTTTTTCGGAATCCTAAATGTTGTGGTTTATAACTTAAGGATAATTCTAATTTTTTTGCTAAATTAGAAAGAAAAGTTGTTTTTCCGGTTCCATTACTACCTAAAATCACCATTAAACAAGGTTCTCCTAATTGAAAAGTTCCGGATGGGACATTTAATTTAAAATTAGTGTTTACATATTCAACTTGTAATTCTGGATATTGCCAAGTTCTTATATTTTTAATATCTTTTTGCTCCACTTCATCATAATTGATTTTATATTCAATTTCTCGACTTCGAATACGAATATTATCACTAGCAATAAAGCCTTTAAAATAATTGTTGATTGCTACTGAACTACCTGCCGGAGAAGAAACAATACCGTAACCCCCTGGTTTACCGTATAAAATGCAAATTTGATCAGTGATATAATCCAATAGAGTCACATCATGTTCTACTACTAAAATATATTTTTCTCCCTGTTTATTTTTTAGATCTTGAATTAAATTAGAAATACATATTCTTTGTTTGACATCTAAAAAATTGGAAGGTTCGTCAAATACATATACATCTGCTTTTTGCATTAAAGTAATGGCACACAATAATCTTTGTTTTTCTCCACCAGATAATTTGTCAATATTATAGTTTAATATACAATTTAAATCCAGTTTTTCTAAAATAGTTTGATGAAAAAGATTAGAATCTTGATAATATTTTTCCAAAAACTGACTAACTATTTGATCTGAGATTTTTTCAAAATAAGGTTTAATTTGTTGAGGTTTATGTGCAATTACCAAACCTTTTTTGTATAATTTACTAAAATATTTTTGTATTTCTTTTCCTCTGAAATATTTTAATGTTTCCAATTTTAGCTGTTCAATATTTTTTTTATATTCTTTTTTAGTAAACCCTTCACCTTTATTCCAAGTAAATTTGTCAGCTTCACCTAAATTTGGAATAATTTGTCCACTTAAAATATTAATTAGTGTGGATTTACCAATGCCATTACATCCAATAATTCCCATAATACAATTTGGTCTAACAATTGGCATATTGTGTAATTGAAACATATTTTCACCATATTTATGAACAATATTACCAATGGCTTCTGAAGGAAGATTGATAATTTGAATAGCATTAAATGGACAAGCCTTAACACATTGTCCACAACCAATACAAAATTCTTCTGAAATGGAGGCTGCTGTCGATTCAATGTCTACCACCACACATTGTTTCTTTTGTCGATTAATCGGACAAACTAAACCACATTGTTGATCGCATTTTTTGGGTCTGCATTTTTGGTGGTTGATGATTGCTAATCTTTTCTTCATAAATACTTTTTAGAAAAAAGTATCACAAAAAATAATTCAAATTTAATTTTATTTATAAATAAAATTGATTTTAGTAAATTTTATATAATATATAAAAATACTAATGGCTACATTCGCTTATCAAAAAGAAGAATTACTTAAATATTATGAAAAAACAGATCAAATTGTTAATAAGCATCAAAAAATGTTTGGAGAACTACTTGGAAAGCTGAATTCTGACAAGTCTAAGATTATTAAAATGGTCAATAATATTGATGATTTTATGAAAAAATCTTTTCCTGATTTTTCTGATTATTGTTGTAATATTGACCAAAGGCAATTGATAAATACTTATCAAGTAAAACATGTATTAGATCTTAACAAAAAAGATTTTTTAGATTTAGAAAGTTTTCCATTAGATGATAAGCATATTATTCAAACTAATAATTTTAATTTAAAAACGTTTCATGTTTCTAATACCGATGCTAATAATTTTTGGCTTCATAATGATATTAATTTAAATAATTTACAGTTATATAATAATATAAACAAATGTGGTATTAAAGGTTATATTTCTAGTAGTTATATAATTAGTTGTAATACTAACACCCAAAATCCAGTATCCGTACGCCCATCCAATGGGGTAACAAATACGGTTTACAATCAGCAATTAGAAACAAAACTAACCTTAATAATTGATAATTATTTTAACATTTATATTCCAAGTATTCAAACCTACTTTGTTTATAATTATACACCATTTCCACTATATTCCTTTTATAGCAATCAAAATAAATTAAATTTATACCATAATACCTTAGTTGGTGAAGACAGAATTCTGATGTATAATCATCAAAATGTATCGGAAAAAAAGGAGTTTGATGAAATCAAAAAATTTGTAGATGAAAGTTCACAATACCTTAATAGCGAAGACAAAAGAAAACTTTATAAAGATGAATATTACCAATATATCTTAAACTTTTATAATTACCAACAAAAATTACAATATTTTAAGCAATTTCAAGATTTATCAGAAAATTTTTCTAATATATTACCTATTGTAAGCAAAGTCTTAATTGATGAAGATAACTCTTACTCTATTATTGAAAAAGATCAAAATATATTTTTACAATCCAATCGTATTCAAGAATTAAATATTAAATTAACTAAACAGGAAGAAGAATTGCAATATTTACGACAAGAAAGAAATGATTTTATTAAAATGATTAGTGATAAAGATAGTGAAATGGATGCCAGAAACAATCTTATTACTGAACTAAACGACAATCTTAGAAGTAAAATTTTTGAATATGGAAAATTAGAAAGAGAAAGTGTAATGTTAAAAACTAAATTACTGAAAGTTGAAGAATTAACTTCTAAAAATGCTAAGATAACCAAAAATATGATATCAGTTGAAGATGAATTAAATCTAGAAGAACAAAAAAAAGAACATGAAATAATAGTGAATCAGACTTTAATGGATAAACAAATTGAATTAAATGATAAATTAAATATTGTTAATAAAGAAAAACAAGAATTATCCTGTAAATTTACGGAATATCATTTAAGGATTAAGGCAAAAGAAGATGAAATCAAAAGTTTGAAAATTAAATGTGAAACTAGAGAAAAAGAAATACAGTTAACCCAAACCAGATTGGATACTGTAATACAGCAATTAAGAAATGATGAAGAAAATTCGGTTACTAAAAATGGCGAATACCAACAAATTTTACTGAAACAAATAAAAGAAAAAACCTTGTTGTTAGCCGAAAAAACACAAGAAAATCTAACATTAGAGGAGTCATATAATAAAGTTAAAGTAGATTATCAGGATTATAAATTAAGGGTTAGTAGATTAGTTGAATCATAAATATTATTTACCATACTTAAAAATTTCCATCTATATTTAGTATAAATTTTTTTGATATGGTAAATAAAAGAATTATTTAGGTAAAAAATTAATTTATTTTTTTCTCAGAAAAAATAAATTAATTTGATAATATATGGAACCAGTTGTTGCTTTATTTTCAATTGCTTCATTAGGTTTTTTAGCCAAAAAAAAAGTTGATAATCATAAAGAAAAAAAGGAAAAAAAAAATGACATGGAAAATAAAATAATTGGTCAATGGTATTCAAAAGATCATAAAAAAGAAAAGATTAAAAGTAGTTATAATTTAATAATGGATAAATATGATGGTAAAATGTTGAAGACATATAATTCTAAACAATTATCTTCAACAGGAAAAAATGGACAAGCTAATTTTGTATCAAATAGTAAATTTAATATACAAAATTCCATGGGAATTAATTGGAATAACGGAATGGCTATCTCATTTTGGTGCAAAAATAGATCTGGGAAAAATATTGGCGTTAAAACCTTGTCTTGTAAAGGATCTATATGTTCTATGACAAAATCATTTTCCATTACAACAAGAAGATATTATAAAAGTGGTAAAAAAAATGTTCCTTTACAAGTTACATTAGTAGCAGATGATAGATTACAAAAGAAAAAAAATGGTTTTAAAAGGGCCCGTTTTTATCTGGATTCATATCGAGATAAATGGCATAATGTGGTTTTAAATTTCAAAGATAACAAATTTACAATATTTGTGGATGGTGTGAAAAAAGAAGTTTTATATTTAGAGGATGGAATGAAAATAGATCCTAGTGAAAGTCTTTATGTAGGTCAATTTGGAAAAGATAAATTTATATGTAGTGGGAAAAAATGTCGAAGAATTAGAGAAAGAAATATAGATCAAATGTCTGAAATTAAGATTTATAAAAAACCGTTATCAATAAAATTTATTAAAAACCATTATAAGATACATAAAAATAAAATTTCTAAATATTCATAATTATACTAAGAAAATATAAAAGTGTTAAAATCCATCAGGGTTTTTAGATTGCCACCTCCAGCTGTCTTGACACATTTCAGTTAAACCTTTTTTAGCTGTCCATTTTAATTCTTTTTTTGCTTTAGCAGGGTTGCATACTACTGTTGCTAAATCCCCTTCTCTTCTGTTACCAATTTGATATGGGATTTTTTGACCAGAACAAACTTGCATTTCTTTGACTAAATCCAATACTGAGTAACCTTTTCCTGTACCTAAATTGTAGATAAATAATCCTTTTTTTTCTTTGTTTAGTTTTTCCAAGGCTGATAAATGTCCTCTGGCTAAATCTTCTACATGAATATAATCTCTGACTCCGGTGCCGTCAGGGGTATCATAATCATTTCCAAAGACAGTTAATGTAGGTCTTTTTCCAATTGCTACTTGTTGAACGTATGGCATAAGATTGTTTGGGATACCATTGGGGTTTTCGCCGATTAAACCACTAATATGTGCACCTACTGGATTAAAGTACCTTAATATAACTGCTTTGAATTTAGGTTCTGATTTAACCAAGTCTTGTATGATTTGTTCAATCATATATTTAGTTGAGCCGTATGGATTAGTAATCCCTAAACCAGCTTGACTATTTTCTGTTAGTGGTGGTGGTGAATTTCCATATACTGTTGCTGAGGATGAAAAAATAAATTGATAACATTTGTTTTTTAGCAACGATTGAAGTAAAAAAATAGTACCAGTAATATTATTATGATAATAGGACAAAGGTTGTTTCACTGATTCCCCTACCGCCTTTAAACCAGCAAAATGAATACATGTATCAAATTTAGGTTGATCATTTAAAAAGGTATCTATTTTTTTTTGATTACAAAGATCTATTTTTTGAAATGAAAGGTGTTTAAAAACTTGTTTTCCAACTATTGTTTCAATTCTATTAATTACTTTTTTATTGGAATTAGATAAGTTGTCAATAATGGTAACTTTATTTTTTTGTTGTAACAGTTGAACTACAGTATGACTTCCAATATATCCAGTTCCACCAGTTACTAAAATATGTTGCATTTTTGTTTTTTTTTTCTTCAAGCTATTTTTTTTCATTTATAAAGTAATTAAGATTATTATTTAAATATTTTTTTTAAATTATTATTTATTTTGTTAATAACAAAAAATAAAACATTTTTTATTATTAATAAATGGAAAATGAAAACTTAGTAATTTTGAATTTTTCAAATGTTCAAAAATCAGTTAATAATTTTCTACAAGATAATCAATCATTCATAAAATCATATTCAAAATTACAAAATCATAATTGTTGGAGTCAAACTGAAAGCCAAAAATTTTTAGTCAGAGGTAAAAAATATTTAGTTGATAACATTAAATTTCCTTCTAAAGATACCCTTCTGGAAACAATTGCCTGTAAATTAATACCATTCCATTCAAAAAATAAAGATAATAATCATAATCTAATAGAAGACATAAAATCCATTATAAACCATATATCTAATCATGGAACTAGCAATGAAAAAGAATCAGAATTATTTGTCATTACATTTTTAGTACCTGGATATACAGTTTCATGGATATATGCAGAAAAAAAAGATTCTTCCATAAATAGTAAATATATTTCTTTTTGGAAGGATTTTTATCACCACCAAGATGATGAATATCGAAACAAACTCTTTAAATTGCTTCCAGATATTCCAAATGGAAATTGGATTGTAAAACAAGCCATTGGAAAAAAACCCGCTATTATTTCTAAAACTATCAAAACAACTTGGAATCGTCAAAAAAACTATTTGGAAGTAATATATGATGTCAGCACTTCCTTTATTGGAAATAGAATATTTAATGTGGTAAAACATTACGCTAAAACCATAATTCTAGATTTAGCATTTATCATTGAAGCTCAAACCGAAGATGAACTACCAGAACGCGTACTATGTTCCACCAGGATGCACCAAATAGATTTAGACCTAATCAACAAATAACATCAATATATTTTTGCCATACTTGTTATAAAGGTATATTTTTGACATTCTTTTTTTTAAAAAGTATATTTTAAA
>Ga0115013_10001576_pt1 | contig 13125 bp, 2 predicted proteins | sample SouAtlMetagenome_2_FD_88686 | JGI IMG/M metagenome (GOLD analysis project Ga0115013, IMG submission 88686) | Marine eukaryotic phytoplankton communities from Atlantic Ocean - South Atlantic ANT15 Metagenome | ecosystem: Environmental > Aquatic > Marine > Oceanic | place: South Atlantic Ocean...
AATACTCTTTGCCTTAGAACTTGTAGAATATATTTGTTGAGTTCCCTCATCTCCACCATCAATGTAGTAAGAAGCACCATACTTATAAAGGAATACTGGTTCACGTAAGATAGCAGTCGAAGTTACATCAACTGTGTAAACCAATCTAAAGAATGAGTCCTCCAGACATGGGGAACCTATTGAGTTTTCAATTACAAATGTATGCATCACTACCCATCGTGCTTCACCAGGACCAGCAGGAATGTAAGCATAGAATCTACAACCAATAGCACCATACCAACCAAACTCAATCTTATACATTGTGACGTTTTCTGGTTTGATTAGATAACCAGAAGGTCCATTACCATCGAGTGCATCACCGTTGAAGTTGTCTCTAGGAACATTGATAGTCCAATACTCTCTATCATCAAACGGATCACCAGTGCCTGTGAATTCTTGGTCTAGAGTGGTCAATCCACTTCTTGCTAATGCAGATCCAGGCAGAGGAATAGTACTTCTACGAACAATAGAAAGGAATCCAGAATCCATTCTGAATATGTATTGGTCTGTTGGATTCTTAATACCCCACTCCATCACAGCACCAGACTTAGTTTCGGTTGATGCCCTTAAACCAAAAGTAAATCCACTGATACGTCCAGGTTGATATCTGAATACTCTTCTAGACTGAAGGTATGAATACTTTTTATTAGTAGAACTATATCCGGGTCGAGTATTAGTAGAGTCAAAGTCTCCAGAAGATCCACCAGGCAATTGTAAATCATTAACCGTAGAGAAAGTAATATCTTTTAGAGTAACTGGATCCACAAGACCAGCACCCTCGGTTATATTTCTCCAAGAATCAGTCCAGGTATCAATCGCAGCAAATGAATCTGCAATACCTGCTGCATAATCTACGTCACCACTATTGGCATTAACTTGTAATGGATTCAGGAAATTATCTCTGAAGTCGGCAGGGTATCCTGGTGCAGTAGCAAAATGTTGATACAACTGATTTCCCATTCTGAGGAAATCAAGATACTGTGTATAAAGTTCTGGTCGATACAGTCCAACCTGTCCAAACTTTGGACCGAATGGGAATGCATATGGAACAGAAAATGAATCTAATCTGATCGCAGACTCTTGTACTTCTTCACTTCTATTAGCATTATATCTCTTACCATAAATTTTATTTGCCCTTGCGTCCCAACTACCAAAACTAACTCCACCATTGAAACTGAAGAATTCAAACTCATCATTGTTCAAACCATATGATGATACGTTTGAGAATAGACTTAACTGAGTCTCAGCACGGGGAATACCAAGCAGAGATGAACTAACTTCACTAGACTCTTTAAATGCTTCCTCTATCCTAAGAACATTATCTGAATTTATTAATCTGGTAGATGCTCTATTAATATCTACTTCTAAGGATGTGACACCACTTAAAGAATTAGAATCAACAGCATTGTTTAAGATTAATCTAGAACCAAATACTTCTGTGACACGAGTTCCTTCTGGAATACCAGTTCCTGTTATCTTATCATTAACTTCTACTGTTGTTGAATTAATATTAGAAGTGTCTGGGAAATATAATTTATTCTTAATTCCACCTTGATCATCCCTTACCTTAACGTCAAGGAAAGGAAACTGTGCAAAGTGTGCATCAGTCACACTAGCACCAGTGCTGACAGTTACAAAACCACCTGCTGCCAGAGCAACGGTTGTTCCAAAACCAACAGCACTTCCAGACTCTGGTAGAACAGTTGCTACTTTAATCCTAACGTCAAGGTCTACATTATAAGTAGCGGTATGAATTCCAATGGTTTCAAAGATCTTTCTTTCGTATGGATCGAAAACAGTCTCTGGAAGTGTTATAGATGTAGATCTTTTTGATGTAGCGTCTGCAGTAAAGAACTGGTCAACCTGTGTAAGGAGAGGAGTTCCAAACTCATCTACTAATATTTCTCCGTTCTGTATATTGTATAGAAAATCTTCGTTGCCTGGTATGATACTGACTGGACGTTTATCATCGCCCAGTCTTACGTCCTTTCCCCCATTTGCCATTGATCACTGCTCCTCCCATGTAAGACTTGCGGACACATTTGCTACTGGTACAGTTGTTGAAATTCCTGCTGCGGATAATACACCGTCTGCTAGGTAATTCTTTTGTGATGAACCACATAGATACAGACTATCTACAACATTAGTTAGGGGGAATGAAAGGTACTCTTTATTGTAGTCGAAGTATGGTGATAAGTCATAGTTCTCACCCGATCCAGGGATGAATAGACTTGCCACAATCGTTCCAGTCTTTGGTATCGGTGCCCTAAGTTGCGGAGCAACTTTGATGGATGATAGTTGAGCAAGTGTAAATGATGGGGGTTCAGCAGCAGTTGTGTTTCCTACTGCGTCTGCATCTTCTTCTCTGATAAATGGTTCTGTAGAATTCAGGACAATATTATCAGTGGTTGAATTCAATGCATAGAAGTAGTAGTCATCACCATCAATACCCTTAGTTCTATCCTTACCTCTGTTCTCAAGGTAACCAAGAACCGAGATTGGTTTGTTGGTAGCATCAGTTTCAAAGCGTCCTCTGAAGTATCCATAGGCACCACCACCAATGTCTCTGATATATTCAGCAGATGAAGGAACACTAGCAGAGTTGTTATCAGTGGTAACACTGAATACTAAGGTACTTCCAGTGGTTCCACTACGAAGTACAACTGGTCTACTGTAATCACCAGAGATTGCTCCGTTGAAATTATCACCGCCAGGTGCATTACCATCAAAGATTGGGTCAGTGGTGCGAGGATATACTTTAATAGCAGTGTTACTATCCAGAGAACAAGTGAATGCTAAGGATTCTTTCTTGACTCTAATTTCGGTTCCAGCACTTAATCCGTGAGCAGAACCTGTAGTTGCAGTGATGACGCCAGTTGCGGAATCGTATGTGACTGCTGTAATTGCATACTTAGTGCTAGTATTCAGCGAAGCAATCGCATTTGCAAGGTCACTACTACCAGGAACAAATGTGTGAGCACCAGTGTATGTGTTGAGGGGAACAGGAACAGCAGTTGGTTTGCCTCTCTTGCCAATGTTAGTTTCTGTATCCAAATCTATAAGTGAAACAGATGGTTTGACAATTACAGAGTTTGTTTGGAAGAGTGGTGTCTTCAGAAGGTCAACCTTGATAACCTGGTCAGAACCAGTAGAAAGTCTGGTAGGATATACCTGAGTTCTGTTTCTTACGTCTCTACCTGTGCTGCTTTGGATAAAATCTCTACATTGAATACCAACTAGTGGTGTTACACGGTTAGGAATGACAGTAATCTGTGAATAACCAGTATTATCTTTTGCCAATGGAGAATTAAGATGTAACTTATTATCAGCAGTGTTTACATAAGTGACCTCAATATTCTGGTCCAGTGGATCAGCAGTGATAACCTTAGCACCGATGTAATAGGCAGTAGATAAACCTGATGAAGAACCAGCAGTAATGTATGGATCTGTGGTATCAGTTGCATTTGCAAGATTTGCTTCTGTAGCAGTAGTTCCAACTCCAAATGCTCTCTTCAGTCCATAGACTTCCTGTTCTTGTGGAGTTCCATGACTGAACAGTTTGACTGTTCCACGGTCACCACCATCAATGTAGTATGAAGCACCATACTTGATAATGTGCTCCGAAGGACTACCATATCCGAACGATGAATCCGTTCTCAGGTTATTAGCGTAACCAAATCTGTTAGCACTACCACCACCATACACCATATATGTGATAGGAAGGGTCGCATTGCCCAGTGAGGAGACCTTCAACTGGTTTGATGCCCTCAGGTGATGAACTCTAACCCAACGTGCTTCTCCGTTGCTTACAGGCACATACGCAAGGAACAGAGCACCAACAGCACCATACCATGAGAACTCAATCTTATACATGGTAACCTTGTCAAATTCAAGGTCCCAGATACTGGTATCGGTTAAGATTTCGCCTGTATTTGCGTCAGTAACTTTATCACCAGGTCTACTATTTGCAACAGCATCACTGAAGAGTAAATCGTCTGTTGCATTATCTAATCGGTCACCACTGAATCTAGATCTTGGGACACGATATTCATAGACACCCCAATATTGGATGTCAACGTTTTGATTGACCCACTTCTTATAGTAGGTATTGACAGCATCTACTTCTGCCTTAATCGTAGCAGTTTCACCTACTGGTCGGTCAGTCTTAATGTATCCCTCTGTGACTCCATCAGCATTAGTATACTGATATGGGAACATACCACTTGCTTTTGCAGTGGTGTACTTACTCTTTCCAGAGATTAAACCACTAGCAACTGGTTGAACGAATGGAACTGGTGTGCAAACTCTATGTCCAGCAGTTGATGTAGTATTTGTTAGACTTCCTACAGCAGTTCCGTCTAAGTTTGTAAGTGAAGCAGTACTGATACCGGTGATAGTATTGACACCGACGTTAGCAACCTTATAAATTTTCTCGTCAGTCAGTCCAGCAAGTGCAGAACTATTAGTTCCCTTCTCATAGGAAATGTACTGACCATCTGAAAGACCAAGTACATATCCACCACCACCCATGCCACCTGTCCAGTAGAATGTTGGAACAGTTGAGACACCGACGTTAACTGTAAATTGATTTGCAGAGTCAACTCTTACAACATTATAACCTGTGTTGTCATCAGGATAATACTTTGGTGTTGTACTATACTGACAGGTCATTGCAATGCTGGTAAGAGTTACATACTTACCATTCTTATATCCGTGATCATTTTCGGTTGTGATTGTCATCAAACCGGTATCATTATTATATACAGCATTCGTAATCGAGTTGGCAAGACCAACCATGCTGATTACATTGCTATCATATATCGAACTAATACCTACGGTGTGCTTTGGTTGCAGCAGTGACTCATCATAGACACCAGCATGTGTCATCATCAGTTTATCTCTGATGATAACCAGGTCACCTAAGACACGGTTAGTGTATCCAGTAGGAACAGAAGTAGTACCAGTACCAACAGATTCAGATGCTCTTTTCTCCAGAGGATCGTATGGATTTGTTACACCATAATCGTCCTGCTGAATCAATCCAGAGTCAGTGTTACTGTAATTGACAGGGTTTACAAAACTATTTGCTTGGGTTCTTCTTACAACACAGAAATTATCTTCGGATCCATCATTTCTTGTTTCCCAATAGTATCCATCGTAGTTATCAAAGATACCATACTTTCTAACAGCAGGGTTAAAAACAGTAGCACCATTATTTGCAAGTGTTGTAGTCTTGACACCAAACGTAGCAGAGGATACACGACCAGGTTGGTATCTAAAGAATCTCTTAGAGGTTAAGATAGCAGACTTGTCGGGTGGTGCTTCAACCAGTGCTCCAGATTCCTCAGGAACGTGGGTCAAACCCCAACCAAACGTACCGATACCACTATATCCACTTGCACCTACAGTGGCAAACTGCTCTGGTGTAGATGTCCATTCTGTAGGGTTAACATCATAGGTGTTAACGTCAGCAAAGATACCAAGTGCAACCTCAGATCTAGGAATACCAAGGAGTGACAGTGCAACTTCCGACTGAACTTTATTCTGTTCAGCAACAGGGATAGTTGATTGGTCACTCGCAATAACAACAGGTATCGACTTCGATGATTTTTGTTGACCAGGAGGGACCGGAGCAGTTCTACCTACAACGGTGACCGCTGAATTAGCATTTACGTTTGTATTGTCTGGCATGGATTAGATTACTCCGACTCTTCCTTTGGCGATTACGAATTGCTTCCTTATACTTATATATCCGTTGGCCGAATCGTCCGCATTTTGACCGCCATTTACTTGTGAAGTGGTGGTGATTCCGACCAGGTGAACAATCTGTTCTGAACCAACCTTATTCTTCTGTTGAACAGTAAGAACCTTAGCGGAAAGACTTGGCGTTACAGAGTGGTCTTCAACTTTAACAATATCACCCGTCAGAATACCCACAGCGTCATTAGCATTCTTAAGTGTAATTCTGTATTCTGTTGCACCTGCGCCAATGAATGCTGAACCATTCTTAAACCATGCACCAGTGCTGATACCAATGAAAGTAGTTAGACCGACTGGTACATCTTGGAATTCAACACCAACAATGCTATATCCAAGTGATGTTGTTGCTGCACCTGCATAAGATGCAAGTGTTGCAGTTTGAGTAGAGGTCAACTTGGTTTGAATGAAACCATTCTCTCTACCGAATTCACCAGTATCAGGTGTAATGAAGGAGAAGGACAGGAACTTATCACTCAGTGTATCACCACCACCATTATTTTTCAACTGAGTACCTAAGGTAGTGCCTTGACCAACTATGGTTCCGATACCAGCAGTGATGGTAACCTTACTAGAACTAATATCCTTAGGTTCACCTTCCTCAAGATACTGAAGAACAGGACCCTCGAAGGTTGCATTTGTATCAACATTAATATTGATACCATTGAAATCACTATCAAAGATATCTGGTGATGGGATGAACTCATCAGCAGGTCCGAGGATAATGTTATCGGTGGTTGTAATCTTACCGGTTGCGAATGCAATGAGTCCGCGACCACAGTTACGAATGATATTACCACCAACAGCAACTACACTAGAAGAAGATACATCAACAGCACCAGGATAGTTCTCGAAGAGACAGTCATTAATTCTCAGACTTTGTGCAGATGATGCTCTCAATGGTGTGTATGGATATCTGTCAGTAATTGAACCATCAACGAACGTTGAGTTCTCAATAGAGATTCTATTACCATCAACCACAGACATACCGTTCTGTGGACTATTGCGAAGTTCAATATTCTTGAAGAGACCTGAAGTTACTCCGGTCATATCAACCAATACATCAGTATTGTTTATTTTATCATCAGCAAATCTGTACTGGTTGTTATGGTTGCCGTCAATTGTGAAGTCACTGAGAGTAACATCCTTAGCATTGGTAGTTCCAATACCAACAAATACTGCCTCATTGAGAAGATCATTTCCTCCTCCATCTGTTGCATCATTAGCATAGAACTGGTGCTTCAGAATAGAATTCTTTCCTACACCACCAATAGTGAAGTTGGTTGGAAGAGTAATCTTCTGTGTGAGGAATACTCCGCTTGGGAGTTCGAGATACGTACCACCCTTTCCAGTAATATCATCAATTGCTGTCTTGAATGCAAAGGTATTATCGGCAACAACCTTCAGGGCATTAGTTGTTCCGAATCCAACAGCATCGTTGAAATCATATGCTCTGTTAATTGTAATGCTACTAGTGCCGATGGATACAATCTCATCCAGGTTCCAACCTCTTCTCTTACCAGTGTATCCACTGTTGGGGAAGTGAATCTGATCCTCATCAAATTCGTTATTGGTAGTGTTATTGTTCCAGGCAGTCTGATCAAAGTTGCCAAAGTCCTTAAAGGTGAAATCCTGATTCGCAGATACAAGTTCCTTAGGACCAAGAACAGCAATTAACTTCGCCGCTGTAACATCAGCAGCAACACCAGTCAGAGCAGATGTTTGACGATAAACGACGAGACCAAGTTCAGTACTAGTCCTCTGAAGAGTCAGAGCAACATGATCCAGGTCATTGAAGTCTGCAAGTTCACCCTGATTTGCTTCAGCAGGTCCGCTAAGCAGTCCAAGATCACCTGTTCTCAGGTTAAATTGTGCTACCCAGTAACGATACTTCTTAGTATTAGAAGCGGTTCCAATCTTTGCTGCTTGTGGAGTAACACCCATGTTAGCAACAGTGACTGGTGCAGTAGAGATACCTACACCAAACATCTTAACTTTCTGTCCGGCAGCAAATGTATCAGTGCTGACTCCAGCAATCTGAAGTTTACCACCCACAGTGCTGCCAGTTCCAACGTGAATTCTTCCATCGTTGCTGACTCCATAACTGGTAAGTCTGAAAAGTGGAAGAACGTTGATATCAACTAACTCATAACCAGTTGCTGCCTCGTTGACTTTCAGAATACGATTTCTAGCAAAGGTTACTTCCTCAGTTGGAGTATTGGGAAGGTCAGATAACTTGAAGTTCTCATAGATGTTAGCACGGATTGTTCCGTTAACATCCAGGTCGAACTTGGGATCAGCAGTTTGAATACCAACCTTTTGACTAGACTGGTTAACAATCAGAGATGGTTTTACATCAGAACCAACCTGGAAAAATGGATTTGCTGTATTAGTTCCCTGAAGTTGCAGTTTAACTGCACCGATACCATCAACTGTATCAGTATTGGTAATCTTATTGGTGAAGTTGACGGGTCCTCTGAACTCCGAAGGGAAGTTTCTGTTAGGTCCACCACCAACACGCAGAGTGTTTCTTACATACAGGTCATCAAAGACACCAGTGAAGTCATTACCAATCTCACTGATGAATCTTTCAACTGGTTTCTGTCTTCCGTCTAGAGTGAAGAACTCACCACGGTCATTCATACCAGAGAAGAATGTGACACCACCTTTCTTCTCACAGTAGACTGATAACATTTCTTCTTCTCTAGTGAGAGTTCTTTGGATTCTCTGTGGAAGTGCGGTTGAATAGTTACCAGGACCATAACCAACATACTCAAAGGTGTGACCGGAAGCACGGATGCTAGAGAATCTACGAACCTCAGCAGGAATAATATTGATCTTTTGGATTAAAGTATTAGCAGAGTGTGATTTTGCTATCGTGCCCATCACACCTCTGATAACAGTCAAGGCAACACTACCACTAGAAGGTGCAGCGACAGCAGTGACTCTTACAATCTCATCATCAATCTGGAAATAGTCACCACCATAAACTGCTGTGAAGTTGAAACCAGAAGTGAATATTAGAAGACTTGTTGTTGTGCTGTTAGGACTACCGTTTATTTCACCGTAAACACCATCTTTTACGAACTTAAGCAGACTTCCAGAAACTCTTTCAGATTGCAGTGAAGTATCTTGACCTGTTGCACCAAGGGCATAAGGTAATACTAATGCAGTATATGAACCGGTTGGAGTGATACCAGGGTTTGCTTCAACTGTGAACTTAGTCTTATCTAAAATTCCTCTAACAATGAAATCTCTCTCATAAACATCTCTGGTTGCTTGTTCTGAAGCAGAAAGGAATTGTAATCTGATTCTGTTACCAGTAGCGAAACCATGTTCAACAGGTGAGCAATCAATTGTAACAAGTCCAGGAAGAGTAGTTCCTGCAACTCCAACAATATCATTACTGGAACTAGTAAGAGTACTTGGTGACTTAGGTGCAATAAGTGCAATACCATTAGATGCAGTATGAATACCTGGAGTTCCAACATCTAATACTCTAATTGTATTCGCAGTAATATCTGCAACATTCCAACTATATACACCGTTGTATTCGCTGTCCTTTCTATTGCCTACAGTTCCAACACCAACAAATTGAATGGAGGAATCACCTTCGTCAGTAATATTAGCGATATTAACAAATGCTTGATTACCAACAGAACCTCCTGAAATAGTGAGTGTTTGTCCAGCACCAGTTTGATATCCACTACCACCATTAACAATAGTAACTGAGGTAACAGCGCCAGTAGCAGCAACACCAATATTTGCAGTTGCATCATCACCTTTCACAGCACCGCTGCCAGCAAGTAATAGCACATTATAGAGGACAGTAGCACCAGCGCCAGGAGATCCTGGAGTATAACCTGCATATCCACCACCATGCCAACCAATTGAGAGTTGCTTATTCGCATCTCCTTTAATGGAAGCGAGACCATGATTTCTTTCAAAGAAGTAAGTAACTGATTTTGCCGTACCAACAGGTTCGGCACCGGTAACTGCTATGCCAACACCAACATCTTTGAGGTATTCAATCGTAGTTTCTTTGGTAATGCTATGACGTGTGTCGTCTAAAGAAACTCTACCCAGCAAAGCATTAGATGCTGCAGTGGTTGATTGCAGTGGATCGACTATTGCATTATCCCTATCAACAACAGGATAAAGTGTTTGGTAATCCTGCTTGTATTGTCTGGATGAGAATGGATTGTTGGTTCCTGGATCCTGAGGTGGTGAGATATCTGATCTCAATACGGTGAGATAATATACACCATCTTGAACCTGACTATCATATTCTTGAATAGTTTCTACATCTTGAATGATGTATGTGGTCTTATACTCATTCCTTTCAAATGCAGGGAGTTTTGTAAGGTCTCCACTCGCATCTGTTCGGATGGCATGAATCTGATCGGTGTATGTATCAGCAATACCCACCAGAGTATTTTGAACTGTGAATGTCAGATTAGTGGGAACAGTGGCAACGTTAAAGTAACCATTGTAGGATGACTCATCTTTACCTGTGGTGTTTCCTACACTTACAATGTTCTTAATGTGAACTCTGTCACCAACACTGATGTCATGATCCTTCTCAGACCTGATGGTTATGGTAGCACCAGCCCTAGTTACATTTGCAATGAGACGAGGATTACGATTCTTAATTACACTATCAATAGTAGACTCTTCAATTGTAGTCTTTGATTCCTGAAGAATGAAGTTCTTTGTAGGTGCCTTTGCATTCTTAAAGTCTCTAGGAATCACGTAACGTAACTTGTAGATTCTATCGGTCAGGTCACGATTCTCTGGAACTCTTTGAACATAAGGTATTGCATTATTTGCAGCAATGATTGTTGAGTTAGCAATACCACCAGTTGTACCATCAAACACCTCATAAATTTTATTTGTATTGAGCAGACTGGATGAAGTGATAAACCAGTTACTGTTAGTAGAGTCATACTGAATTGGGTGTCCTACTTCACCGGGGAGTTTATCAGTTACTCTACTTTCAATTGTAATGAATCCACCCTTGACGTTCTTAATGTCAACAGCAGAACCATTCAGAGCATTGTTAAGTGTGCTTGCGATTTTAATCTTATCTTCATTACCAGAACCTGCAATGGTGATTACGTAGAACTTAGTATCTGGTTTGATACCATCAGGGAGTCTACCATTGTCACTGTTTATGCGAATACTTTCGCCAGTTATAAAGTTATGATCAGCACTGAGTGTAATGGTATCTGTAGTAACATCGATAACATTTGCACCGGCAGTTCTTTGTACGTCAAATACTTTCTTTCCCTGTGGTCCATCACCAACTGGAACCTGCATCAACACTGGTGCAGAGAAGGTTGTAGTGATACCAGTATTTGGATCTAAAACAAAGTCCACATACAGTATCTCATTATTATTAGCACCGATCTTATAACCAGATGAAATATTAGATGGTGGATTTCCTTCATCGGTAGCATCTTGAATGAAAAGATGCGATGAAACACCAACAGATTTAGTCTTAACTGGATCTAATACTTTGAATGAAACATTGACTGTATCTTCTTCAAAATCTTTTGGTGGAACAACGTGAGTGATGTATCCAGTATCATCTCTGTTGAAGGATTGCTTTCTAAATCCTTTTGCAATCAGAGATTTTGCACCAAAGTTAGAATTGGAGTTCGTGATTGATTGGTCAGCACCACTCTCAGCAAGGAAGTGGTTTGCAAAACCAATAGCAAACACAGACACTGCCTGAATCACAGCATCATTAGATGCCTTTACATGGAAACTCTCGTAGTTGGGAGAGTAAACTGCATCTTGGTTGATGTAGAGTGGTTTAGTAACACCACTGCTGGCAGTAGTATTAGTCTTGAAATCTGCATTGACATCATCATAAATCAGGAATGCGTTGGGGTCCTTCTGAAGACCAATACCAGTGAACTGAGCTACAACGATTGACTTGAATCCAGTTGCCTTTGAACCATCAGCATGCAGACCACACATACCAAATACTGATCTAAGAGAACAGTTAAAGATGTATGGTGAAGCACCTGTTACGTTGTCTGCTTCGATAACAACCTTGGCATTTGTAAGAGCAGAAGGAGAAATGTTATCCTGATTGGGGTCAGCAGGCAGTGTGTAATTGAACTGGCGAGCAGTAACAGCAGTTCCAACCTTGAAACTTCCTTCATACAGTGCGGATGCACCAACACCAATGATACGGAAAGAATCTTCTTCTCTCAGACCATGTGGAAGTTCAGTTGTAACTGTTGCTTCTTTACCCTGAGATTTCAGTTCGGTGATAGAGAAGTCATTTGCAGTCAGGTCACCAACAATCTTAAATTCTGGAGTGTTGGGTTGGAAGTCTTCAGAGGTTGGGAAGTCAGTGATCTGCCTGTTGCCAGTGTCTGCACCATAAGCATTCATCAACTTGAAGTAATACATCTGCAAGTCGGTGAAGTTTGTTGCATCACCATCAACCATCCTCTTATTAATACCGTCTGCATACTCAAAACAAGTCAGTTTATGGTGAGAGAATCCAGGATTCTTCTTGATACCATAGTCATTGTTATAGAAAACTTCACGGTCAGCATCGAACATACTGAACTGCCAGAAGTAGCAACCACCTGTGACACGGAACAGAGCAGATCTATTAATAGTCTGGTCTTCTGGGTCAGGAACATATAGTGGTTTGACCTTGGTCTTTCTTAAGTCAAGACCAACGATAGATGTACCCTTAGGTACGATAAGACCACCATCAATAGAGTTAAATTTATAAAGAACATTAGCACCGTTCTCAATATCAAGAACTGTACCACTGTTCAGTGCAAGGTTAGTAGTGGCAGTTACATTGTTCTCGTTCTGATCGAAAAATTGTACGACACCAGCATCATCTGGTTTCTTTCTTACAAAAAGTCCTCGTCTATTATCGATCAGGTGAGTGCCTGGATACAATAGAATCGTAGTTCTATCGAATCGGTCGTTATCACTACCGACTTGATATGAAAACCTTGCCGCTTCAATCAACGCACGTTGAATTGTTTTGAAGGGTCTTGTTAGGGAGTTACCTTTATTATCAAAACTATCGGTAGCGTCCAGATCTGATGGGTTTACATAAAGAATATTACCATCGGTATTAATCAGAAAATTTTCTAACCTTGAAAGAGGCATCGTATCAGCGCACTAATTTTTCTTCTGCTTTATTTATCACAGACAGAACTGCCTTCAATCTATAGGTAGTAGTTCAGGGTTCTCTAATTCTAATTCAAACATAAGTGGATGACATTCTTCCATTACCAGGTAGTTTGACCACCTAAACAAGTCTTCCAAATCATACTGTGTATTCTC
>Ga0115013_10001579_pt1 | contig 13086 bp, 9 predicted proteins | sample SouAtlMetagenome_2_FD_88686 | JGI IMG/M metagenome (GOLD analysis project Ga0115013, IMG submission 88686) | Marine eukaryotic phytoplankton communities from Atlantic Ocean - South Atlantic ANT15 Metagenome | ecosystem: Environmental > Aquatic > Marine > Oceanic | place: South Atlantic Ocean...
TGTTGGGCCTGCTGGCCTGCTTGCCACCCAACTGGTGGCCACCACAGAGCCCAACTGGCAGGTGTGCACACCTTGTGCCACTCAGCTCTGGCACAAGGCTCAAGCCACAATGGTGGTGGCTCCCAGTCATCAAACAGTGGAGCCTCCTGGGCACAAGCGCATGGCCTGGCACCTCAAAATCTGGAAGTGGGTAGGCAACCGAAGCAGCAATGTGTGGTTCTAATGCGTCATCCACAGTTGGGGAAAATCAAAAGAATAAAAATTCATATTATTAGGAGTGAGTCAAAAGGTTTGGCCTCCTCTGCAGTGTAGAATATCCCTCGGTGATGATATTACCTGAGGCACGAGAACCAATACGAAAGGCTAGATGGTTGGGAATGGTTCCGTATCATCTGCTGTTCGCTGCCGACGCCACTTTCTCATGTTACGCCCGTACGGGCTATCTCGAGGCCGTAGCTCGAGGGATACGTCCTGTACGTTGATAGTTAGGTTTCCACATTGGGAGTGATGACTGTTTTTTATCTGCACAGGGTTCTCTTCCAACACCGGGAGGGGTGGCAATCTATTAATATTCTCTGGAAATTCCTGTCGGTAGACGTGGTAACCAAGGCGACCCAACCATTGATTCCCATTGTCGTCCAGGTCGTGGATTTGCTGTAAGAGCCGTGGATGGAACATCCCCTTACGAAGAGATCTTCCAATGCGTGGATGGCTTTCATTGTTGGTGCTAGTGGTGTTTGTTGCAGTGGATGTATCCTTGGTTGCTATTGACGACGAGGATCGGTATCCGTACTGGTAGCTCCTGGTGGATTCGGTTTGCTTTGTCTCCCCCTGGGTATTGGGGTCATCATGACCATCGTTTTCGTCTCGGGTGGCCTCCTCCAACCGATGTTTCCACCAATCGAAACATGGCTGCAACGTGCCATCGCTAGTGTTCTTGTTATTACTGCTGCTACTGCTGTCAATGTCGGGTTTCCCGAAACAACAAAATTCAAGAATGCGCTGTAGTTCGTGTTTGGGTTTTTGTACCAAATCCTCGTAACGGACCAGTAGCAACGGGACGTTCTTTCGAGCACACTCCTTCCAATAATAATCCAAAAAGCCCGACCAGACCTGTATAATCTCGTGCCGAATCAGGGCCTCGTAAAAGCTCTTGTGTGCTTCTGTCACCTGATGAGCGACTTTTTCCGTATGAGTGTTAGTAAGGTTCATGTGCCAATATGAATCTGTCGCGTCCCAGGGATTTCGAACCAACAAGACAACTCTCTGGCAGTCATAGGTGTGGCAACCTATGCGCTCCGGCCAGTGCGTCTTGCAGATTGGTGGTGAGGCAAGAAGCCTCCCAGAAGATGATTCATTGTTGTCAAGGAATGGAGGTAAAAATGCCGAAGTTTTATGGTTCTGGGGTGGTGCCAGTCCCTCACCAACAAAATAGGGCGGATTCTCGGCAAGTGCTACCGACAGGGTCCTATCGGGACGGGTGTCACTGGATGTTGCAAATCCCGTGACACTTTCCAGTAGACTTCGCAGGAGGGTATTTCCCGATCTAGGATATGATGCTAGACAAGTCGTTCCGGGCCGAAAGAGTTTGTTATGATGACACATGGCAGAATCATAGAAACGCAGCAAGGGCAATCCCACGATGGATCGAAGCCTCTTTCGCCAAATCTGTGTACGCATCTTGTTGGCCTCTCCAATCATTACGGTTTCCGCCCATTCGTCTTTTGCCAGTGACGCTGTCGTCGTTATTGCTGTTGCTATAGTTTCTATGGATTGATTCGAAGCGTTGGTGTCATGAATGACAAAGGATTCTTTGCCAGAAGGATTTTCTTGCATGCGTTTTTCATTTGTCTCGTTTCGTTGCCTCTTGTTGTATCGCCTTGTGTTGAGACGATCCAATCGTGTGGTTGCATCAGGAATCTTGATAGCCGGAGTGTTCTTTCTTCCAACATAGCGATGGCGACGTTTTGGTTTTGTTGTTTGGTTCTCATTAGCATTTGAAGTTTTTGGTGACTTCACCTCTAACAGGGGTAGAATCGTGTTGGTCCAGTACTTTTTTTGGGAAAGCAAGAGTGCCGTTGCCCCGTCGCATTCTTCTAGAAACGATAGGACGATTGATAAGCAATGTAGACCCAACACCTGATCCAGACACAAACACGAGCTCTGAGTGTCGGCAATCGTTTTTTGCATAGTTGCCGTCGTCGTTTCGTAACTTGCTTCCTCTGGATGAAGACATTTCTGCTGTCGGAATGAATCATCTTTGTTTGTGGTGCCATTTTTGCTTGATTCTTTCATTGTTTTGTGGATCTCTACGAAACTGTTGTCGATACTACCATTAATCTTTTCAATCAATCCAGAAATCAACACTCAGAGATTGCCAATTGATTTCTGATTAGGGTTGAGGTTGCGTCATGCGCGTACGATCCGTTGTGTTAGCGCTGCTGCCCACAAAACCAGTTCTTTTTTGTTTTGTCAAGCATGATCCCCCCTTTTTGCAGAATTTCTCTCCTTGGATCTTTTGCTCAGGTTCTGCAAATTGATGGGACAATAGATGCGTTGATGATCATTTGCAAGAGCTTGGTTCCTAGAGTGCCACAGCAATGAACGAACTAATACCATGGACTCTTTATCATCCGATCTAGTGTTGAAGATAATTCAATACCTAAACGCAGTCGACAGCGGAAGACTGGAAGTTTCCCAGCGATATTACTACCTAGTCCACCAATATCGTCGTCTGAGAGGACCCGAATTGGTAACCACCTTTCAATCGTCACAATTTCCACCTGATCATGACAATGTGGAAACGATGATGGGTCAAATGGTGGAGAATTGCAAACACAAAATCCAATCCAAGCCCAACCTGGTCTTGTATTTTTCGACCCCTGGCGCATCGGATTCTCTGGCAAAGAAGCTATCGTCTTTATTTGGAAATGATAGCAGCAACGAGACAACGGTGGTTCTCGGTGCCGTTTCTCCCAACGAGATACAAGTGTACCAGCCTAAAAATACCGTGGAAGAAACATCTTCATCGATGAGAGGAGAACCACTGACTACCGAGACTTGTGCCTCGCTCATGGCAATGAATTTCCCGGGCGCTACGATTCTACCATTTTGCATGCGGGGCAGCACCAATAATAACACACCGAATGCCATCAATCTGGACTTTCTCAAAGGGAGACTAAATTTTCACAACAAGAATCGAGACGATGACAACTTTTGGAAGGCGACGATTTTGTATGCGACGGGAAGCTCCTCCGATGAGGTCGTCACGGGAGTACAGGCACTCATGCCAAATGCAGCAATTATTGGTGGTGTTTGCGAAGAGGGACACGTCTCTTTTCCGAGGTTTTCGAATGAGGAACTACGATCCATGTCTATCAAGCATTTGCGGTATTTGTCAAGAATGTATGCGAAAAAAGGTGCCAGCCAAACAGTAACTAGTATAGTCGAAAAACAAGATCTCGTGGATCATGTGGCCAAACTTCTGGACTCAGCTTGTCAAGACAAATCGAAGCTCGAAACTGTTGGCTTCGAGTCGTTCTTTGGGGTTGTTTTGGGAGGAGATATTCCAGTCCGGAGTGTTGTATCGCGGGGTGTTTATAGCATTCTCAATGACAACGGCCCCCCACGTTCCTTCTCCAATCTGATCGTCGATGAAGTCGAGTTTTTCAACGCAGGCGAAGACAGCTTTTTCTTCGGCGAAAATGGGCCACCTGTGCACATGATTCGCACAATCAAAGAAAAAAGTACCAATCGAACGTATTCACCGATGCAGGTGATAGAGAAATACCTAGCTTCTTCTCCACACATGGCTCAGTTCATGGGACTCAAACGGATTGGACACGATGGTTTTGAAATGTCCCATATGAACAATCTAGTAGAGCAGATCAATATGTTTGTCGTCGTGACTGATGGATCTGAGGCATCAGAAGAATCCTTGAAGGGAGCCGAGCTGGATTTTTTTACATTAAATGGAAAAGCTTGTATGGAAGACATGGATCGCACCATGGTGAAACTCAGCGAACAAACAAAAGGCGAAGAAATTCTTGGGGCTCTGATGTACACCTGCTGCGGACGGGGGCCTAAACCAGGCCTCATTCCAGAGCGGATGAGCGACGCGACACGATTTGCCAATGTCTTTCCGAACGTTCCATGTCTCGGTTTTTATGCCAACGGGGAATTTGGCCCTCTGGCACTGGCTGGAAACGAAGATGTCTTTCAGGTCGGGCGTTCTACACATCAGGGAGTAAGTTAGAAAACGTCGAATGCTTGGTTTTCGCTCTCCGCAGCGAGACGATAGCAAGACAGAATCAACTCTATTGATTGAATCGTGGAGTATATGCAGGTTTTGTTCCTCACTCTTTGGTCTAACTTCTCTTCCCAGTTCACTGCAGTTTTTGCCTTATTCATTGTACCCGAGAAGGAAATTTCTTACAACTCGATCGACGACTCGAACGACTGTGTCAAGGGATTTATTGGAAAACGATTGAATGGTGCAGTTTCTTGAACGAGGTGATGATTTGGTATTATTAGCTAGTTAGAAGATGTTCATATTTAGGGTCCAGTTATAAAATACTGGAAGAGCTAATACGTATACATTGATCGAGTTTCGCATTCTGCCATTCAGATCACCGAAACCAATCGAGAGCATGCATTTGTAGATTTGTTTTTGTTTCTTCATCATTGGCGGGTACACGAGTCTTCTTGCCACGCTTTTAACGCAAATTCAAACTAGTGGATTTTATGCTTTAAAACCATTCTGTGTCTCCATTTTGTCTCTATACACTAGATTACCCTTCAGATGCTACTCAGCCTGTTTGTATTCGTAAAAGTTATACTGCTTTGTCGAAAAGTAATGGGTTGGAACTTGTTGGTAGTACGAATGGATTTTTTTAGCATTCATTCTGCTGCCATACGGATAGTTTTCTACTTTCAATGAATGCCCAGGTTGCGTCAGATCTCTCGGGAACAAACAGGCTCCAACACAGATTAGAGATAAAGTAAAAAAATGAAATTTGAAATTTGTGAGCAAGAAAAACGAGAATGGCAAATATTCCTTGTTGTTGGTTTTGTGATTCGCTAGTTTTGTTCACGAGAATGACGTCATCGGACTCTCTCTTGCTTTGTTTCAGTTTTTGGTCAAGTCGTCGTTTCAGTCCTGCTTTTGTTCTCTGAAACTGCTTGGGAATTGATTTTTGTCGTGTGTGATAGGATTAAATATCAAATGGAAGACAAATGGGATGCTTTTCGTTCACAGATGCAAAATTTCTTGGCGATATCTTTCGATGGTCAGTAGTTGTGATCGATGAAAGTTGGCTCATAAAACAATTCTTCTCACGAAATAAACCATACAAAACAAAAACCATACAAAAACGACATTTGTTTCCAGAGAATCATCCCCGGCCTTTTGCACAACATGTCGAACAACAATGAATCCGAAGAAAGCAGCCGCTGCAATCGCCGTAACCTCGCTATTGGAATTACCCTCGCCGTTTTGATCTTGGGTGTGGTTGTCGGACTTTCGGTGTACTTTACCCGACCTGCAAATGTTCCCGCTATCCAAGCACAGGCCAAAGAATCCCTTCCCTCCTTGATCAAGGCGGCCCCGGTGGAGAAAACGAATGGGGCCTTTTTGATTCAGAAAACCCAATCCCTCGACGGCGACGAAAACCAAGTCTTTTACTATCTCGACCTTCAAGATCTAGAATTTGGCGAGGCCTTCGCCTCGGCCTTTGGTGTCGAAGATCCCAACAATCTCGTTTTGTACCTCACAGAGTCGGCGGACCCAACGGTAGACGACATTTCAAAGACTAAAAAACAACGAAAATTGTTTTTGCGACAACTGCAGAGAGATCTTGAGAAGTCGTCTGATAGACCACTCAAAATCGGAAAGATCGGCACCTTAGACTTTCCTCTCCGCCTCGAAGAGCCCTTCCTTCCCGGAGACTACAACGGTTTGATATTGGTCGAGACCAACAGCAACGATGAATCCATGATCGATGCAGATTTGATGCAAGCTGTGACGGCATCATTCTCTGTAATTGCCGATCCCAAGCAAAACATTGGCAGCAGCACCGATTCTAGTAATGCTGTTACCGAGACATTCCCTCCCGTACCCGATGCTGCTACACCCGATGCTGCCACACCAGAGGCTCCCATACCAGAAGCTCCGATATTAGAAACTCCCATACCTGAAGCCGCCGTGCCTGAGAATAACGTTCTTCCACCACCTACGGTGTTGACTTCTACCCTTGACGGAGCATACTCAATCGCTGGTACTATTACCATCGATTCCGTTGCGGGATTCGAGAACGGGAAAGCTGTCAACTTACCACGTATGATGTTTGATATTCCCAACAAGATAAATGCCCCTGGGCCCTTTCTGTATCTGAGTAAACGTCCCTATTCGGAGACTCGTGATAGTGCTGTGACCGCGGAAGACTTGTCCATTCCCATTGATGAAGGTACCAATGGATATTTTAACGTGCAGGGAACTTTTGATCAATTCTTGGACGAATTGAGCGGTGATCTGAACGATTATGCCAACGGCAGTTGGATTGTTTGGTGTGAACCCTTTGGTGTATATCTTGGCGGTGGTCCCATTTCGGAAGCCATCTAGAGTGGCATAATTCGTTGATATTACTAAATCGATGATTGCATTCTTTCGAGAACACGGTTCTTTAGAATGAAAAAACATATTCAACAAGTTTGTGCAGAGTCCACAATCGAGTCCAATTTGTATATAAATATTAGGATGTATAATATTTACTACTAGTATAGATATCAAAAGAATAGCGTCATTTTACATAAAGCATACGAACTGATGAATGCCATTGTTGGTTTTGTAAAAGAATGTGTTTATTTAGTCTCGGATACTAATCTTGAAAGAACAACAATAATGAAAGGAGCATATCTCATAAAACGTATTAGCGTGCATGAATTCAATGCCCATATCATACACAATAGTCGGTCCCAGTTTCGTGCCAGTTTTGTCTTGCCATCAAAGATCTCTGGGTTGAAAGAACAAGCAAAATATTTCTTTCTCACAATCCCGTATCATTTACATGTATGAAATTTCCTGCCCAAAATAGGTAGCTTTGTAGGCTCTTGTTTCGGTATCCGAATTTCTGCTACCAATGGCATTGGAATTTTCAACGAATAAGAAACAATATTTTGTGTTGCATTCCGCATGTATCTAAAAGGAAATATCATTTTGTGTTGGTCTTACAGAAGCAGCCGTTGCTTTCCCCACGTACTCATTTGTGCTTTGCTATCCAAGATTAGCTTTCGGTTTGCATTTCTGTTGTTGCTCAAGCTGCGTTCGTTTCTTCATTGCCGCTCATACCACTTTCCTCGCCCTTACAACAGCAGTGCTCCTCTGTCACCTTGTAGCTTTCCTTTGTAATGTTCCCCATAAAGAGCTCGTACGCGAGGGCAATCCGGGGATAAAGAAATGCAAAGAAGACGATTGGAAAGAACCATTGCTTGGCAACCAGGGATCGGATCAAGTCGGCAATGGTCCATACCGCATTGGCTAGGACCAAATACTTGTTGAGCTTGATCGCGCCGATTATCCCAATAATGCTAAAGAGTATTCCTATGCCGGTCATGATGGTAACTGCCACAAATGTCCGTCTTTCCTCATAGACCTCGGCGATGACTTCGTCGTCGTCGTAGCTCTCGATATTCTCGAAAATGTCCAGATCGATTGTGTCGATAAAAGATTGTTCGTATCCCAAGAGGGAAACCACGAGGACGGCAATCGCTAGCAAGAATTCAACACTGTCTACGACGATGCAGGCCTTGGGTAAATCACAGCAACAAAAGCAGCAAACATGAGATTTTCGCTCCATTAGATCATCCTCGAGTGACAACTCGTTGTCCATTCCGCTTCCAGTGACCATTTCAAAGAAGGACGCATCTACAGGTAGAAGAATCGATTTGGAAGTAAGGGATTTTCGGGACCACTCGCTGGTGGGTTCTGTGGAAGCAACATCCGTCGAGGGAGCATCGTTGTTGGCAAAAGTTGTCTCTGCCTGCTCTTTCTTGGGTATCTTTTCGACTGATTTACTCTGTTTGATGGGAGGAGTCATTCTTGGAATTATTTGAGGTATACCACTTTGCACTACTATTGCTGTTGCTGTCGCTGGGAGATAGGTACGCCGATGAAGAACAATAAATCAACGACTTGCTCGGTGGAGGAATAGACCGCTGGTGTTATTATCGATGCTGGATTGTTGGGGACGAAATTGCCCACAAATAGAATCTCTTTGCTATTGCTTCTTCAAAAGTGGATCGGAGTTTCTTTGAAATTTCTTTGCCGATGATGATTGGAAGAAAAGTTGTCATATAATACAGGGTATCTATCTATTTCCTCATACAAACCTTGGGGGGTGATTTGTTTTGTCTGTTGAAACACCAGGGTCTTGGCGGCATTATTTGTGAGGCATTATTCGAAAGTTGGTAATGACCTCGAAAGAAAAGGTTCGATTTGGGTTTGGTCGCGCGCAATGTGGCCAGCAATGCCGTGCATTTGTGCCTTTGTGCGTGGGGCCACTGGGTTGCTGGGCCCTCTGGTGTGGGGGGCGCCTGCTGGCTGGTGCCCTTTGGGGAGCTCAAGAGTTAGGCAGGCCTGAGCCCCCCTGTGCCTGGGTGGGTGCCCCAACAATGACAGCCCCTGGGGCCCCGCCACAAGAGGCTCCACTGGCAAGCCTGGGCATTGGGTGCCAGCCAACCCAGGCGCACTCCCCTGTGTGGTGAGGAGGAGCATGTGACGAAGAATGTGGTGGCCTCTTGAGCCTATATGCAGATCATAAAAAGGAGTGCCAAAAACTCTTGAGCCAGTGCTGTAAAGCCACGGAGGCTGTGCCAACAATGGGCTTTTTTGTATTGGGGTAATGGGTGGGAGACAGAGTACCAGTAACCTTAACCCTAGTGCACTGATAGCCTCACTGAGAGACACCAGTTACCTACCCCACAGGAGGCAGTCATAATGTAGTTTAAACCTTATTAGTAAAGTACTTTTCACCCATTCCCAGTAGTAGTTTATCATTCAAACTACATTATCGACGCCAAGGACAAGGCTCAACCTAAGACGAACGGCAGACACGGCCCCATCCTGGAACAAAGAGTATGGGGAAAGGCAGACACTCATTATCCTTTCATCAATGCCTATGCCGCAAATTGCTATTCCAAGTTCCAATAGCCCGATGAATTTCATGACATCCCCCCATATCCCCAAACCTCACTATATTATAAACCATCCCAGTAGTTTTGTTTCCAACTATTTTTGAGATCATTTTGTTGTAATGAAGTTGTATTTCTATTATTGTATTCTTGTGTCTATTGTATATATTAGCTTTTGCTGTAGCATATTTTTGGATGATCGGAAGACTGGAATCAGTTATAACTCGTTTTATTGCTCCATCAAGATTGACCCTTGTCGCAATAACGCAAACATAACCGAAGCCGAAGCAGCCTTGCTTTCTTCTTCGATGATGTTGTAGTCGATGGCTCCAGCTCTCGCCAAGAGATGTGACCAGGCGGCGCAGGGAAGCGTGGATTGTCCAAATGCTCGTCGGCCTCCCTTATTTAGGTTCAGCGCCTGTTGAAGTCTCGCAAACTCGTCGTGAGTTTCGTTGGAAAGTTCTCCTAGATATTCGAGTGTCGAATTTGACGACATCAATTCATTCTCGAGAGCCAAAGCGGCAGCGCGGTAGCATTCGACGTGGCAACTTGTTGGTTCTGTTGAGTTGCTTGATGATTTTAAATCATTGGTGGCAAAGAGCACTAGGCTCTTGAGGGAAGCTCCACACTTTGGGATGCATTCTCGGGCAAGGTAGGAAATGGATCCAGAGGTCAAGCCGCAACCGGAAACATCAATGCACTCAAGGCACGAGTTGTTCGTAAGGCAGGAAGTTAGGACCTCTACACTCTGGATTTCCGAGAAGCATCCATAGTTTCCTGACAAATCGACTTGTCTGAGGCTTGTATTGGCGGAGAGGGCTACGAGAGCTCTTCCAAACGCGGCCTGGTGTTTCTGAATTCGTTGTTCCTCGGAAGTGGCACTCTGGCTTTGTTGTGTGATAGTTGTCATGAGATTGTATTGGTATTGATTCGATAAATTCAAGGATTCGAGCTTGCTTTTTCTCGACTGAAGGAGATCAACGAGAGCATCGAGTGTAATGGTGGAAGAAGAAGCAGCGTTGCTTGTTCTGGCACCGAGGTAGTTTTTCGATAGATTAAGCTTGGTGAGGCTAGGATGTTCCTTTACGGATTGCAAAAGCTGTGCAAGAGATTGGTCGTCAAGAAATTCTGATAACGTCATCGATGTTAGGCTCTTGTTGATCAACAGGCCTTCCTGTAAAGCTAAAGCAATCGTGGCGCGGGAACAAGACAATTCACAGGAATATTCTTCGTGCTGGTCTTGCGATGAGCTACCGATTAATTTCCCACCCTGGATAACGAGTGATGTCGTGGAATTGTTGATCAATATCGTACTCAGAATCTCCGCAAAGAATTTGCTGTTGCTGGCATCGCTGTTGATGGCGCAATCGAAGAACTTGATGCTTGCAAATTGTCGACCGTCTCGAACAAGTACTTTTCGAAGGCTTTGAAGAATTCTAGGTGACCACGAGCAATTTCGAAAGATGAGATGTTGGATGGTTTCATCATCATATTTTGTTCGAAGCATAAAGAGTGACCGCAGAATAGATGATTCTGAAGTGGCAGCAAGGTCGTTAAGTGCCGAAGCTCGATTTCCGATGCGATACGAAGAAAAAGAAGTATTCATGTCTTTAGTGAGGATTGTAAGAAAAAATTTGTCTTGTTGTTATGGTATAGTTGATGTCGCGGTATTTTGTAGTTGCGATTGGAAGTAGGTATTGTCACTTTTTGGGTTTATGTGAACATTCGGTTCAATCTCTGCGGAGTCTTGTTCAAAAAGCGACGTTTTGAAGATCACTTAGTCGCTCTGTAAGCAGTTTTCCATTAAAATTGGAATTCCAAGGAACGGTCATTACAGTCTGTTCGCATGACCACGCTTTGAACTTTTAACCGATAGTTCAACTTGAGCCTAGGCAGCTTAAGATCAACGTATTACTGTAATCGTTTTTGTACCCAGGGTTTGCAAAGAAAGAATCTTACATAGTAATTTGAGCTTCATTCCGAAAACTTTTATTGACCTAGTTATCGAGTTCCCATGCATCCAATGTGAATATCCCGGCGTGCCAAAATGCATACGTGGTATGATCTAGTTATATATTTTGTTTGTCTTTGTGAAAATGGTACAGTTGGTTTCCTTATCGAAGCAAAGTTTTGCCGAAAGTAGTGTGATCGTATTGAGTGTGCGTAATAGATTTTTTTGTTTTGTTTGTTGCCCGGCTCACCATGACGTGAGCTGGAAATGATCACTGCAGTGTCCCAAACCAAATTCTTCCCTTGAATGATTCCAAATTTATAGAACTACTGGGAAGATTATTAGACCGACGAGGGTTGATCGTCACAGCAGCAGTAGCGTTCGACTGCATAATTCTTTCGAGTAATCACTTTGTTCTTGAGGGCGATAATGGCGACGTCAATGCAATACCAAAGCCCAGAGACCAAGATCCAACCATTGGTTGAATTTAGCAGCGTCCACAATACCAATCTTAGCAAACGTGACAGAGACACCATTGAAAATGAGTATGTAGCGCATCCAATCGTCGGTTTGATCTTTGATCCGCGAAACAATTTCGATTTGGTCACTTCGTTAGATCAGAATAGAACAGCTCTTGATGAACAAATATAAAAGAGATTCTGCTGATATGTTGCTACACTTTGGAGAAATTTTCAATTTGCACTTTATCAGTGCATGCGATGACAAAGAGCATCGTGTAGGGTACGAGCCACATAAAACGAACGACAAAGCAATTTTCGAGTACTGTCGACGAACGCATTTGTAATGTTGATTTCTGTAGAATAGTTTTTGAAAATATTAAAGTATTATACATCGTAAGTATTACTCGATTGGAACCAACAAGTCATCTCATTGACTCCTATCAATGAATTTTTTTTCAAACAATTACTGTATTTATTCAAAGGGGAAAACATCTAATCCGCCCCGACTCGGGGAAAGACCTCGTGCAATATGAAAGTATGAATCGCAAGATGCGTTTATGTAAGCTCATAAATTTTTGGCAAGCAGGAGCACCAAAGAGAGTGAGAGGCAAAAACCACTGGATAGTTTCATTCCTGGCAGTTGCAATTCCATCAAATGTGGTAAATTAAGACACTTCGGCGAGAAAGAGTCCGAGTGCAGCAGTAGCAGCAACAAACCATAATGTTCGGGAAAACGACGGCCAAACATTAGATCCTCCGTCGGTTTTAATGCGGTAGTAGTCATCACCGTTTGTCACGACCGTTATCGTTATACTGTAGTCTATGGGAGGTGGATTTGCTGGAATACCATCTGTTGTTTGCAACTCCCTTTTATCATCCTTTTGGAGATTGCGACTACGACGGTCGAGGTGGTAGGCCAGAGATGCTGAACCGATACCCGCTATTTCAGCTGTCTGGCTAGCTTGGGCTCGTCTCCTTTGCTCTATTACATTTTTACCGAGGAAATTCTCTTGTGGGAGCTCTCCGTAATCCTCCGGGACTCTAACGTTCGTGGTGGCGGCGGCAGTATAAGTGGGATTCGTCTCATACGGTGCCTTGAAATCTTGATTAACTTTTGGTGAGACATTATTACTACTAACAACAGTCGTGGAAGCCGTCTCTGGGTAGTCTTTGAGTTGTCGCCTTGTTGCACAAACCCTGCAAAGTGGAGATATTACGGTTTGTGCAAAACTAGGGTCTTGTGTGTTTGTACATCCTGAAAAAAGAAACATTTGTCCAACTTCGGGGTTTGTGTTTGCAATCTTGGAGCCCCAATCACACAAATCCTGATTGAAGCTAGAGGCATCATGGAACATGAAATGCATGTCTATGACACTTGACACATCCCAATCAGAAATGTCTTGATTGAAAGCCTATTATCACAATTCAACAAGTAAACACAAAACTATGAGATAGGGTAATGACAACAAAAACAATTGTATCTACTAA
>Ga0115013_10001581_pt1 | contig 13081 bp, 4 predicted proteins | sample SouAtlMetagenome_2_FD_88686 | JGI IMG/M metagenome (GOLD analysis project Ga0115013, IMG submission 88686) | Marine eukaryotic phytoplankton communities from Atlantic Ocean - South Atlantic ANT15 Metagenome | ecosystem: Environmental > Aquatic > Marine > Oceanic | place: South Atlantic Ocean...
CCGCAGGTAAGGACGAAGGGATCATTTAGTGGGGTTCCCCTAGCCTGGCTAAAGCATTGATGCATGTGTCGAATCACACAAAAAAAGTGAATAATGCAGTGGACGCTTGCGACTGTTATTTATTAAAAGAAGTACAGAGAAGAGTGCGATCCTAAAGAATAGTATTAATACTGTTGTTATTTCCTAAAGAATGAGTGCATGCTGTCAAGGTGTCAAGGCTCTGTTGTTATTGTGGCTGTGAGGTATTCTGTCCGTCCCTTGTTCCATATCCTTGAAATTTGACTCATTTGACTAAATATATATTTCGGATGTTTACGGGATTTAAGAAGGCAATGTTGCTCTTTTTTGTCCAGTGATAAATGACGACGACAAGTCGGAGTTTTTGTGTATCCCGTCAACAGATATTTTGTTGATTAACGACGGTCGGCGCGCTCCGTAGGCTTGGTACAAAAGTCAACGCACGCGCGTCAATACCACCTTAAGGATACGGGATTTAAGAAGACAATGTTGCTCTTTTTTGTCCAGTGATAAATGACGACGCTCGCAAAGAACCGAGATCTGCAACTACAAAGTAACAATTTACTCTCCCTTACCAATTATTTTATTGATACAAATAAAAGGCACAAGAGCACTGCTACAACTTTGTAAGCGCCAGCTAGGATATACAACTGTATAAAGAACCTGGAGTATCAGTGCCTCATTGTATCTCGAAGAAAACAAAACCATGTCGTCTACTCCCAGTAATAACATGGACCCTCCTCCCAATCGGCAACCGCCACTCGGTGCCAATGGTCACCGAAAATCTTCTTCTTTAAATCGCAGTTGGTTTGGAGGAACGATGGAGGTTATTACAGGCATGGCGCCGAGGCCTGTCACCCCTTCGCAAAATAACAACCGATCAGCGAGTGCCCCAAACTCACCCGCCCGCGGATTAGGAATAGGATTGTTTGGAGGCGGTGGTCGCAACAGTCCTCACCACAACTTCCCACCTCTCATTGATCGAACCAACAGTGCTGGCAGTGCAGGAGGGGGGAGTAACATTATTCCGAACTTTCCGATCAACCGGCTTCCATCTCAAGATTCACTCGATCGTTCAATCCATAATGAATCGGGCCACGGAAAGTCGACAGCTCAGATCATCCGTGATCTGAAACACTCGAATTCATCTCTCAGTGCCAAGATGGCATCGCTGGAGAAACGACACATGAATGAATTAGCACAAGTCGAAGCAGCTTCTTCATCTAAGCGTCAGGAACTCGAGCAATTATCGGCAAAGCAAAAAGTGAAATTGATGCAATACGAACAGTACAAAGCTGCAGCCGAGGCAAAAATGAAACAGCAGAACGCTGAACTATCAAAGGTAAAAGAGGAATCAGCGTTTCAAAGGCACAGTATCAGTGATCTAAAGAATCAACTTTTTCAGTTGCAACAGGAATTGGATGAACAAGATGAAGATGAGGGGAAAATTAGACCAAACAATGGCGAAGATAGCACAGGCGATAGTGATAATTTACGACCTCAATCCGATAATGGCCATAATCTACCTATTGCCCCTACAAGTAGCAGCGTGTCCACTGAAGACTTTCAGCAAATGGCTTTAGACAACGAAGAACTTGTGAAGGAAATCCAAGAATTACAAGATCAGTTGATGGAATACCAGGGATACGATAAAAAATTGAAAGATTTACAGCGTCAACTGGAGGTTGCAAAGAACAGTAGTAATGGCAGCAGCGATGCCGCGATCCCACCTCGTCCGACCACCCCAACGTACTCTCATCTGAAAAACCAACCAGAGCGTGAACGTCCACCTTTGGCACCATCAAAATCACGAGACCAAGATGAAGCCTTTCCTGCTTCGCCAGATACATTACGGAAACAGTTGCAAGATACCAGGGATGAATTAGAGAGACAGAAGCAAAAATTGCATCATCATGAATCCAGTGTACGAGACTTAAAAGCGGAAAAAGAATCTTTGACAAAAGCACATAGTAAACGCGTCGAAGATCTAGAAGAAAAATTATCAGTTCTCAAAGAAGAGTCAAAAGATCGTGAATCATCTCTTCGAAACGAGATGCAATCGCTTTCGCAAAAGGAAATTGACGAAATAGAAACTCGGCTACGGGAAGAGCAACAGGAGCAAGTCGTCGAGCTTGAAGAGCAACTCGAACAATATGCCGAAAAACTAGCCGAGGTCGCTGCGACATTAGCTGAATCACGGCAGCAAGCAAAAAACCAGGAGCAATATAGAAAAGACGAAGCAGAAGATTTGCGAATGATTCAAGATGCACACGAAGCCGAAATTGTACGCTTAGAAAAGGAGCTTGACGAGTCGATGAAAGAATTGGAGCTCCGAGACGATGAACTTGACGAGATTAAGCAAAAATACTTATCGCTACTTCAGCAAGATTCAGAAGACGAAAAGAAAATTGAAGAAAGAAAAACGCAGGGATCAGATTCGATCACAGGTGCGAAGAATTCTGAGGTGTTGTCGGGGTTGGAAGAACAGCTGCATGAATCTAGTGAGACTGTCAAGAAATTAGAGTTGCAGATCGATAATTTGCAGAAGAATCATATCAAAGCAATCGAAAAGCTTGAAAACGAAAAGACTCAATTGTCAGACAACCTGATAAAACTAGAAGAAACGAAAGAGGAACTGCAGGTTGACAAAGATAGAGATCCAGCCGGTCTTCATCGATATTGGGAAGAAAAGACCAGCAAAACGAAAGAAGTAGAAAGTCTCAAAGATGAAATCGAGAAATTGCGGCAACGAGTGCACGATAGTACTGAAATAGGGAAATGTGCAGAGCAAAAAGTAAAGGATCTAGAACACCAATTGCAAAATAATCGATCTAAGGAATCGGATGTAGATTCAACTGAGCAAGTTGTTGTCTTACGAAGGCAGATTGCAAGTATGAATGAAAAAATTGAGAAATTTGATTCGCTATCCGCTGAGAGCGAAAAGGTGAAGAAAGAACTCGAAGAAGCGCAGAATGCGCTTATTGCCATGGACGATGATAAGCAAGCTATGCACGATGAAATAAATGACTTGAAGAAGTCAGGTGAATCAATGCGTAATGCATCCCCGTTAGGAGAAAGTAGTCTTGAAGACATTAAACAAAACTTCGAGCTCCAAATGGAACAACTGAGCGATGAAAACTCTTTAGTGAAAACGAAACTAAAGGACCGAGACACAACAATCGCTACACTCCTTCGTTCATCGATTGTCCTCGAAAACAAAATTGAATCACTTCAAGCTGAAATCCGTGAATCGGGAATAAAATATGGCAATGTAGTTGACGAGTTACAGAAACTAAGAAACATACAAGTTAGCCAAAATGAAGAATACTCGAAGGTCGACGAGGAAATCAAGTATCTGACGGGACAATTGCGTCTAGCTAAAGTAGACGCTAAACGATGGAGGCGTGCCCTTAAAGAAGATGGGACAACAAGTGGTGAATATAGATATCAGATATCCATGCTGCAAAAAGCCAATGATGACTTTGCCGAGACCATAAAGGAGCGTGACCAAGCTATTCAAAATCTTGTAAATCAGTCGATGGGTCAAGAATCGCATGTTCGGGATTTAAAGATAAGGATATCTTCGCTGATGAAAGAGGTTGAATCAGTACGTATGAATATGGGAAGAAACGAGGACGAATTATTAAAGGCTGAAATAGATCGTCTGCAAGAGGAGAGTGAAATATTTGCCAGTCAAATTATCGAGCAAGATGAAGAATTCAAGAGAATGCAAAATGTTTTGATTCAACGCAATAAACAAATAGATGTTATGAGAGCAGAGATAAATTCTTTAAATCAAAGCAAGGATTTTCAAGACAAAGCTATTCTACAAAATCGAGACGCTCAAATTTCTAAATTGCAAAAGAAAATCGAGTCTCTTGAGAATGACAGGTCATTTCATGTCGACGTGGTTGATTCGAATGAATTGATAAATTTACAAGCAGAACTCGATGAAATGCAAGAAGCAGCCGAGTCGAATCGTATCGAGATACGGGATCTGCGTCAACAACTTTGGGAGGCAAAAGATGCGGCTGGCTCGGCGAGCGATCTGAGAGTGCAGCTCGACCAAGTGAGATGGAAATTTGAGGAATATAAGCGCTGTAACTCTGAAGAAAAGAGCAATAATGATAACGATGAGTTACAGCTGAATCTCGAGAAAGCTTTAGCAAGGGTTAAAGAGCTGGAAGAGAAGACATCAACCATAAGCAGTGAAAGTAAAGGAATTAATTCAATGGAAACGGAACTGGATGACCTCAATCAAATTTTGCAATCGAAGGATGCATTAATTGACAAGCTTCTCGAAGAAATTAAGACATCACAAAAAGAGATTTCTAGAATAGATCCAGGCAACACAAGGTTTTCAAAGGCATCGCAACTCACCGTCGAAACAAGTTCTTCAGACAAAAACGCAACGTTTGCCATTGAGTACGTGAAGGTTACAACTGATGACATCAAGAATCTTTACGATCAATTTCGTTCAATTCAAGAAGAATCAGAAACCTTACGAAAAAATCTAGATACGAAAACATCTAGGATTCAGCAGTTTGAAGGCGAAGTCAATATTTTGGCAAATGACACTGAAATGGCCAAACAGAATCTTGAAGCGAAATCTAAATATGTCGATGATCTTGAACATCAGTTGACCTTAAATAAGACTCAACTAAAGGAAGCAAGCGATTTGAAATCAAAGCTAGGAAACGACTTAGCAGACAGTCAAGCAAGACTTAGTGCTCTTGAGAAAGAACTTTTGAATGCTATTTCTGAAACTTCTAGTGATGAAGAACTGTCAAAGAAAAACCAAAGTCTGGTACAAGACAACGCTTCTTTAGTCCAAAAGAACAAACATCTTTCTCAGGAAAATCAGACCCTAGAAAGTGCGAATAGCAATCTTGCCGAAGAAAGTGAGACTTTAACGAAGGACAACCATGTATTATGCGAAGAAGTCAAAGCATTAGGCCAACAAAAAACATCCATGGAACTGAAAATCAAATCTTTGACAGTAGAGAAGCAATCTCTCGATGAAAAGAACAATTTGATCATACTCGCGAAGGGTGAATTGAATGAAAAGGTTACATGTTTGACTAAGGAGATAAAGGCGGCCAACATAAGCCATGACAAATTAACTAACGATAATAAATTGCTCCTTGAGAAAAGCAATGAACTGGTCGACACTGTTGAGAACCTAATGGAAATGAATAAAATTCTTACGGAAAAAGGAACTAAAATGCAGGAAGTAATAGAATCTTTGCAGGCTGACATGGATCAACTTTCTGGTGGAACTACCGATCTTAAACTGTTGCAGACCAAGCTCAATGAGTCGGCGAAACAAAGAGAATTATCAGAACAAACAATTGTTGAAAAGTATGAAAAAGAATTGCAAACATTATCTTCTAGCAAAGACGAAGAAATGGACAGTCTTCGAAAGAATTTGGTAGAACTAAGAGAAAGGAATTCTGAAGATGTCGGAGAGGTTATGACAAAACTGAAATCCATGGAAGAGGAAAATGTCAGCCTGAAGAATCAATTTGAATTGGAGATCCAGGCAAAGAATCAGCAAATCTTTGCCCTTGAGCATACTCTTCATGCTCAGGAGCAGATAGTAGATTCTATGAGATCTGAAATGGATCAAATACAGAGTGGAATGGAGTATGCTACCAGTGTCAGACGGAATGAAGTTGAGGAAATGCAACAAGAAGTAATTCAGGTCGAAGCAAAGGCAATTAAGCAGGAAAGAGAAATTGTTGCCCTCAAAATGCAACTAGAAGAAAGAAAGCTAGAACACAAGGCCGACGTAGTCAAGCTCAAGGATGCATTGGCGAAAGCCATGGAACATGATTCCCCATTAAAACAGACAATTTTTGATTTGAAAACTAATGATCGTATGCTTGAAGTTAGAGAACGGCTGGAGCAACTAAAGGCGAGGAATACGCAATTGCAAGAAGAAAATCTTAATCTTGGAGGGCGATTAGAGCGCGCAGCAATACAAATCGGTGCTTTTGAAGTCGAGAAGCAACAAGCCCAAGAAATCGAGGAGGAGAACTTGAAACTGCGGAATCAATTGAAAGAATACGAACAATTGCTCAGTAGAAGCAAAAAACTTAGGAAAAATTTACCTGTATCCCAGGCTTCCAGAATGAATCAGCAAGAAGTCGAAGTTGTTTTAAAAGCAAGAGACAAGAAGAAAAAGAAGTTTGGTCTATTCAAAAAAAGGAACCTTGACGATTCCATTTCTGAGGGCAAAGAAGAAGAAGAACTTTAAATTTATTTTAATTCTGCTTTAATCTATGGTATATGGTATTTCTCTTCCGTTGGCCTGTGAATTAAATGCTGAACGTCTGTGTTGTTTACCCTGAATCTTTTCCTGCTTTAGGACTCTGATTTTTGAACCAGTATTTGAATGGAAAGCTTGAACACGTCATCTATATAATTCATGCATGTTGTACCATACTTGTGATCCCAGGCGATTTATAGGATTATGTTTTAAATTGATTCATACTGTCTTCGTTCTTTAATCGTATATGTTTCAAAATTCTCCTGCTTTATTTATTACGCCGTTGCTCGTAATTCTGGATCTTGTCTAGAAGACTCTTTGCGCCATCCACAAACATGCACTGTGCAACACCGCATAAAACTTGAAAGTTTCGCTCACGCCAATATTCATAATCCTCAGCATTCAATACGAGGGTACCAGCAGCAATCGTAGATGCACGTTCCTCGTTGAACTGTTGAATTCTCTTACCTGTCTCTTCTATTTTTGCCCGAACTTTGGGATGACGAATCTGGCCATGCAAACCCATGTCAGCACTTAAATCAGTAGGTGCTAAAAATATCATATCCAAACCGGGGACGTTCATGATTTCATCAAGTGCATCTATTCCCCTTTGATTTTCTATCAAAACTCCAACTACACTATTCTGATTTGCCGATTCGATACACTTCGACAAAGACAACGGGTTGGATAAAGTAGAATCGCTGTCGTTAGGATCAGTTGCAAGTCCCCAAGCATTCCATCGTTCCCCTGCCAAACCCCTTTCACCATCTGGCGGGAATTTGACGGCCTTGATGATTCTTTCGACATCTTCCCCCGATTCACACTGAGGGAGAAGAATGCCCTGGGCCCCACTCACAAGATATTTTTGAACATGCCCAATAATATTTTGATAACCGTATCCGATTCGCACGAGAGTTGGTAGCCCTCTTCGTTCAGCAGCTAGAATCATAGAAGCAATGTCATCGGGACTCGCGGAGCTATGTTCCGCGTCAGCCCAAAGAAAATCGTATCCTAAGAGTCCTAACATCTCGACGTGGTCCGTGTCGCGATATTGTCCTGAGACTACACCGGTAAGATGTAAGCCTTTTTTCAGTCGATTTTTGAGACGATTGTGTTGGAAAGAATGTGAATTTGGATGATAAGTTGAACTCATTTTGTCGTTTTCGACATCGTTGGCGTCTTGTTGTGCATCGCTGTTTGAATAAAGTCGGCTTACAATTCTCTGCCTTCTCTTAAGAAGGTGTACCCTATATTTACAGTAGTCATAGCGAGACAACAATGATGTTGTTCTCGTCATTAAATTCATTATTGTCATCAAAATCAATAATGCCGTCATGGTTCATTTTCTGGGAACAGCGCTGAAAGAAAATAGATATGATGATGTGATCGTCACCCGATTGAAGAGCTGAAATAGCCGCCCTTGCGGGGGGCCTTAAAAAAGCGGCACGAGCAGTTCCCATCAACAAGACTCAACAACATGATAGGCGCGGTTTTTTTCGTCGTTCAGGACAAAATGCCACCAATTCCTTCCGATTTCAGCAATCTGAACGCAAAATTGATTTTTCGATACTTTGTTAAAACATACTATCCTTCATCTTCACAATTTCAAAGTTTTGGATATACTCTTCGATATGGTTCGCCTTCGAGTTCGACAAAGACAAGTGTGCAACGACTCTCAAGATACTTCTTTCGAGTCGATTGGCTCAGGATCCATCGACCCAACAATCAACACTACCAAGTTGACGGTCGATACATCTTCTCTTACCAGTTGCGACACGTCGCAAGATGAACTGCTCGTGTTACGTAGCCATGTGAAATCGAGTGAAAAGCGAGAGGAACAACTGAGAAATGATATCATGCAGTTACAAAAGAAATTAGAAGGATCCGAGCAGCATGTAAATCACTTAAAAGAAATAGTTTATGATGATGTTCGGCCAGGTTCTGGGTTGGCCTACCGGAAAGAAATTGCCCTCTTGAAACAGGAGCTGAATAAAAGGCATGACGATCTTCGAGATCGGGATTTGACTATAGAAAATTTGATGGTAAATAATCATCCAAATCACTCTTTCCTTGTTGAAAATCCTATGAGTTTACAATCAACAGTCAGTTCGTCGCTTCAAAATGAGAGCCCGAATACACGAGAGATGAAACGATTGCTTGATAAAAATACAGTTTATAATCATCAGCTTCGGAGTCAAGGTGGAGAAGTCGAACCAATAAGGAGAAAATTGTCAAAAAGGGAGAAAGAGAGAATCGACACGAAAGAGAAACTTCTGACATGCGAAGAGAATCGTATGAAAGAAATGGAAGACATTGCCGCTGCGTCATTACACTGTAAACAGAGCGCACCATTTGATCCGTTTCAAGCATACAGCAGTAACACCTCGGTGTCCGGGCTCAATGAAACAGGGGATGACTCACCTTCTAGGATTCGGAAAATGAATGACATAATCGTTAAGCAAAAGAATGAAATCAATAAACGCGATTCAGTTATTTTTGAACTTGAGAAATTTGCTCAACGGATGAATGAAACGGATATCCCCTTTCAAGAACGCGAAATTAAGGATTTAAAGAAAGCTTTGAACGAATCGCTTATACAACTTGAAAATGCCGCAGATGTCATGACTGAGCAAAGAAAAACAATACATGATCTAGAAAAGCTTTCAAGTGACAAGGAAGCCAATTATGCAAAGCTTAAATGTACTTTGCAGGAGAAAGATTCCAAAATCGAGGAGCTGAGTCTAGTTGCAGAAAGGGTAACAAAGAGTGAAAGGGAGATGACCTTACGAGATAAAGAAATAGAGGATTTGCAGGAAATTATAGTCTCATGGAAAGCTAGATATGCTGATCTAAATCAAAAATATATGGAAAAGGAAGTGAAAATCGACAAACTTCCGAATTCAGTTTCTGAATTCCACAATGTTTTGGAAGATAAGAAAAGTATTGACATTGCAAAAAACGATGACAGCACGCAGATTCACGACAGTCTAAAGGAAGAAAATAAATTCTTAATTGAAAATGCGTCCCGTCAGACAATTCAGCTTCAACAAGCGGGCAAGATGTTAACCCAAAAAGAGGATGAAAAGAGCAAATTAGAAGCTTCGTTGAAAAAACTGCAGGTCAAACTTGATATTATCGAAGCTGAGAACATTGCAATGAAACGGCAAACCGAAATAAATGGGAAGAAAAATGATACAGCAATTGTTCAGAATGATAATGTCAATACGAATTTTAAGGTTCTTACTGACGCCGACGGAAAGGAAAAGAATTTTCTTTCGACATTCGAAAGCGATAATGTTCAAGATTTGCAGAATCGAATTGAGTTGATCGCTACCAAGTCGAAAGATCAGCAATATGAAATGGATATACTACTGAAGAATTTTTCTCGGCTCAGTGTACAAAATAAAACTCTGAAAGAAAAATGCAAAATTTTTGCGAAAAATATCAAGTTCTATGCGGACGAGGTTCTTGGACTCCTCAATTTACTTGTTGGAAAGAATTTCGAGGTCAAGCCATTCAAAAATTACATTGAGATACTACTTGAAATGCAGTCAGATGACTTTAACGACCTTGCAACATCAAACTTGCAATTAAACAAATTTGAAAGTTCTCTGCTTGGGGTCAGAAACGAGCTTGACCGTCTTTCAAAAGCACGCGAAGCATGTTCCATCGAGAGAACTTATTCCGAGCAAGATGTTACACAAGAAGATGATAACCCCTCAAAGTTGGCAGAGTTGTTGCGTGACGAACGAAAAGAGAAAGAAGAAATTATTTGTGAAAGAGATAGTACAATTGTTCAGTTACAAGCCGCTAGGGAAGAGTTGGAGGCGATCGAAGGGATGAATAAGCGTATGGAGAAAAACACAATGTTACGAGAGTCTTCCTTTCAAAAGTTATTCGATAAAGTAGAGAGAAGGGATGCGAAAATTGCCGAGCTTGAAAAACATGTTTTTGTTAGCAACACTTTAAAATCTGATAACGCAAACTTGAGAGAAAAAAACGCTCACAATTTGGAAAAAATCGACATCCTGTTACTCGAAATTCAAGAACTTAAGGAAGAGCTATCAAATTCAATTAAGTCTCATCAAGCTCATGTGGTTGAACTCGAAGAAGCACGGATATTAGAAGTAGGAACCGGAAACTCCTACGAACATCGAATTGCTGCGTTAAGAAAAGAATTAGCTTTATCACGGTCTCAGTATGACAAATGTTTTGACGCACTGAAGACCAAGGACGATAGAATTCGTGATCTAGAACGAACCCTTCATGCTCAAGAGAAGACAGTGGATTCCTTATTGCTACAACTCAGCCAAGCTCAACATGGTAATAAGCAGCAAGATTCTAATTTCATATCAGCGGCGAAGCAGCGCCTCGAACAGCTCAAAGTCGTAAATGCTGAACTGAAGGAAGAAAATGTTAAACTCGCTGGAGATTTGGAGCGCGCTTTGACGAAAATAGAAAGAAATGGAAGAGAACAGAAATGGGCCGTCGTGGGAAGAAAAGAATTGAAACAAAAGATTGTGGATCTTGACGTTTTTCTAAAAGAGAATGACTCTCTAGCGAAACACAATACATAATTGATGATTAATCATAAAGAAGGAAAGGGGAACCGGGATGATGAGGTGAAAAGAAAGAAATTCAAAGGATGGGGAAAAACTAGAGTAGTTCACTGATAAAGTGAAGTAGATTGAGTGACACTCAAACTTATAATGACAATTAGTATTTGTACATAAACGAAAGATACTCTATTCACTCTACTAGAAGCTCTCAATGAATCATTGCTGTTGATGTTCAAAATTCTATTCTGGGAAAGGGGGCGGCCTTTTGGGGTTTCGGTGCGAGAGCTAAATACCCGATTTGGTGCGGTACGTACACATGCTTGAAGATACTTCGATAGATTCTTGATGATTGCATCACAAGTGGAATTATTATTATTTGTCAGGGAAACAGAAACGCTTCAACACTCCAACAGCAGAAGGCAGCAGAAAAACCATAACGAGAGCAAACGGTTCAGAAAAAGCATCTATAAGTGTCACCCCGACCGATACATATAAGAGTTAGTGTGTGAAAGGGAATTAAGACTATCATGGAAATTGCTCGTCGCGGTCGACCCGGGTCAGTGTTGTCGATATTGGCAATGATGATGTTATTCTCTGTATCTTGGTCGTTCTCGGTCGATCATAAAAGAAATATTTTAGCACAAGACGTTCAGATTGAGGGAGGTGCGAGCACAACAAGGAAAGTCGCTGCAAGTGAAAGTCGCCGTGATTTTTTGAGGACGACGCCGACGGCTTTGATTTCGGGTGTAACATGTGTAGGCGTTTTGCAGTTCCACAGCACACCCGCGGTAGCTGCTGATTCAAAGGAAGAACTACCAACCAAAGAAGCTGTCACTGAATGCTTTGATTTCATTAGATTTGAACTGGAGTCGAAGGATGGCGGAGTCGCCAAAATGCAAAAATCCATAGACGCTGGAGACTTCGATGGATTATTGGACTTCTCCAAGGGCTATGATCAGGAGTTTCGAAAACGCCGATTGGGTAATGCGAAGAAACTTTTGCAAGATAAAGAGATCAAAGCGAAAGCGACTGAATACGCTAATGCGGTCACCTTTGATTTAATTGGAATCAATAGAAGTTGCCGAAAGGGTCAAGAAAGCATTGAATCTGCAAACAAGTATTTGCAAGAACTGAGAGATGATGCAAATAAATTTCTAGCTCTTGAGAATACTATCAAAGTTCAGAATTAATCGCATTTCGTAGCGAGCTGTGGCTTGAAAATTATGCGCCCCTGAACCAAATCGAATTCAACGATGAACATGTTAGAAGATTACATTAATAATGGCTAGAATTGACTGCTTATCTCTATGATTGATTTCCAAACACAATATTAAGCACCGGGCATGGGACACGGAAAGAATAGTAGTCTTTAAAGTCGGTTTTACTGTATTATAGTTCAGTCATGGTTCCCCACTACACAACGCGATAGAGAAGGTTTTATACTGGTAAAGCGTTAAGGGGAAAGGGACAATTCGATACCCCTTCGTATACTAACGCACGCTAGCGTGCATATACCATTTCCTTGTGCAACTTTCAAAAACAGTAGAGAGATAGATTTGGCACGAAGAGTATCAACCTGAATAACTTCTGCAAGTTTATATCACTATGAAACATACATATGAAACGCGGGTAATGAATAAGTTCATCCTTTTATTGGCACAGCCATTGTGTATATTCCATTAATCAAACCTCTTGTTTCAAAAGGAGTTCTGTAGATCTTACTTCTAATTGTTGTTGTTGATCCAGTGGAGGGACACTGTTTCAACAAAAGGAACCTGGATGTAGTGGTATATTTTATCGATCAGACGTAATGCACGCCTTTTCTGCACGCGAATAACGCGAAAGACCATTCCCGTCGAACGGTTTTCTTGTCGCCCAGCTCTCACTATTACGCGGTGAACAAACGCACCAATTTAAGCTCGCATTTATGGCATTGCAATTCCCTATACTATCTAATTCTCTGGTGTACCGATTGCGTGAAAACATTACGAAGTAGGCACGCAAAATCGAAAATCAAAACTCGTGAAATTCAAAGCAACAAAACGAAACAATATTACATTACCATGGATTTCCCAAAACGTCTTTTTAAATTGCTTTCGGATGCTGAAAAGGAAGGTTACGATGATATTATTTCATGGATGCCCGACGGGAGATCGTTCAAGGTTCATGACGAACAGGCAGTAGTCAAAATCCTCATGGACCGCATTAATTTTACAAGTTTCAAGTCCTTTAC
>Ga0115013_10001582_pt1 | contig 13078 bp, 5 predicted proteins | sample SouAtlMetagenome_2_FD_88686 | JGI IMG/M metagenome (GOLD analysis project Ga0115013, IMG submission 88686) | Marine eukaryotic phytoplankton communities from Atlantic Ocean - South Atlantic ANT15 Metagenome | ecosystem: Environmental > Aquatic > Marine > Oceanic | place: South Atlantic Ocean...
AAGATGCTTTTTTTCTTTAGACACTGCACAGCTTCGTTGGCTGTGTACCGCTTCAAACGGCATGTTTTGGGCAGTGTCAGTTCCCGAGATGCATCACTTCGCATCTTCCATGAGATTTGAGTACTCTTTTGAGTCAAAAATGATCCATCGGCAAAGCGTTGATCTTGTTGCATCAGCTCTACACAGCTTGGGAGAACGTTGGTGTTGTCGTTGTCACTGCCATTGGTGATATGCAGAGAAAGTTCAGTGCCGCCATCTTGGTAGCGGGCGTGTGATTGTTGTGTGGCCATATTGTTTTGTGACAATGTCGTGACGCGTACTCCGCTTTCGCCTGCCCAGTTCGGTTCTAGTTGTATTTCATCCATTGCCGTACCTATCTCGACATGGTAACTTTCAAACGCGAAAAATTCTCGGAAGACTGTCGAAGCGAAACAGGTTGCCAAAGCAAACAGAAAAATCCGATGACAACGGATTCCCTTCCTCAAAGACCCTGTCTTCAGAGTAGCTGAAGGGCCTGGACGCGACATCGTTTTTCGCTCTATTTGGAGACAGTGACGTGCGGTTATGAACTTGTGTCATACTGTATGAATAACACTTCCTTTCAAAGTCCGCACAAGAATCGTCCGTGTGGTTTATTCCGATAGAAACGGGATTGATAAGTTTCAAGTTTTTGTGTTTCTGCTCTGGATACGCCGCCTCTGGCATGGTGCGTTTCTGTTGGTTCCCCATTCCCACACGCTACTAGCTCTGCGCGCAAAGAGTTCTGACAAACAAAAATCTTACGAACACGAAGGTGGCAAAACAAATTTCTTAATTCTATAGATTTTTAATTTTAGAACGTCTTCATCACTAACGAAAGAACCGCAATGGAATGCTACATTGGTCTCCCGGCAATATTATATTTTAAATCAGTTGTCGTTCCTTTTGGGATCGCGCTGATGTCAAGGTTTTGGTAGATCTACCAGTATCTGATCCCCGAGACATGTTGGAGTTACTTCCAATACTCCCTCCTGGAGAGTCAGGAGCCTGAGAACTATAGGATTTATCTGAACGATTCATACTAGATATTGAGCCGAGCCTATAAACTGGCCCAACGTCTCTTGTTGAACTATCGATACTCATTGCATCTACATCCTCGAAAGTTAGTTCCTCGCCAATCGCTGAAGTGAAATGTTTTAGAAATAAAACTCTCGTTAGTGCATGTGCAATCATGATTGTTCGCGTTAATACATATATGCAAGAATATTTGGATTTGGATTGAGACTTACGAATCTTCGCACGTCGGTACGAGTACTTCGAAAAGTAATTATCTTGGCAACACTCCTTCAGCCAACTAGGTGCATCACTTTCCATTATGCCATGAATCATTGGCCAGAGTTCCTTTGCTATATTGATAAATGCTAGTTGTAACTCTCTTTGAATACCTATAGCAGAATCTGTTCGTAGAGCAGGATCGATACGAGATCTATCAGGACCACCGTCTTTAGAGCTCCCGACTGTACCAGGATCATAATCCTGGTTAGAACTCCTATTAGTCTTCACCGAGGAATCTTCGCGGGATGCCACATCTTCAGTAGGAAAACTTAGTCTTCGGGCATGTTCACCACGCACTGGTCTACCGCGAGTTGGGGTGTGGGTAGTAGAGTGTGATAAAGTATGGTTAGTAGCGTGTGATAAATCACCTCTACTTGTAACTCTATGCATTGACGTATGGGATACATCTTTGGAGGTTTTTGATACTCCATACTTCTTTCTCTTTTGCACCACATCCAGTAGAAGATCTCTATTCCTGGCTATCAACAAATGAAGAAGTTCCATAAAGACAACCAACGATCGTGCAAGTTTTAGTTGGAATTTCTGCACCTCGTCTTCGCTAAGACGATCATAGCTATGTAGCACATCGTCATCATCTCGTCGTACACTATTATTCTTTCGTAGAAGTACTGTGCCCATTTCCTTGACCCTGCTTGAGTGAATGCATTCTGAAACTACCTTTGCAGCCTCTATACCGATTCCTGGATCATGACTTACACCTAATTTAAAAAAAATTATGTTTAGAAATTGCGAGAATGACACTTGCATTTTTCAATTTATGCGGTGATTACGTACCAAGTACAGCAGACCCATTGGCTGAAATTAATGTTCTGAAAAGGACGGCACACCACAGACATAAATTGTCAACTGCCGCCTCTAGTGGACTTTGGTTGTACACATCTCGATGAATGACTGTTTGACGTGAAACACAAGCAGGGAATGCTTGTCGCACCTGAAGTTGGGTTACCCGAATCGTCTTCTCAGCAAAATCATCGGAAGCTCCTTTCAACCAGTCTCGGGCACCGCGTGATCGATCTTTATTCATTGATTGTGTGTACCAGAATTTTTCAGCCCCCACTAATTCACCCTCCATTTCTGACTCAAATTGGTGATTACGGTGATTATTGCCAGAATGACCAACACCTTTCCCTGCAAACGAAGTATGATGTAAGTTACCATTTAAAGAGTGCACCGATGTATACGATCGAGAGTGCTGATGCGTTTGACGGCTACCACCAGCACTACGTAGAGGGGTGCCATTTTTTCGAATCACGTTCTTATCGTACATGTCAAACGCTGGATTACTCTGACTCGAGAAAACATTATCTATGTAGAGTTTGAACCATTCTGGTAGACCACGTATTCTACTTTCATTGCGAACGACAGGACGGAGTGGTGTAACCTTCACTTTCACAGGCTGCAATGGCGCACCTCCCATCCTTATGAATCCAGCAGGGTTTGCTTGGACACATTCCTCTGGTCGACCGTCGAGGACCAAATGAATAGGAGTTTTATCTGGAATGATTGATCGAAGAACGTCGCGTAGTTCTTTTCCAAACCTTGTTAGTGACATTTTCGTACGGGTTCGGTAGACGAACTCAGCCCCAATTAGCTCATCAGGGGCACCTCCATGAAACCATACTCTGTAAAATCTACCAAGTGGAATACCGACATTCACTGCTTGTTCGAGAGTGTTATCAATATGTGGAACCTGCGATACTACGGTTCTCGACAAACGCTCGTAGACATGCGTAAGCTTGCCGTACATGAACTTTTGCGCGTAATACTGAGCTGCTAAACCCCACATGTATCGACTGCTCGCAATGATTCCAGATTTCTGGAAAAGATATCCTGCAGCTTCAGCCTCTTCGAGCATGTTTGCCTCCATTCCTCTTAGAGATATCCATGGAGTTGTGACGAAATACTCTGATGTAAGTGAAACTCCATGGAATGCAGCTTTCCCGGTACTAGGTCTGAGCACTCCATTGTTTAATGCCACTGAATTTTCGTATTGATACAATATGCGACTGGCAGAATTGGTCTTGTCAACTTGGCGGCCATAATCCACTTGATGTGGGTCATAAAGAGAGATACCATCATTCTCACCAGATGGGACTTCTAGATTCACTCCGTCTGACAAGTTATCGCACCACGGAAGGAAGGGAGTGCTAGACCACAGTGACCAGTTCAATCTGCTTGATCTGTTCAACGTTGAATATATCATATAGTGGCACGTTGCCTCCTCGGCATTTTTCGATCGTTTTTCATGGAACTGAGCTAGCTTCCGTAGCCATGCAACCCTGTGCTCTGGTAGTTCGGTTGGCGAAAATACATCTGCCGCGTCCAATAATGCATCCTCGAGTGCTTCGTGATGCGCAAGTGTTGTATTCTCACGGGCTGCCATCTGCAATCCAAGGAATTGCTTTGAGTATCCTGCCGAAGCATTGACAACACGAATGACACTGATTCGGTTCGCTCGTTTCAAATATTCTACTTCATTAGCATTTGAAAATTCTGCGTCAGTAGATAGATTGTACTGTTGGTCACCCTGAGGTTCCTGCAGATGCTGATAGGAGAGGGCATGCGCTGCAATATAGGCTCTATGCAGTTTCTTAATTTTCTCTGCTAGGCGGACCAAGCTCGACCTAAAAAATACAAAACGTGAGATTATAAAATTGAAGCCAAACACATAAATCACGATACAAAACAACCTTATCGTACCTAAATGCAACGTTCTGACTAGCAGATTGGTGGTGTAAACGATCAGTAGTTCGCCACAATGGTGTAAGACAAGCTTCAGCACAAGAGTTCGAAAAGAAATCGATCCTTATACCAGCTTTCTGTTGGTCTCGGTAATATCTCGCTGTTGCTGTTGCAACTATTCTTTGCATAACTTCAGTTTGAACAGCGAGTAGGGGTATTCGAATCCTAAAGAAACTTCCAAAGCAATCCCAAGTGCTTCTCAAAATTAGCTCGGCAAAATCAGATGCTGGCACGCGAACCTCTGCCCTCCGAGAGCCACAGTGGAAAGTTATCATGCGTAACCAATGTTGAAGAGTTTCACCCACTGCTTCATTAAATATCTTTATCCCAAATATTTTAATTATTTCAACTGAGGCGTTCAGTGTTTTTACAATTGCAATATCACTTTCTCGTAGGACTAGTGAATTCAAGTATACAGACGTTGCACCTCGGACAAAAATGATAGTGTCCATATACGTGAATTTCAAGCCATCTATGATAGGATCGTGCACATTATTGTTTCGTGGAGAAGTGAGTGCCGGATTGGTATAGTGTGAGTCGTTTGTCTTGGCTTTTCTGCGCGCTGGATTGAACAATGACTGGGATCCTTCAACTGGCTCTAAAACAAATCGAAGTTCTCGAACAATTTGCTGCGTTGTACGGATCAGGACCATTGAAGCATCATGAGAAAGCCATTTTCTAGAACTAGTTGTGGAGTATAGTTCCTCAGTAGCAATATATTGCTCCTGCGATTGACCCGTCACCATGGAAAGCATCCGTTTTTGCCTCGCACTATCTATTGTATCGTGTTCTCTTGCCATTAAAAATTCCTTAGGCCAGAAACCCAAAGGTCCGTCGTTGTCAATTCCATCGACGTCGGCATGCTCGTCACAACCCTCATATTCAACAGTAGATAAACAAATATTAAGAAGACTGAACATGTCATAAATATCAGGTCCGTCATCCCCATCAATATCTGCATCGGCTGATTTTATGTCATTAAACGGATCATCAAGTAAATCAGACGAAGATGTCGTCGAGCCCCCTCTGTGCCTTTCCAGTAAACCTCTGCCAGGAGATCGTTTAAATAGTTTTCTCCATACAGCTCTGAGTAGACCAGGTGGTGCACTTTGCAAAACAAAGACCAAGCACAGAACGATATCCCGTCGAACTTGATTCTTCGGAGAAAAACAGCTTAAACGAGAGGTTCTTGAAATAGTTTTTTCAATAAATGTTACGTACATACTTGCAACAATTGGGGAGTATCCTTCTCGCAAACTCCGTTGGCTCTGAGACCAAAACAACTCAAGTAATAAAGATGCAGATCTCAGCTGAATATTGGGCTCTTTATGTTCGATGCCAGAGAAGCAAATATCAATGATATTCTCGGCCATCCAATGGGGTCTCATTTCAGGTAATTCCGTTGTATTATCATCTCTTTGATAGCTAAGTATTGACTGAAGTCCTAGCCTTTCATAACGCTGAAGGACGTCATCGAAGAATTTCACAGTCGACAAATCGGGTGGTATGAAGAAATTTGTCCAACTATTCATTTGAGGGGCATTGACCTTGATAAAATCTGGAAATCTTACAAATGCCGAAATTGCGCTCATCTGCAGTTTTTTGATCTCGTGAGAAATGTCTAGTCCAATCCTCGAATCCTTTTCCAAACCATCCCTCGCAACCAAGCGAGAAAAATACAGCATTGTTAATCGGTACACACATGCTGGGTCCAAAAATGCGAACATGTCTCGCAAGAAGCAAACTATCGAGTCGTTGACATCGACACAACTCAAGCGTGTTTCATATGTGTCGAAGTTGCGACTGTCAAGGCATAAATCTGTGATTGTGGCAATCAACTGCTCAAGGTTGGCTTGCATGGTATCGTCTAATGTCACAAGGGGGGAATACACATTGTTTTTGTTGACTTGTGCGACGAAAGAAGTCACTCTAGCTCCAAGACTTTGTTTGATGATTTCGAAAAGAACTGGTGCGCAAGTAACAATGTAACCCGACGTTCTGGAAGCAGCATCAACGACAGCGTCATTCCTTTCTGATAAAACCACTCCATTTGCATTGTTTGGGTCTATTGTAGATCTTTGCTGCTCTACGAGTATTGTTGCCCATTGCATTATTATAATTTCATAAGTATAGGGAAACCATCTACCATTCTGACTCTTCGAGGTACCAAGTGAAATCAAACGATCAGCAAAGCTTGGCAGCTTCAAGCTTAGACTGATTTCCTGTGCCAAAGTTGTCATCGATTCATCATGTTCTATAATATTCTCTGCTTGCGGGGTGTGTTTTATACCACGCTTTGTTGATGCTGACAATCCACTTAGATTATCGTTTGGAATCGACCAATCGATGCTACTGTGACTTACTGTCTTTCGGTGGTGCTTGCCAAAAACTCTGTCTTCCTCTTCTTGTGGATAATTGCTAGAAAAAGATGCACTGAACATCATTCAATATTAGAAAAACGATATTTTGGACTAGCGAAGGAATTATTCGATTTATACCTGCGCAACATAGTACGTACCCAAGCCCAAGCGTTTTTTCTATTGCGTCTAAAAACGATGTCCCGGCTTGTAACATATCCGCATCCGTTGTTGGCAACGTATGACTTTGTTGTCTTCTTTTAGTCTTTTTTGTCCCTTTTTCATCGGCAGAGTCCATCGATCTTTATGAATAATCAGGGAGAGAAAATGTGTAAAATTGAGCCAAAATATATACTACAGAACAAATATTTATACCATGAGGCAATCCAAAACTTACAAGAAAGTAATTCCTGAAGTTAAATCAATCGGTTGGTGACTGTCTACACGGATCTCCTTCGATTCGTTGTTGTTTGCTTGTTTTGTTGAACGCTTGGGGACTCTAAATTGTTTAACTGGGCGCTTCTTGCTGGCATTCGCTTTTGAGTCCCCAGAAAGAATAATCTCCGCGTCCAAAGAGTCTAAAGGTCCTTGATTTCCAGCTATAGCTTTTCTATTACTAGGTTTAGGTTCTTCGCCATCACCAGCATCCTCTTGAATAGTCGAAAGCCCAGGAGCAGGTGCAGTCATCCACCTACGATTCCCCCCTGACGAGTCACCAAATGCAGCAATCCAGGAGGCTGCTGCAGCATTTCCACTGAACTGACCTTCATGGATTATGTCTTCGAATTCTTTCTCACGATTACCTGTTTGCATAGCATTCTTAAAATCATTGACTGTGTCAATTTTACAAGCTTTACTTTCATTACTAGTCTTTTCACCAAGTCCCAAGGTTGGCGGGGATGGCATGTCGGACGTCTTCTCCAAACAGGGTGTCCTTTCCGTTGCCGATTCGTCAGCACGACTGGTGGTTCCGCTCGAAGTTTCACCCAAGTATGGGTTCTCACTAATAATAGCAGTAACTCCATCAGAACCATTGCCAAACTCAAAATTTGATCTGATATGGCGTCCTTTCCCTTTCTTGCTCGACAAATTTCGAATTCTTTGATCTCCTCTAAGAAGTGACAAAAATTCATCAGATACAATCTCATCATTAGAGTCGCCGAACATTTCCTTCTCGTCAAATAACAATCCCATAACTCGACCTAAAGATGGAAAGTTAAATTTGCCGTTCCCATCAAGCTGAGTAACCCCTCTTTTGGACAAAAAAACGGTTGATGAACCTAAAACTTGCAGCAAAGTGGCAAACGCATTCACGCGTAATGGTAAGGCGGCAGCCGGATTCGCCCACTCTAGATCATGGTTCCCGGTGCCCACAACAGCCACTTTCCACAATTGTTTGCACACTCGGACTAGATGTAATGATATTTCTGAAACCGAGCACATATCGGGCTTTGCGAGATCAGCAGTGGAGATGAGAAGCTTTTTCGTTTCATATTGTACGTCTTCAGGCTGTGCCCGAAATGGTGCTGCACTCAATGGGCGAGAAATCGCATCATTTCCCGTTCGCAGGAAAGAAATTATTTCATCCCCTCCTATTTCTAGAGGAATAGTGACATCAGGTTCTTGACCCAAGAATTCGTTTAACGTTGCATTTTGAGAATGTATGGACGATTGTACTGAAATTCGCACCTGCAGCAACATCCCTGCTTGCTTTCTGAGATGTTTTGTCTTATTATCGTCCATGTTTTCCGAAAGCACTGTATCTCTATCGGATGCGCTTGTTGCGGATAATGTATCTACCAAGTAGCGATCGGAGCACTGACTATCACCATCATCGGCAACACTCTCATCTCCCATAGCCGAATCCCCTTTCCCAATCGTAAAATCTGACATCACAAGGGTATCTGACTTCACTCCTTCTTTCTCACAAAACTCTTTGAGAGGGTATTTCGCTATGTACGATATTCTCACGTCGTGATTACCGTTTTCTAACAAAGATTGTTTTTCCTCAAGAGGAAGAAATCCACAACCTAATTGTATCAGCTGACAATCCTTACCAGTCACAACATCTGACTCACCAACTAAGTCGCCAGTAATTTCTTCAAATTTCTTGGCCGGTCGTTTTCTGCTCAAGCCTCGCAATCCCCATTTTTTTCTTGAGCTGAAGGACAGCCTGTAAACTGTAAAGAAGATACTAGCACACTGCGATTCATTGTTCCCCAGTAGCAACGGAAGCTTGAGTTTGAACTCGTCTAAGAAATGTGGGTCAGGACGGCGTGCACTGCACGAAGTGTATGCCCCTTGAACCAAAAATGGACCACGCCTTAGATTGTGAACAACTGGACCATGTGCTGGCATATGAGCCAAATAGACACCATATTCTGCATTCCATTCGATATCTCGCATTTCAACTTTCACTACGATATTCCCTTTCTCGCAGTTACGAAGTTGCTTTGGATAACACAATAATTCGTTGCAGAATGTTGTATGGAAGTACGGCTCGATATCCTCACCACTAGCAAAACCCCTTGTTCGAGATTTAGAAATTGAAGCTAGTCCTCCGATGGATCTACCAAGAGGTGCTGTGAGTAAAGGTATCGGCGCAAGCTCTTGAGCGTTAAGAGTGGCATGCGATTTTTTGCACCGACCTCCATTTACTGTTGGTTCGGCTTTGTAGTCACTTCGCCACTGGGATCCTCCGCCATTTTTTCCATCGCTCGGTTTTGAGTTTTCATCAGCATTTCCATCTACAAACTTGCGACGCAATTGTAATTCGCCTGTAAAATCAATCAGCCGATCCATGGCTAACGAACTTTTCCCGTTAACTACTTCATGGAGACCGAGATAGCCAAAATTTCTCATGACGAGCATAGCGTGACCACCATTCGTCAAAGGAGCTGGTCCACCAATCCCAGAAGCACGATGGTCCGCCCTGGGATACAGCATAACCATTATGTGATCTATAATTTGCCGTTCACCATTTCCTGCATAAAAACGGAAAAGTGGGATTTGTACTGCTCGACTGCTAGGGACACGAGGAACGTCCGCACCAAAAACTTGCAGCAAAGGCGCTACACCGAAAGCAAATGGCATAATAAAATTGCCATGATTGGTGCTTGCCCTTCCGGCTTTTGCTCGGAGATTCTTGATATCGATTTGCTCGTCTTTTCCCTTTGCTTTTGCACGAAGATAGGGCTCAAAGTCAACTCCTTCGGATATCACCTTTCCAACAGTGATTATTACATAGAGATTGTTAACGCTTAGATTTGATGGGAGTGGGAAGACACCGCAACTAGTCAAATGGGAAGAATCTTTTGCATCGTCTGACGTATATGGAGCAATAGATGCATGGCACTGATTTTCAACTTCCGGATTTTTGACGTAATCAAAATTCAAAGTTTCAGTAACTTTCCCACAGCGTTCTAGGTCAGGAATTGGAGCCATGCCTCTATCGCCTAAGCTATGTGCAATCGTTTCAACATTATAAATAGCCAGTGAACAAAATAAAGGCTCCAATTCTTCTGCCAAGGGCTCAAAATGAACTTTGCGCGTGTCAACTTGAAGATATCGGTAACTTGGTGGTCGATCGGAAATAAAGGGCAGTGCTTGAGATAAGGATGTTGCTGGATGAAGTTCCGAGAGGGAACGGTTTTGTTTGAGAAGAGTTTCGGGTGTAGGTTCCAAAAAAGTTTGAATAGGAAATCCGTTCGTTGGGTGTTCCACTGGAGGTAACTGAATGGGGGCTTCTTCATCTTCAATACGAGATTCATCAGAGTCAGTAGCAATGCCATTATCGTTCTGATCTGAAATGTTCCACCAACCGTATCTAGTCCGGGGATCATAGCCCCTAGGAGTCGAGGCCAGTTGCGAAACCTTCTTGGCTGTTAACCCATACCCATTAGTAGAATGCATGGAAGTAATATCGTCAGAAGATATCGAATGGCCCATGGGACTTGTGGTTGTTGATCCATGGTGATCATTGTTGGATGCTGAGGGCGAAAAGCTTGGATTGCGCTGAAGTGGGGTAGACAGAGAATTCCAGCTATGATTATCTTCAGGGCTGGTGGCAGGATTGGGACAGGCCAGAGGTCCGAAAACATTGTAGGGACAGTATTTTTCGATAAAAGCTTGAATTCGTCGCTGCTCCTTGCTTCGCTGTTGCTCTTCCCGTGTTTCGTGGTTTCCCAAGTCCGATTCAGAAGGCAATGGGGGATCGTCAACAGCAAAGAGTGGTGCATGCGCATTCATGAGTTCTTGATTCGAAAGGGGGCGACCACCGTCTTTTGTTAGCGGAACCTGAGTCAGTTCCCCCCCACTCTCTTCTACTACAGCATCGGATTCTATTGCTTCAGCAGGGCTCTGACCATCCTCGAGTGACGCCAGCGCTGCATTAAGGTGCTCATTGACTCCCACCTTTGTCTTCATTTCGCTTCCCACAACCGAATCATCGTCGCTATTGTCGTCACCACCAGGTACAATCGAATTAATTCCACGTAAAGAGCCGCCGAAGTTGAAAGTCCCTCCCGTGGCTTTTGAATTATTTACATGGGCAGGTGATTCTCCTGCATGAACCAATTGCGTAAATAAGGCTTGTTCGGAAAGGTTTGGGGTATCCAAATCTGTCCCACTGCTTCGAATCATTTTTGATTCCGGAACATCTGACCTTTCTGAGCCACTGAGCGCATTGCGAGGTACTTTTGAAGGTGAACTACCATCAAATTGTTTGGAATTTCGTACGATAACCTTAGAGTCATCGGAGTTTTCGGAAATATCGTTGTCTACATTGTCATTTTCTGTGGCAGAAAAGGCACTGTAATCACTTCCGTGTCGGGCAAATGCAGAAAACCTATCGCGTTCCGAAAGACTCGTCTCCAATGACATAGAGGCTGGGTCATCACTACCACTGCTCATTTCTTTTTCTTCTTGCTGCCCCGTTGTGTCAATGGAGGATCTCAACGCAGACGTTGCCGTTGTATGAGTATCTTGGGTTTTCATCGTGTCATAGCCTTTGGTTAATGGCCCTACATCATCGTCGATAGACGTCATTGTTGTTCCTGTTGTTGAAGAGAAGGGCCTTTTACGGTCATCGCTCCATCGCGGACAAAATACAGATATATAAGGAGAGGATGTTCCAGTAGAAGAATGGTCGATATCATTGCCTTCTATATTTGCTCTTGGCACTATATCCAATCCGAACCCGTAGCATCGAATGGCGCTCACCAAGTTTCGGACTCCAGAAGGAAGTTGGCCGACTCGAGGAGTGAATGACTTGTTGTCCTCTTTCTTTGACAATTCCATCTCTTTCTGCCATTGACAACGTATAGCTTCGTCAACAATGCGTTGGGCTTCCTTAATTACGCGGGGTGGCAAGTGCGGTCCGAAGAACAAAGGCCTTTCCAATTGTACTTTTTGGGCGTGCATTGGGGTTTTGTTTTGAGGAATCTGACCAAAGTGAGAAATGATGTTGCTGTTACAGCTGCTCTCTTTAGCAACAGTAGAAGCACCGGTGGCACCGCTTGTATTTACTTTTCCACTCCTGCCAGTCGTATTTGCAGCTGCATCGATGCCACCGAAGAGAGCATCGTTGTTCATCATATTTGGGTTGTTCAAGGCTGCCCCACAAGGATATTGTAGAAAGTTGTTGTTAACACTATTCGAATGGCTAGTATTATCCCTATCAATATTCGAAGAAGACTGAGGGTTTATCAGTGCTTGGGACGGAACAAAAGCTTGGTTGGAACCAAGCTGCTGGTTGCCAACTTGAAGATTCCCACCAGCGTCGATTTCGTCCGATGGATCTGCCAGTGCTAGAGCGGCAGCCGCAAGGTTTTGTTTGCGATGTTGTGCGGAACCAGAAGATTGGAACCTGCTGATTCCAGTACCCGGAGTCAAGCGGGAAAAGGTTCCCGAATTGTCAATCATATCACCCGCCTGAGCGAAGGACTTTCGAAACGCTTCTTCATCATCGGGTTCGCTGTTGTTCGGATCATCCTTTTTCCTTGCCGAATCCATTACAAAATCATCTGCCTGGTCGGGATCTCCTGACTGACGCAAGTGCTTTAGGAATGAATCCCCGTCACCGTGGTTGCTACTGTTATCTACCCGGATCGCGGCACTAAAATCAAACGTCCCGCTGTTGCCTCCATCTGTTTCGTTGAGAGCGCCCGATGCGCCGGTTGCCATGGCAGCAAAAGCATTGATCTCGTCGCGCCGGGATGAGTCGTCGTTTGACATCTTTACAGTCCCGCCAGGTTGTCGAGTGTGCGTTGTTGTGATGCGGATGGACTGCTCTTGTTCCCACCGAAGTTCGACGTCCCTTATGTCGACACAATCGACCGGCTTTCGCCAATTAGGCCCCGCTCGATTTCGTTCTTTCCACTATTCAATAGCACAAGGCAGAATCGCAGCAAGATCCTTGCTCACTCACACAATCGATAAAGCAGATTTCCAAACCGATAATACATCTGGTCACTGTGGTTTGTATGTTGTGTATGAGAAATCCGGCGATTCAATCATCAGAGCATTGCCCAAGATGCCTACCTCCAAGACGCGGCACTTACGCGCTCCAGCACGACAACGCTGAGTCGTGAGTTACCAATCAGTTTCTACTGCTTGATCCTACTGGAACCACGAACAAAAAGATT
>Ga0115013_10001583_pt1 | contig 13078 bp, 12 predicted proteins | sample SouAtlMetagenome_2_FD_88686 | JGI IMG/M metagenome (GOLD analysis project Ga0115013, IMG submission 88686) | Marine eukaryotic phytoplankton communities from Atlantic Ocean - South Atlantic ANT15 Metagenome | ecosystem: Environmental > Aquatic > Marine > Oceanic | place: South Atlantic Ocean...
AACCATTTCTTGTGTACATACAGACCCATCACTGGCGAAACCAACCATGCTATCTGTACCTTTCACAGAAAATTCAATTTTTTCGTTGTGACCATATTTACTTACTCTAAATGACACAGTGTCACCTAATAGAGTAGCAGATGGGTCAGCTTTACGACGTAAAATACTTAATTCTGTTGCTCCTGCATACACACTTCGTAAATCTACTTGTCTGACAAACGCAACTTTCTCATCATTAAATGTAATATTGAAATTTTTACCGAATGCATCACTGACAAGTTTAATTCTACAATTCTCTTTAAATACTTTTTCAGCTGCCTCGAAGATATTTGTACCAATCTCGTACAATTTACCATTTTTGCAACCAGCAGATTTAACCAGACCTTTAGATGCTACCCAGTTATTTCCTGCGAGCATACAATCATCGTAACTACCATCGGAAGTTACTACGCCTGCCCAAGTTTGACATTCTCCGCCAGTATTACCCTCGAATTTCAAAATACTCATGGAGAAATTGTATGGTGTCAATAGATCCGCGTAGTCCTTCTTCGTCGAGGAAATTCTAGGTCGCATAAATTGATACAATGGGTATCCATCTGGATTTTGTGGGTCTTTAGCAGATGGTAAGCGAAGTGCCATTTTTCTGGAGATTGATACTCCTTGACTAAGCTCATTATATGTTCTATGACCACTGGCTTCTTCTACAATATCAACATCAATATTATTCAAAGAAACGACATTTGTAGATGTTGGCAATTGATCCGGTGATATAGGCACATGGTATTTCAATAAGAAATCGGTGTGTGTAGAACCAGCACCATCAGTGTGTACATTTGCAGCAGGAAATGCTTTAAATACAATCTGTGCTGGACAAATATCACAAGCTAAATAATCTGGCTTGAAATGAGCCAATTCACCTTCATACCCACCACCAAATGTCATAGCATAAGTATGTTCCATTTTATATTGAGCAACTTGCTTCAGGTTAGCATGTAATTTATCTTTAACGATTCTATCACTGAATGCTACAGGATCCATACTAAGACCCAAATTATCAAATGCATCTTTAGTAGGATCATAAAAACCGTCGAAATCTTTATGGATTTCCAAACCTTCCTTTCTCATCTCACCTTCACCTACACCTGCTATTAATGTATCTGAACCAGATTCATCAACAATTTTATATCTCTTATCGAAGAATGTACCTTTGACAGGTAATTTCAATGTACCTTTTAACGCGGTACTGCTCGAACTATCAAACCCGGCACCGGCATTGCTACCATCAGAACTAAAGGTATCAAATCGGAATACTTCTTCGCCTGTTGCAAGAGCAGTGTTATCAGTCCCATGGTCTAAGTTATGTATTTCACTATCTCTGGTCGTTCCATCAAACTCTGGGAATAGATAACCCACAGCATCGGGTGTTTCGGTGCTTCCCAGATAAGTGGAACTATGCCATTTATCGTCATCTTTTTTATTTGGTACAAATTTAATTTGCATTTCTACTGATTGTAATGGATCCTCTGCTGGTTCCAAATAAACTGGTAACCGAACAAATGATATATTGTATCTTACTGTACCTAAAACTGCCTCATTGTATGGACGGAATAGACATTCGACGAACCCTCCACTTGTAGATGTTACTAAAATCGGTGCAGAGTCTGTATCATCATAAACATCATCGCTATCCTCATCCAATGGGTTGAATATGGCATCAGCTACATCACCGGTTGCGGTAACGGAACATGAATCGTATGCACGTGCGTCAATACCTTCAATACGAACCTTGTACATAGGATACTTGTCTCTTTGTTCATGGCTATTGCCACCCTCATCCTTTATTAGACCATCAAACTCTGGTAATAAGGTAGACTCACATGTATCAGCGGCTGTACATGGACGTACTTGAGTATCTTGTAGAACCATATTTAATGCTTCAAAATCATACTCTGTAGCACCCATATGTACTTCACGACCTTCTACTCTACATACTGGGGACTTTTCACCTTTTAATTCGTCGTTTTCTTTACAAGCTGAACCCGTAGGACAATCGCACTCTTCAAAAGTCCATTTCAGTTCTAGATCAGCAGCATTTTTGCCCACACACTTAAGCTGTTTCTTAATAGTGGCGTCATTACACTTACCACAACGCCCTAAATGCGGGATTAAACACCCTTTCCCATATGTAGGTGGGTTAGCTTGATCATCTGGCAATTGAGGGGTAGCTGCATCTGTTAACCTATGCGACGAAGGAAACACATCAATTGATAATCGAGCACCATAAGTGCTAACGAACAATAAAAATAATATACTTGTGAATAACTTCATTCTATTAGATAAGGTAAGATAGTTTTATATACATTTAATTTTTTAATTTATGTGTATGTCCGTATATAAATTGAACATATTATATTAAATGAAAAGAAGACCACGTAAAAAGTTTCATGAAGGGCATTTACATAGTAAAAATGGGTGTACTACATCTACGATTTTTGTAATCGTTATTATAATTTCAATGGTAGCTTTTATTGGATTAGGTGGTATAACAGGGATTATTGTAGCATTTACAGTCAAACCTAAAAATTGTAAAATCCATGAAGAGTGTATCACTACGAATCCATGTTCTGAAGATAAATGTAATATGGATAAACACATATGTGAACATACACAAATATCTGGATGCTGTATTATGGATGATGATTGTGGGTCGAGTCCATGTTATAATGCATTTTGTGATAAAACGAACTACCAATGCATGGTTACACCCACATTAAATGGTACCATATGCGATGACTATAACGATTGTACTGTCAATGATAGATGTAGTGGTGAACTATGTAAAGGGAATATGTTACTATGTAATACAGGCAGCAGTTGTTCATCGGGTACATGTAGAAAAGGAACCGGGTGTATATTTACTAATAAACGAGATGGCGAGACATGTGATGATTTTAATAAATGCACGATAGGTGATGTATGTTGGAATGGTCAATGTGCCTCCGGTGTCCCACGTGATTGTTCTGCATATGATAGTGAATGTAGTAAAGGTGTTTGTGACACAAATACAGGCGAATGTGTATCTGTCAGTAGGAATGAAGGAAAATCGTGTAATGATGGATATATGTGTACTGTGAATGATGTATGTTCTGGTGGTACCTGTGCCGGTGTGGAAAATACATGTTCAGATAATAATCCATGTACTATAAATAAATGCGTGGAAGGTATAGGGTGTATGTTACAATATCAGGATTTTAATAAAACATGTTTATCATGTTGTCATTCAGATGGAGATTGTCCGGAGGATTATATGTGCAACGATGGTACATGCATTAAGTTAGATGCTCCAATGGATGCTCAAATACGATTTTTAGATTACGCAATAGAAGCTTGTGGTACAAATTATCATCGACTTGTGCTGGATTTTGCATTCGACAGTAAAGCCTATCAAATAGGAAATGACACTAGATATATTATACCATACAAAACCACTGATATTTTCACAGTAGGTTATCCTCCATTAGGATTTATAAATGAGATACGGTCATTACAAACAATACAATTACAACCAGATTTTGTACGCACCGGGTTTACATTGACCACAGCATGTCAAAATGTGACTCAAAATAATTGTGACACGATATTCTCAATGCGATCGTATGAGTTTTTTGTGAAAGTTCATCATTGTACAAGTACATTTCCTAGTGATGATATATGTATCGATACCAATAGTTTAATGTCTGCTCATGTCGATTTGTCGCTTAGCGATTGTACAAATTTCCAACAATACCAGCATATACCGTTATATGGAGTAGGCGTAGCTTACATTGATGGTGTAAGATACACCGGTATTAATGAAGGAGAAATAATAAGAACCGATACCAATCAATTAATCGTCGGATATGAATCCCCAGTATATAATCATGATACATTTAGAACCATGACCACTGGCATGAGATTCTGTAAGCCTAACTTAAATCATTATTTGGCTGATTGTGTCTCTGGATTAAATCCCAATTGTAAAGTAACCGGGTGTTTTAATTGGGACCCGGAGGATTCACCATTAGAAGAATATTATGATGTTGTCAACGGCTCAATAACAGCACTTGCAAAAGGAACATTGGGAGTAACAAGTTGTTATTTGGAAGATAATTACAATGCCCCTCTTAGCCAGAAATGCACAGAATATAAGTGTCCGAATACAACCAATGGTATACTTAATAATTTTCCATCATTTGACGATGGGTTCCAGTTGGGAATAGACACATTTAGAACAGGGGGATTTAAAGATAGTTTATGGACATTTGATTTTAAATTTAGGTTATATGTATGTAATAATGTATTACGAAATGATGGAAGTGAATATCATAATATAATTAGCTTAAACACGTAATAGTAATACCACAATACATATAATACAAACAAGTTGCGTCATGTGTAGCATTGCCATAAAATGTATACCTGTTAATACCTTCACAAACAGTATGCGGGTAACATGATTCTAGATTTGTAGTATTTGCAAATGTTCCACTTGAGCAATTGGTACATATATTATCGGATGTGTAATTACCTTCTATAATATATTCTCCTAATTTACATGTTGTTCTATTTGTACAATTATCATCTTTTCCCCACACCTTATTTACAAATAACTTGTCTGATGGACATCTTCGAGTATCTCTACATATTGTATCATGTGTTGCATTGCCTATAGTATCCAATGTTATATTTTCACCGGTACAATTGGTATGATTGATAAATGATATAGCATTTATAGTATTGGTATACGTACCATTTGGCACCTCAGAACATACTCTGTCTGATGTACTATTGTAATTGATTTGTATGTATTCACCAACTGTGCAATTGGTAGGATAAAGACATACCCCATTATTGTTATATTTAGTTTGGGGACACATACCACATTTTGTTCCTGTGGCATTAACGGAATAAGGCGATTGACAGACATTACACCATCCCATCGAATCACATGAAGTACATAATGGATCATATTCTTTACAACATCTACCATTCAAACATACATGTGATCCTATACATTGGGTAGAATGATTGCACAGGTGCCCCGGGGAATGTATATCACATTGTCTTGGACATTTACCCCATTCCTTCCTTAGATGATTACATATTTCCCGTACAGGTGTATATAACATTTTATAAGTTGTGTGATTTAGATCCTCAGATACAATTACATATTTGAATGGAGTAGATACATATACCATTTTATAACAACATTTCTCCTCATAATATTGCTGCCTTAGTGACGAACAATTCTTACATTGATCATAAAAATTATCGTAGTATCCATATGGACATGATGTATTAGTTGTATACCAAAATAAGTCGCTATTCTGGTCGTTGTACCATATCGCATATGTTAATGGTATATACAAGTATATGTATACTAACCATTTCATCCTTTATATAATATTAATAGTGTATATATATATACGTTTATTACAATATATATGTTATTCTACTTGTGCTTATTATTGTATATATTATCCGTGCAATCCAGAGTCGATATGCTTCAGGTGGATTTTGAATACCTAAATAACCACCCAATACCCCAAACATTACGTCATAATGTATCCGCAGAGCTATTACAAGATATTATACGCGACGAATGGTTAAAAATAGTAGAAGTATGTCCGACATTAGACCCTACTGCTAGTATTAAAGCCGAATTTGACGATGATTTAATAGGAACGAATACATTGGCATGGGCTAGTCAAACATTATTATTAAAAGATCTATCCTATTGGGTTCCTAGTATTTCTACTTTAGACTTTTTTGGTCATGATTTTTTAATAGGCGTTAATCCACAGCCTCCCAACGGATGGTATACTTATGAAAATTGTGCCAATATCATGTATAGATACGATTTAAGAACGGTTCTCCGTCATGAAATGTTACATGGTGTTGGTATAGGTAGTTCAATAAAAAAAGATGGGTCATGGTCCATGGGACATTTTTGGAATGGTATATGTTTACCTAGGTATTATGATACCCAAATAGAAGATATGTTTGGTAATAAGGTAGTTAGTGGATGCACAGTACAAGATATAACAGGCAAAAATGTTTATATTAATGGTGTAAAACTTTACAATCCTTATACATATCAACAAGGCAGCTCTTTATCTCATCATACAATAGAAGGGAAATTAATGTATTATCAAATAAGTCCTATGAATTGTGTTAACATAGATACGGAAGAATTTAAACTCTTATCCGGGTTAGGACTGGATTGTCACGGTACGGAGTCAAATGCACCCCGGGTGTTTCACGTTTGGACAATTCTTTTGCCAATAATTTTAATGCTTTATCTATTTTAGAACGTTCATCCGATGAACATTTACAATTATGTAACCGTCCTAACATATTAGTTATATCGTCCGCTAGTAAATGATGATCGGCTTCCTGTTCTTGTTGAGACCACCATGTGCCCAGCACATTACCTACCAATACCACTAGGTAGATCCATAGGTTATTACCACCAATCAACACTACGCGTGCAATGTAAACAACAGTAGAGACAGCCGTCCATATGATAGATGGACCTATTAGTTTTTCACGTTTATCCTTTTTTAATTGCATAAGTTCACGAGTAACCTGAGAATTTTTAAGCCATACAAAATTAGAAACTACTTGTAATACTAGTGCTAGAATAAGCATGGAAACGAACCAACCGACACCCTCTAATTCGAGACCCAATATCTCTATTTTTTCACCACATGTAAATGTTGAGTCACAAGCCATGTATATAAGTTAAGTATATGATAATATATACATGGAAGAAGTTAAAGATATAACTGATGAAATTATTAAAAAACAAATATTAGAAAGAGTTATTATAGATTTAACAAGTCCAAAATTAGCTTGTAAAAAAATGTTAGGGAAGCGTAAATGTAAACCTATAGATAGATTAACTTATTAATTTATTATTGCTCTCTTACTCTGGTATACCCGATATATATTATCTACCTTTATTTGTAATTCAGATTCTTTAAATTCTATAATATCACCTTCCTCCGGAGGATCTTTAAACCAAACAAACCATTGATCTGGTTCGAACTGCCAGTCGGTGAAATGAAACATTTGATATACTTCCATATCTATTTCGGTCTTATCTTTTTTTGCTTTTATATATTCGTAATAGTCTACGCATTTCACCCATTTTCTATCATCTATATCAATAGAAACAACCCTAGATTTTAACGGTGGTGGTCTCGTTGGTATGGGATTCTTGTATTTTCTTCGGAATGTCATTATTATCATGCATTTTGATCTTATTTATACGCTTTTTTAATATTGATTTTAATATTTTTTTTGTTTTTGTTAGTTTGCGTGGATTTATTATTGGTCCACGGGTTACTATGTGTATGATTGGTTTTGTATTTATTTTTACTCTTACCATATTTGTAATGTGAAATTTTATATATGTGCGTATGTAAATGTATATGAGCTAGTTTGTCCCCATGGGAGAGGTATATATATATATATATATATATAAAATATAAAGGTGCTTGTCATAAATATTGATATTAAGGTATAATTATAAAATATTTTAGTTCTCTGCTAATGTTGGATATTTGTATTCTACTAAGAATTCAGCTGTCAACTTGTAGTCGCCCTCACTTACATCATTAGCACAGAATTTAGCCTGTAATGAATCGAATGTGGTGTATGGAATCTGGCAGATTACTTGTTCATATAGTTGTTTAATCACGTTGTTCACTACTTCTTTTCCCACTTTAATGTATTTATTCTCGCGGCGCTTCTCAATGTCGGTATTGATACCCAACATCTCCCAATTCCTCGAGATCACTTTGAGTATGACCGAATCGGACTGTACGTAGAAGTAATCTTCATTTTTAAACGGAACAATGCCCTCCCATAACTTCTCTAATGTATACCCGCCATATTCTGAGATAAAACGATTATTCAAAATATTTTCTGGTGTATAACAGTTCATATTTGGGCGTGCGCGTTCGTATGGCATGATATTAACTAAATTAACAAAACCATCACTCTCTGCTTGATGAGCAACTCCCATATCCGTTTTTGTTGGTGCAAACAATGAACCTTCAGTATTAGTAATCTGAGGTGTATTGTCATATAAATTCATGGATACGGTAACATTCTCGTCGCAATTGGAGTAAACACTTTTTAATTTAATACCGGTTACGATACCTTTATTAAAATCAAGCTTAGCAAATGATGCTTGTTGTTCTTCATCTAATTCTTCAATGTTAAAGTTTGGTTTAAATACATCTTGTGCATTTCTTAAACTTACTACTGCTCCATCCATTAATTCTTCGCCAGTAGCATTACATTCAATCACTACACGTCTGGCATGTGTAGACCCAGCTTCACTATCCGAAGCACCTACTGAAAATGTTGGTGCTGATTCTTTTTGTTCTTCTTCTTGTTGTGGTACGGTTATTTTGTTAACTTTAGACATTTTTATAATATGAAGAGCCTACATATATATATTTTTTAAATTAATTCATGAACACATTTGAAGTATAAATATAAATAGTATGTACATAAAATGAATGACTGGTCAGAATCGTCAGTGAAAATTAGCCATATTGGTATGACCTCTTTACAAGAAGGTGATACATATGATAAGTTAGATAATGATCAAACCCCGGGTGTAGATCAAGACACTATAGATAATAAACCTCCATGGATTACTGAACCCACAGATGACACTAAAATATATGAGAAGCATAGAGAACAACAAATTCTAAACCAGAGACAAAATCTCACCTATCAATTTGTTATGCTGTTGTGTGGATTTACAAATGAAAAATTAAATAAATATTGGAATAGGGAAGATGAAAAAACCAATAAATATAATGCTGGCGCTAGTATATCAGTGAGTGGCGATGGAACCATTAAAAATAATGAAAATAATAAACAAAAAGGATTCCATAATTGGTACGTCAGCACCTCATGGGCAGATGGATTGGTGTACTTAACACCAGTAGTATATGGACATATAGAGGAAGCATTCACCGCTATTACACAAAAATATGACCATTTATCCGATGTGAAATTAGAATTGTTTATAGAATCACCTAGAGTACGTACCATGTTTGCTAGAGTAGTAGCTATGTGTATACGTATAAGTGATGTCCTATCAGGTAAAAAATACCATATGGATAGAACCTATAGGAGAGTAAATATGGAACGTGCCAGATTAATGAATTATTTTAAACATGTACACGAGGTAGATGGTAAACTAATATATGAAAAGAGGGACACTAGACATAGAGTGGCTACAATAGGGTTTAAAATACCCAGACAATTAGAATTTTCTAGGTCATTGTTACATCTAAATAATAAAGCTAAATATTTAAATTAATGTTTGTTCTACTAACTCGCGTGGAAGTATTAATTTACTACCACTGATGTATTTACTCGCTATTAACTTCTTCCAATGTTGTTTTAACAGCTTACCTACCATCTCTTCGTTAGCTTCAAATGGAATTACATTTCGTTGTGTAAATGAATCTGCTTCTACACCTGCTGGTAAGTTTTCTTTTTTAGGCGTTATCTTCAATAAAGTTGATAAATCCAACTTATCTTGAATGTTATTCCCTGAAAAATAACCATTCACCATACGGAAAGATTCTTCTTTTGTTTCGTACATCTCTCCTTTTCTTAATACACCCGTATTTACTACACTATCACCTTCCCATGAACAATCTTCATATATACGTTGTATATGTTTTGGTGCCAATTTATTAATATCCATAAATTCAGATGTCAAATTGTCCGATGCAGTGTGATCAGCCGTTTGAACAAGTGCATATCCCATCAGAGGAGATTGTAACAATAAATGTTGACCCTTTCTAACCGCGTGATTGTAGAAATGATACGACGATGCATCTTTAAATAACGAAACATATTCAGTGGCATATTTCGCATCTGAATTCATTTTAGATAATTGCGATAAACTAACGCCCTCGAAACGATCCAGTTTATAACTAGAATATACCTGTTTCATGGCAGCATTTTGACTAATTTGTTGATCTAAGAATGCTTTAGAGGTTTCCATATTAGATGTATCTAAAATAGTAAATTCATGAGTTGTTTGACCGCCTAATTCATCCACAGAATAGGTACTATATGTACCCGCACATGAATTAAATGCACCAACTTTATCTCTGAATTTTTCTGTGCCTGTATATAACTGTCTACATTTTGTTAATTCTGGATGGAACCATACACGATCAGAATCAGATAGTTTATAGTCATTGCTTACTTCAACTATTAATCCTTTATAAATATCATAGCCAAAATGTAATGATAATTCCAAATCCTTACCAAAATTACTTAGTAATTTAACAGAACGGACACCCGTTTTTTGTGATAGTTTTTTAAATAAATCTACGCCCGTGGAAAGACTTTCTGGGATCTTATTATAACGTTCAGTTAACTGTTGAGTATTCATTTGGTATGTAGTTATATGCATTATATAGTCATAATTTTTAAATTGACATTGACATTACTTTTTCCAACAACTTATTATGCTTTCTCATATAATGAGAAATTTCCAATTGTAATAACATATCATCTAACCCTTTCTCTGCAAATAATTCAAATGTATCCACTATGCTATTTAATCTTCCTTCAATTTCACCATCCAATGGTAATTTGTATACCTCTTGTAGTGCTGCTGCGTACATTACCGAACATTGTCGGTTTGGTGTACCCACGAAGCTATTTATAAAATCTTCAGCTTCCATAGTATCTGATAATATAGGTGCCGGTAGTATTGATTTCTTCAAAAAAAAGGAAATTTGATCCTCACTGCTAGTTGACTTAGTTTCATCACACATTGTATTATAATAATTTATTCAATTTATACAATAATCAGACCGAGTGAAGTATATATATATTATAGTATATTCTATAATAAGATGTCATTTGTACGAAGAACTAAAGAAGCACAATTTAAAGCTAAATCAGCAAAACCATTAAAACAATCAGATCTACATATTAGAATTGATGTAGCACCAATACCTGAAGGCGCTAGTGCAAAAAGAGATCCACAAGCTGTACACGATCAATTAGCCGCACAAGAAAAAATAAAAAATATGGGTAATGATTTGTTCATGGCAAATCCCACAATTGTTTCCAATACAGCAGGAAAAAAATTATATCAAACAAAAGATTTATATGGACAAGTTGTCTCAGTTGAAAGTTTAATACCTCAATTGACGGCAAATGATTTAACATTGCGAGTAAATGCTGTAAGAGAAGGCGTACAATCACATGCTACGTGTATGGAATTAAAAACTGGGTGGTTGGCAGATTTATTAGAAGAGGCAAGTGACAGTAACAATGAGAAAACAATGACATTAAGTGTAGATGGACATGATGAAAAAGGTGAAATGTATGTGTCTGTTAAAGAAATTAAAGGTCAACATTATATTAACAAGGTGGACTACAGTGTAGAATCATACGAAGACGATAAATTACATTTAAAATAAATTATTATTTATTATTTCTTAGACTTTTTCTTTTTCTTATCATCCTTACCCTTATTTTTTCTTTTCTTTTTATTCTTTTCTTCTTCATCCTTAGACTTAGCCTTAGGTTTCTTATCCTTATCATTAGCCTCAGGTTTCTTATCCTTATCATCCTTAGCCTTAGGTTTCTTATCCTTATCATCCTTAGCCTTAGGTTTCTTATCCTTATCATCCTTAGCCTTAGGTTTCTTATCCTTATCATCCTTAGCCTCAGCCTTAGGTTGAGCCTTAGGTTTCTTATCACCCTTACTATCATTCTGACCCGTTTTAACTGCTGTTTCTAAAGATGGTGAAGATCTACCTTCTTGTGGGACAGGTGCACCTGCTTTACCCGGTCTAGCAGCCATTTCTTTAGGTTTAGGTTTTTCAAATAACAATTCATCTATCGGTGGTGGTTTCGATTCTTTATCTTCTAATGGTAAATTAACATTACGTAAAGCATAGGTAGCGTATGTATCCCATGATATAACACCCTGTTCATATAACCTTCTTAACTCTTCATTGGGTACAAATGGAGTGATTGGGAAGTATACCTGTACTTTATGTTTCTTTTTTGCTTCATACGCATTTGTTTCCTTTGAAAAATCAATATCTTTCATAATTTTATCTGTGTATATACGATTGTAACAATCACTTAACATAACACCTAACTTTTTCTTATACCATAATAATGTATGCATAAAACTGCTATGTATACCTTCGCTATCACCTCTATGGACACCACTGTCGGCAAACATCATACTACGTGGTACACCGATAACAGCACATACCTCTTCTTGTATAATTTTATGAGTATTCACTAAATCCGTGCGTCCCGTGGTCATTTGCGGGTTGACAATATGTTGTCCCATAGGCAATTGAATAACATTTGATAAAGCTTGTTGTGCTCGAACAGCATCTGATCTTCCTAAATACTGTTCATACAACTCTTTTTGTTTATTAAGCATATCAACAGCTGATTTATTACGAGAGTATTGCATCTCTTCATTTGTTTCTGTGGCTCCAGCGTCCGCATAAAAATCATAATCAACACCTTCTTGTCTCTGGGAGGATGTATTCTCCTTTATCTCGCCGTATACATATGGGTTCGCCTTACGTAATTCCATATCTACGGCTGTTTCTCGTATCTTCTTTAAAAACTCCAAGCGTGGTAATATTTTAGAGACAGGGGATGTTAATTTACCATCTACTCGAGGTGACAATCCAAAATGATCAAACACAACAGCATTTGGTACTTCCTTTTCCGCATCGGCTACTGATAATATATGCCATTCGTACTCATTATTAATGATATTCACCTTTATTCTGTATGTACCCTGCTTAAGAATGGATGGATATTTCTGAGCAAAGGATACTACACAGAACCCGCAACACAAGATCATATCAATGGCTTCAGATGCAAAAGGTATCCACTTCTCGTCAATCAGTTCCTCCACTTCAGCTTCCATTTTCACATTTGATTTACCACCTCCCTTCTTAAATTCTATGCCATTGTTTAATAGATGTGTATTAATCAT
>Ga0115013_10001584_pt1 | contig 13076 bp, 8 predicted proteins | sample SouAtlMetagenome_2_FD_88686 | JGI IMG/M metagenome (GOLD analysis project Ga0115013, IMG submission 88686) | Marine eukaryotic phytoplankton communities from Atlantic Ocean - South Atlantic ANT15 Metagenome | ecosystem: Environmental > Aquatic > Marine > Oceanic | place: South Atlantic Ocean...
CATGTTGAGTACCTTTTGAAAGGTCTTGCCACCACTCAATACGGCAAAGGGACTTCCAAAGGCGTAATACTTCCAGATGCGGGGCCATTGACCCAGCTTTTGCGCAATTTTATGGGCCGCCTTTCTGTAATAATTCCCGGCTCCGTAGGACGGATCGTGGGATAGATAGATTTGTGGCGTTCCCAAGAAGGGACATCCCAAGGATCCCGGCAACAATTGTGGATCTTGATTGGTTGGAGTGGCCTGGGGATAGGTTAATTTTTGCCAAAAGATTTGGTGACGGAGTTTTGTCGAGAGACAGAGAGTAGTGGCCATGGTTGTGGCCATGAAGAGTGCTGTCAATCTCAATGCCTTGGAAATGGGATGCAAGGAAGACGGAAGGACAATATTGGCGATTGTGGAAAGTGCGGTTCCGAGTGCCGATCCGATCGAGCTGGCAGCAACTGCTGGAATGGAAAGAGAAGCTTGCAATTGGGTGTTGGAAGTTCTATGGATAGAAGTTGTTGCTGTTGTTGGGATTTGAATCTGACTATGAGGCGCCTCCTTCGAAGGGAGAATAGTTGAGGGAATACGAGAAGGAGGAACCTCAAAGGCACTGGAGAATTCGGATTCGAATCCAAGCAGGAGAAGAAGCAACATCATCATCTGCATTATTGCTTGAAGATTCCTTTTCGAGACCGGACCGGATATAAATATCGACAACATGGCGTCTGTTTCTCCTTTGTATTAGAGTTGTTTCCAAAAGGGTTTGTAATCTTGATGAAATTGTGATTATGAATCAGCAAGAATAATGACAACAAACAAGCACTAGGCTTGAAGGAAGTGAAAACGCAACCACTTGCAATTGATGTGTTGTACGATTTATTCAGATGGAGTAGCGATAGAGAACAGATGCAGTAGAGTACTAAAGAAGTTGTTCTTGGAATTGTAGTAGTAGTACTGTATGCACCTGTACTAAAGCTCTACCTGCTGCGTCAGGACGACGTTACTCGCGACCACTTGCACTTGCTGGCTCGGCGACTTATAACAGTCGCACTTTGAGCTTTTTCCTTCATCGCGCATGATCTTATTTGTTCGCAACCGCTCAATGGGATTGAAGTTGCAACAAAACTAAATCGCCGCCGTGATGGGAACTATTCACACGATTAACTTTGAAGCTACTCCTCGCGGAGAACTTCGAGTGATGTGGAATACAAAAAATGACCGAAACAACAACTGAACAATAACTGCGTCCGAAGCGGTGAAGAATGTTGGATCCGAATGCACCGCGACTCTCTATCCCGAATACGGAGTCATTCATCTGAAAGGGGCCCTTTCCAACAAAGAACAGAAAGCGCTCTGGGCTAAGATTAAACGCAAGGGCGTCAGAGACCCCGCCGGGGCAAACCAAACAACAACTCAGTTCCACGTATCGAGTGGGACTGGTGCATCGAAAGATGAACCACTCAGTGAATACGGAAAGCTCCTCTACACTCGCTCAGCTGTGGAACTCGCCAAACAGATGAGCGAGGAGGATTGCAGAGACGAACCGTCATTCAAGCGTTTGCATCAGATCATTTCCGGAGTAAAACCGGTCAACCTCAATCACATATCCGGCATTGTCTACTCCAAGCAAGCCAATTTGAGGAATCATCAAGATATTGACAAGGTTTTCTACACTATGACAGTCTCACTTGGTGACGACGTCGAATTTACAGTCGGCAAAAAAGTCGGAACCTACAACAACGAAAGATGCGGTCTTCCAAACAAGATGCGAATAAAATCTGGAGATGCAATTTTCTTCGACGGTGGAAGCATACCACACCAGGTCAACAGGATCCTACCAGATACAGGCCCGCACTGGTGGACAGAGAAAAGGACGAAGAATGGAGCAAGGGTCGTGGTTATTTTCAGAGAAGAGCTAGAAAATTGACTTTGATATAGATGGCAATTTGCCAAAGAAAACTTCACTTTTGCTCATTTCATTTCGAGCACGTTATCCCCTTGACATACGTACAAAAAGGGTTTTGTTGGATATGTCTTGCTCCCATGATCGAAACAGAAACACAAGCAGCATCCCAACGCCCTATTGAGATAATTTAGAGATGTTACATAGACAATAAAAAATAGACAATAACAATATACTAAACGTTTTCATTTTCGTGAATTATATCACGCTAGCTATACCACTCACTACTAACAAATCACAATCATTCAAACTCGAGCGGTGCACATATTCCAATTGTTCTTTCACCAACTATTATGTTGGTTTTGAGACGCTTGGTAGGCAGATGGTATCGAACGTACGACACCACTGTTCACACAACAAAAAATGATCAAGTTATCAAAGACACCCCCTCCATCGCTTCGATTCCAATATCAACACGGAATTGAACGATTAATCGTCATCACCAGGTGGAGCTTCTTCAGAAGAATGGTCGCCATCATGGCTGTGGCTATCATGGCTGTGGCTATCATGGTCGTCCTTTTTCACGGGTTCACCATCATCGTCACATTCGTACTCTTTTTCATTCTCTTCTTCGTCGGGGCCGGGGCAATGGAGTGCCCACCCGTTGGGTTCGTCGTCGTCTTCGTCGCAGTGGCAGGGACCATCATGGTTGTGGTCATGGCCATGATCATCGTCCTCCAATTTATCAATGTCCAAATCTTGACCACTCATTGCAGTTACAAAATTCTCCCCAACGTTAAAATCGGAGGACGCAATCCCAACACCGTCGAGAACATGCGTCAGCAAAACGTCTTGCAGGATGTCAATGTTTTCTGGTCTGAGGAGGCAAGGGAGGGCTTTTGGTGGAAGAAGGGCAAAGGCTGCGTCGAGGGGTGCAAAGACGGTATACAAATCTTCTTTCAGAGCATCGGCCAATTCAGCTGCACCGACGGCAGCGACGAACGTATCGTAATGGTTTTTAGTAGCGGTGTCGACAATGTTCAATAATCCATCATCGGAATGGTCATGATCTTCGCTGTGGTCATGGCTTCCGCTTTCATCGTCGCCATGATCACCGTACACGAGTTCCATATCTTCACAAAAGAACTCTTCGTTTTCGACTGATGGATCTCCAGGGCAGTGGATTATATCTCCAGGGTCACAGTGGCAATTATATTTAGGCCCAGTTTCAACTTGCATGTTTTCACAGTGGAATTTGGTGTTTTCGACTGATGGATCTAGAGGGCAGTGGATTACATCTCCAGGGTCACAGTGACATCCAAAATCATCAGGATCATCTTCACTGGCTGAAGACTCGGTGGGAGGATCGGTGGGTTGCTCAGTCTCGTAATCACACGAGGCCAAAAAGGCATCAAAATCAAGGAAGTCAGGGAGCAAGACTCTGCTAATGGTATGGATCACACCGTTGCTAGCCATAACATCCGCTTGAACGACAGTAGCAGAGGTAGCAGCGTTGACGGTGATTTCATAATGGACATCTTCACTGTGGTCATGATCTTCGCTGTGGTCATGATCTTCGCTGTGATCATGATCTTCGCTGTGGTCATGATCCTCACTGTGGTCATGATCTTCGCTGTGATCATGATCTTCGCTGTGGTCATGATCTTCGCTGTGGTCATGGCTTCCGCTTTCATCATCGCTGTGATCACCGCTGTGGTCATGGCTTCCGCTTTCTTCCAGGCTGTGATCACTGCTGTGATCATGGCTGCCACTGTGATGGCCTTTCTTGGCCTTTTTGCCCTTCTTGGCCTTCTTGGCTGACTTGGCTGCCTTCTTGCTCTTCTTGAGGTGGCGGACTCGTTCGATCTAGGGATTGTTCGCAGTGATTGTTCACGGTTGTTAGCGAAAGATTGATTTGCAAAGGAGGGGGGAAAGAACGTGAGCAAACATATTGAGCAAACATATCGAGCAAACATATCGAGCAAACACATCGAAGACATCCCGGCGCCAAGAGATGTCCTATAAACATCACATAAGTATCCTATGAAACAAGCCACGAACAAGTCACAACTGTCGCAGGAGAGGTGCACGGAACGAAAGCATACATGAAAGCATACATGAAAGCATACATGAAAGCATACATGAAAGCATACATGAAAGCATACATACCTCGGCAACGACCGAATGGCTAGCCATAAAGGCACAGATGAGTGCTACAATAAGCAGATTGAGCTTGTGGAACACCATGGTTTGATATCTCTGCGTTGTCGATTGGAGGTAATCCAAAGGAGAAGAAGATTATGGCAGATGTGGTGTCAATATCCAACACACGTGAGGATCGTCGGTGGATTGTGAAATTTTTTTGGATTTCCGATCGGTGGCAGGAGGCCTAAAGTGCTTTTTTGAGAACTATTTCTTGTTTTAAGATCATAAGAGGCCCCATGGAAATCCGAAAAGCTAGATTCTAAGTAATTTCTGTTCAAATGTCTTTGCTTCCACAATAATATGACATTGCGACCAACGTAAGAGAGGATTCGTTAAGTCGTCAAGCTTGCGCGCCAAATTTGTGGCCACTGTTCAACTCCAGATTTTTTATTAGGCTCAATGTGGGTTCGGAGAGGCCATTTTTGAATTTTGAATTCCCATGTACGTCAATGCGATAAGGATAGTTCCGTAGAATTTCTTCAAGCGCGGTGAGTCATCTTCTTCAACAGCTGCCGGTTCTCTTCGGAGGCCCTTGTGAAACAAGAGCCTCTTCCAAGGGAGGTGTGTGCAATCCCGTAATTCTTTGGGCAACAAGATTTCGAAAGTGAAAAATTTGATGTACTTAATATCCCCGACCCTTACAACAATAATCAGTAAAGTGCTTATAACTAGAAATCCTCCTGTTCGGTTGGTGGCGCATCGATTATTTACCAACTTTTGAGCTCTTTGGCAGGGCCCCAGGCACACCCTGTCACCCCGCTGGCAGCAGGCCCACCACAGCCAGTGGCACAGTCCTTGCCCGTGTGAGTTGCGTGTGAGCAAAATTGTGTGCAGGGTGCAAGCAGGCACCCCATGGAGGGCAACAAAGCGCCCCCAACATTTACAAGCCCAATCGTGGCCCTAGCAAACCCACCAGAGCATGTTAGTGGCTCTGATTGTAAAAGCTTTTTCCCCCCCATGGGATGCATGGGGCATGGAGGATGAAATCTAGCTAGACTACGCAAGTACAGAGGAGAGATCTAGTGCATCTACACTTTATGTGTGTGTCTCCAAATATAGCTAGCACAATGTATTTTGCATATCCCTCTAGCATCTATGCAAACCCCAACCAGCTTAGAGCCAGCTTAGAGCCAGCTTAGAGCTATTATCGCTCTATTTCTATTCTTGTCATATTTCCTAGCACTCTACCAACACATATTGAAACGATGTCCCAAAGACAAAGAACGTGCTAACTGTACGTTTGTTCATTTCTTGCTCTATTTCTTGCTCTATCATCATTTCTTGCTCTATTTCTTGCTCTATTATTTTTTCTTGCTCTTTTCCAGCTTGTAGTTTTTGCCCTTTTTCGAACTCTTGTTCGATTTTGGGGATTTTTCCTTGAATTTTGACTTTTTGTTTGACTTTTTGTTTGACTTTTTATTATGATACTTGCCCGACTTGTTGCTCTTTGCATCCTTTCTTCGTGAGATTGCCGCGAGTTGTTCCGTTTCGTCAAAGGAATCGTAATAAACCAATGGGCTGTAGCATTGGTAGGTTTCGTTTTGGCACCAGGGTCCTCGGTTTGGATCGGGAGTTCCCTGATTGGTGGTGTCGCCCCTGTAGTTTGGACAGAGGCCCATGGAAAACATGCCGAGGGTGGGAGCGTTGGGTAGTATCATCTGGTCGTCGTGTTGTTGGAGTGCGTACGCCCATCGCCCGAGGCACTGATTAAAGCCCGATTTGTCAAACATTCTTCGAAAATTCGTGACGGAACTCACGTCCCAGGAACGGGACGATATGCTGGACGACATGCTGGAATTTAAGTATCCCATATCGTCGTTATCGAATGGCCATGCAGAGAATATTGTCATGTTATCAGTGTTGCTATCGCCATTGACGCTATACAACCAGTCTTCTAGTGGCTGATTGAAAGCCCGGGTGGTCCCAAAGGCATAACTCATGTCCCTGACGCTCGATACGTCCCATTGGACCAGTGGTTGGTTGAAACGATTGGCGTTCTTAAAGGCAAGTCGGAGGCTCGTGACGCGGGATGTGTCCCAGGACGACAATGGCTGGTTGAAGGACGTGGCAATCAAAAAGATGCTTTCTAACGACGATACCTTGGATATAGACCAGGAATCCAATGGCTGATTGAAGGATCGAGCGGCAAAGAACAGATTTTCCATGGCCGTGACCGAAGAAACGTCCCAGTTATCGATCGGATGATTGAAGTTTCGGTTAGCCGCAAACATGCTGGCAATGTCCCGGACGGAACTGGTGTTCCACCTTCCAATGTCTTGGTCAAAATGGGGAGCAATGTAGAACATTTTGTGCATATCCGTGACCCTTGCGGTATTCCAGGATCCAATATCTTGGTTGAAGGAGGAGGCATAGTGAAAGAGTTGCCTCATGGTCGTCACCGAAGACGTGTCCCAGCATCCTATCGGCATGTTGAAATTTTTGTGATAGGCAAAGGTTCCCAACAAACGCGTAATGCCACTAACATTCCAGCAATTAAAGGGTATGCTCAAATCAAATGGACAGTCGCTTGGGTAGTCGGTAAAGCCGTATCCGTAAATAAATAAATGCGAAGCCAGACATATCTCCAGTACATCGTGAAAGGAAAGCGTTGGAAATGGCGATGCGGTGCTGTCCCTCCCGGCGTTTTCAGCAGAAAGAAACTCGCCAATGTTGGGCAGGTTCTTCCCGTTGTCTCCAAAGTTGGAACAATACGAGGCGCAGTCCTTAACTGGTTCTCCTGTTCCGTGCATGGACGATGCCTCGGGATTGTAGGCGTGTCCCGGAAAGATCGAAGGGGGTCCAGCTGGAGCGCCATCTGGTCCCACCCATTTGATCCCCCATTGCAAGGCACGATCATAGTTCCTGTTGAGAGAGCCGTCGTTCTCGTCCTCCTCCTCATTTTCATTGTAGCCACTAATATGAATTTTCGGGTTGTTTTGGAATTTTTCCTCTCCGTATTTGTCACGAAAGACAACATATTCGAAATGGTGTTCTTCCCATTCCGGGTCGAGGCCCTTCCAATAGGAAAAAGCTATCGAGTTACGGGGAACACAAATTCCCACAAAGTCGGAATACGTATTTTCATAGTTATTGCCATAGTTATTGCCATAGTTATTGCCATAGTTGTTGCCATGGTTGATGCCATAGTTGATGTTATAGTTGTGACTGTTGTTGACAGTGTGGGTGCCATCCTCGTTATCCTGGTATATTTCCAAGTCCGATGCCGAATTAACGTCAAATCCCACGACGTTGGGAAGAATACAAACATCGTCTTCCGAGGAGCATTTCCCCAGAATTCCAACGTCTGTATATAGCTGTTTGTTGTAATCGTGTTCGTTTGGTAAAACCGGCAAGTCGCAAACCTCGAATCGCTGAAATTGTAACCTTGGTTGTGGAATCTGCTTCCGAATGCTTGTTGTGCTTTTGGTGCTGCTTGATTGGCTAGTGCTACTGGCAACCTTATTGGTGTTTCGCAAGAGACCACCACGCCTGTTCGCGAGTCGTTGTTGGGATGTTTCACCATTTTTGTTAGAATTGCTGAGAATTCCGGCCTTGATGGTGGACCGCTCTGATTCTGTCGCATCTTTTTCGATTGTGTCTTTTGTGTTTTCGATTCGCGAAAACATCCGAATCGGTTTTCGTTTGCGCCTTTTTTGTTCCCTTGGTGCTCTTGCCTTGTTGCTGCCATAGCTGCTGTTCTCCCCTTGATACTTGTGTTGTGTTTGCTGCTGATGTTGTTGCTGGTGTTGCTGCTGCTGCTCTTGAAGGGCGGCCTCGAGATCGAATGCCGCCACCGTACCGCAGGAGTGGTTTGGGAAGATTGGAATTCCCAGTGCCGATGCTAGAGCAATTTCCGAGAGACGCATTCTATTCTATTTGGTATGGGAGGAGGAAACAAACCTATGAAATGCTGAAATACTATCAATCAAAGAACTGGATCAAGAGACAATCAAAATTGGAAAGATGAAATAGTTTTGGAAAAGTTTTGGAAATAAACTTGTGGCAAAATAATTTTGGCAAAATAATTTTGGAAATAATTTTGGAGTTTTTCGTGTCACACTGTCACACGCCGTTGGTGAAACGAAGTCTTGCGTGTGTACGTGTAGTTGAGAGTGTCTGAGTAGTTTTGCGTTGTAACGTTAAGTATCTGAAATCAATCTCCATCTTCCCCCTTCTCCTTTTACAAAAATAAACCCACCACCAACGTCGTCGAGTTTCGATCTTTGAACTGCCACAGAACAATCACTGTGGTAGATCACAACCTGGCTTTGTTCGTCAATTACATAAAGCCAAACAAGGTTTGAAGATTCGATCGTTCTTACATCGAGCGAGCCGCAAAACTAAAAGAGATCGTCTCGAATCAATCGTTCGTACGAACAATTTTCAAGTCCTACGACCAAGTCCTACTGGAAAGTCCTACTGGCAAAGCCTACTAGCAAGAAGATAAAAAGACGAAACTTTTGCAGTAATCGAAATGTTACAGTACATTGTTATTGTTTCTTTATTAACTATAAATGTTCACGAAAAGACGTGCACAGGAAAACAAAAATACACTCTGTACAACAATCGTTTACAACAATCGTTGACTTTGTAACAGACACGAAGAGAAACAGATATAGACAACTTTTACCGATCATCGTACAATCGCCATCGTACAATCGCCATCGCCACGAAGCGACGCTCTCAGCGACAACGGGAGAGATTATTCGGTTAGAGTTTGCCTTTCATTGGAACACTATCATTGGAAATTTTTATTGGACAATGTCAATAGACACTGTCAATAGACACTGTCAATAGACAATGTCAATAGACACTGTAGACAAACATTCTTGTGGACATAAAACTAAGGGGACGGGAGATTTCTTGGGACATCTCTTTACCATTCCTTGCAATCTTCTTCATAAAATCCGTAGGCAGAACACATGGCGTCACGGGCTTCTTCGATTTTCGCAATGTAATCGGCAATTTTGGTGCCTGAAAAGTCGAGCTCTGGCGCATAACCCATGCACGAATGGATTTCGCCGAAGGTGGAGTCGCTGACGGGAGAATTGGGATTGAATTGGAAAGCAAAAGCAAATCCCTTCATCTCACCCCAATGCTTGGCGAGGTCGTAAAATGGAAGTGCCGATTCGGTATAGGTTCCGTTGACGAGGGATGCCTTGTAGTCCGCGACGACATCATTGACGTAGTGAATGGAGGTGGCGGAAATACTCTTCTCCCACGCCCCAATGGCATCGTCACGACAGTTTCTGAGTTCCGTGAGTTCTGCGTTGGTAAGAGCGCGGCCAGTGGCGTCCTTGATAACCTTACGGCCCATGTAGAATGCATCGTAAGCCTGACGGGTCAAGTCAACACAACCGGTTTCGGAGCTGCGGTCACGCTTAGCGGCGTTGATAGCGTGGCCGAAAATCATGTCGGAAATTCGAAGATCGACTACGTCTCCACCATCGGGAACGATAGTGACCTTTCCAATTTGGTTGTCAGTATACTGGTAGTAATTGACGGAACCACCAAAGTATCCGTAAGCCTCGTCCCAAGCGTGCTCGAGATTAGTGTAAGGTGTTCCTGTAGCAGGGGGAAGATTAGAAGAAAGGATACCCTTGTCCGCTACATCGTCATCCGTGTAGTCATCGGCACCCTGAGAGAATGCGACGGCACCGAGAACGAACTTGTCCAAGAGCTGCTGGTAATCAAGACCTTCTGGAGAAACATAGTTATCCTTGGTGTTGTTGGAAGTGGTGGAGTTGGCCAATGCGGCAACTTCGTTGGCCCAATGGCGGACCAAGTTCTCGGGAGTGGGTGTTAACCCTCCAAAGTCATTCCATCCAACAAAACTGGACCCATCTGTCCAGTTCTTATGATCTGTCTTGGCGTCGTTACCGGCAATCTTGCTTACTAGATTCTTGCCAGATGAAACCTCTCCGATCGTGCTCTGTTCGAATTCCAATTCATCGAGTCTTCTATCTTCACCTGGAAGTTTAACAGAAGGGAAATCTTGACCATCATTGTCGTTGGTGGGTGGTGCGGTTGCGATGCTAGGTGCCACAGGTGCTGCGACGGTTGGTTCAGCAGTAGGTGGTGGGGTTGTTGGTTCGGTAGGAGTAGGTGCTGGGGTTACGGGGACTACGGGTTCACCCTTAGGAAGGGTACTGAAACCAATAGGTTGATTATCACAACTATTATTGGGACAGTCAAAAAATTGCAAGACAACGTTCACGTTCTGTTGTAAGGGAACATCTTTAAGGAGAAAGTTCATGGAATTCTTCATGTTGGCGACGAGAATCTGACGGGCGGTCTGGCCGGTGTAGAACACGCTTCTGCTGCCAGTCACGTAATCACTGTCGAACGCGTAGGGTCCAGCGGTTGGGGCTGGGTCGTTGGCATTAGGACACTCAAAAACCGTGGGGGATTGGGATGGAGAATCTGTGATATCGACGGTAGAGGTAGTGGTAATATCAGCGCTAGTACATTCAAAACCGGTATCAAGTTCTGAGGTGATTTCAACAGCGAGATCACCGTCCGGGAGGCTATCGTAGAAAGCGGCTGTGGTGTTTGCACCCGACTCGGTCAAACCTGTAGTAGAAGAAACAACACAATTATAAAGTTGTCCACCAGTAGGCAACAAACTCACTTTTGTGCACGTTCCAGTGTACGGCTGCCCGCTGCCCGATGGGCCAACATCGTCGATAGCTTCAAGGTAGGCTTCAGTGAAGAGAGTGACGTTACCTTGGTTAGAGATCGCAGATCCTGTTAAGGTAAGAGTGACAAAATTAGGGGTAGGGGCCTGGGTTGGGTAGTTGGAAATGGTTGGGACAAACGATTCGGTAGGTGATACGGTTGGAGCGCCAGTCGCTTTACAGTTAGCGAGCTGCTCATCGGTACATCTTGAGTCAAGCCCACATCCCCGAGAGGATGTTTGTGGAGAGATCCAAACAAACCCTTCTCCATCACAACCTTCAGCGTTACAGGTTTTATCATCACAGAAACAAGACATATTAGAATAACATCCATACCCAAATGTAGTTGGGGCTGAGGAAGGGGACATGGTAGGAGGAAGGGAAACTGGTGGTTTATCAACGGTGATTTGCCCATTGAGATTGTCTTCGGCGTACTGTACAAGTCCGTCAACGTCTAGGTTAAGGGATACGAGGTTGAGAATGGTCAGCTGTCCGGTGGTACAATCCCCTTGGGTACAATCCTGAAGTCTTCTTCCGGGTCCAATAACGCAAGTACCTTGGCATGCATCTCCTCCGGCAATGACGGCCTCACCCTCTGGTCCAAGTCCATCAACGAAAGAAGGTTCAGTAATATCGGCCGCAGTGGCTCCGCATTCAGGAGCGCAGATGAAGACGACGACGCTAGATACTTCGTTAGTTGGGGGATTCGTAGGGGCGCGAGTTGGTGCAACAGGCGCAGGGGTAGGTGCCACAGGAGCGGCAGTAGGTGCAACCGGAGCAGGGGTAACGGCAACAGGAGCGTTAGTAGGTGCAACCGGAGCAGCGGTAACGGTAACAGGGGCATTAGTTCTAACAGGGGCCTGAGTGGGTGAGCCCTTGTTCTTCTTGTCCTTCTTATCTTTCTTTCTGCTCTTGGCAGACTTTCCTCCCTTCTTGCTACCCTTCCCCTTCTTGAGGCTTCTGGATACATCCATGTCAGCTTCGACATGGGAGGTGGCGGCAATCGCCATCAAGACGGCTACTAAGGTGGAGACTCGAAACAACATTTTGCGGATCGACTGGGATCTTCGGATTGATGAAGGAAACAGTTGAGATAATTCGTTAGCGTGTTGTGTATCAGAAAGCGTATCACAAAGAGTATCACAAAGCACATCACAAAGAGTATCACAAAGAATAACACAGAGTGTATCACAGAGTGTATCACTAATCACAGACAAAGGCTAAAGCAGCAACAACTAACAGGTCCATTGCGATACATACCAATCGAGAAATAAAGTAATAAAAAATCCTCGACTTTTTATTATGACTGTTTCAAGCACGGGTGAAAGTTGGGGTTCTTGACCTTGAAACAGTTCGGTTTTACACCATCCGCAGTAGAACTGTACGCTGCGTTGGAACAAAAAGTTGGATCTTTTGGCAAGATAGGAGAAAAAGGTCAAGTCTTGCAGAAACAAGTACCCAATACCGTTTCATTGGTAGTCAGAAGCGACGGCCTCTCCGACGAATTTTTGAATGGCCAAAATTGGCGCCTGAAGAAAGACTCCTTCTAAGTAGAGTTGTCGAAAATAAGATTACATAGGAAGTTACACGCTTTGTTTACAGTCGTCTATGTTCTCGTGCTAGAGCGTGTTTGGTCGCATTGGACCGTGCTTGGTCGTTTTGACGCATGGAAAATCGCCTCTTGACACACCCGAGACTGTTTCTGTTCTATTTTGGCCAATCATGAAGAAAGAGTCGTTTTTTTGGCATGCGAAATTCGCATGCTTTCGCGTGCATCTTATGCTGACCGTTGATTGGCCGTGCTCGACTAAAATTTTCAACGGAATAATGTTCTGACGTGAGTTAAAATATATGCCTTTGCTTAAGGTGTCCTCTGTATTGAAGTCGTCAGTACAGTAGAAAATTTCTAAGAACCCTTGAAACGATTGGTTCCTTTGTGGTTCCAAAAGAGAACCCACGGCAAGATTGCAGCTATTGATTCAAGTGCGACGCAAGTGCGACGGTGATGCTAAGTAACGAGAGTAAGTAATTGCATGCAGGGTCTGATGGACTCATGGCCGGACCCGTGGCCTCTTAAGAACTGTTAAGAAAGAGGCACGCAGAAGAGAATGTAAATACGTTGTAAATACTATATATGACAGAATTGCAAGAATACCACGTCAAAGTCATAATTTCATCGTCATTATTATAAACGAATAATATACGACTAGAGTCATCAGTGATTGAATCGGTTTATTCGTTGCGTGAACTCATCCAAAGATAGGGACCAACTTGAGCTCGTTCTCGGAACAAGGGAGTATATAATG